>TARA_R110002167_G_scaffold243977_3_pt1 | contig 77812 bp, 81 predicted proteins | sample TARA_R110002167 | Tara Oceans TARA_R110002167 (sample SAMEA4398238) | marine metagenome | biome: Polar Biome; feature: [MES] marine water layer (ENVO:01000295) within the mesopelagic zone...; material: water (ENVO:00002006), including particulate matter (ENVO:01000060) such...
GGTTAGGGCGATGACACGCACTGCGATGGATTTATTTAATCAACCAGCAAAAATAAACGAACAGTATTAAAGGACAGGATTTCATTCAACGATAAGTGCAATAGCCGCCTTCGGTTCTATATAATATAATGGCGGCTATTCTCATTTTTGGAACATGGCCGTATATGATTATCTTTAGCACCAACCTTGGCGATTTTACCGTAGAGCTTGAAATGGAACGTGCGCCGGTTTCTTCAAAAAACTTTTTAAAATACTGCCAAGATGGTTTTTATGAAGGCACTATTTTTCATCGCGTTATTAAAGGTTTTATGGTGCAGGGTGGTGGCTTAACCGCCAAAATGAAAGAAAAGCCAACCCGTGACCCGATTGCCAATGAAGCCAATAAAGGTTTGAACAACGTGTTAGGTACTTTGGCGATGGCACGTACAGATGCGCCGCATTCAGCTACTGGGCAATTTTTTATTAATGTCGCCGACAATGATTTTCTAGACCACGCTGCAATGACTAATGCGGGTTGGGGTTATGCAGTGTTTGCAAAAGTGACTGCCGGTATGGATGTTATTCAGCAAATGGAGCGAGTTAAAACAACGACGATGGCAGGCCATGAAGATGTACCGCGTGAGCCGATTATTGTTGAGAAAGTGACGATTGTTGACGAGAAACCTGTCGCTTAAGTGCGCTGCACTATGTAAACACTCACTATTAATCATTAGCGAGTAAGTAATAGTTATTAAGCACTAGTGATTAACTATTAGCTATTAGCACTAGCTTAAAACAACGCAATAAAAAAGGTTCGACATCACTGTCGAACCTTTTTTGATCGGTTTGTTAAACCACAGTACTCACATTAAAGAGTGAAACGAATACCAATGGCAACGCCGTCATCTTCAGACACTTCCATTCTGGCTTGCTGTGCTTTGTCTGCACTGGTGAAATCGCTGTAATCACGGCGAGCTTCAACATATAAAACAGTATCTGGGTCAAATACATAATGTAAACCTACTACGAAAAACTGACGTTTGAATACGTCATCTGGATCGGTATTGTAGTTAGGTTGGATCACGTAGTTAGAGCCAGCATCAAGAATATTGTACGAAATAAAAGTACGAATATTGTTATCGAACTTATATGAGAACAATGATTCAACACCCACAGCGTCGTTAATTAAACGACCGATATTGTCGGTGTCATGATTTTCGTTTTTGTTTACGTTGGCAGCAGCATAAAAACCATTTTGCTCAAAGTTGCCCCAAGTGATACCCATGCCGTAAATAAGATCAACAGCAGTGGATGTTCCACCGTTACCAAAGGTCACATCAAACTCACCACGGTTAACACCGGCAGTTAGCACTAGCTTATCAGTTGCTTGGTAAGTGACAGCACCACCATAGGTATAGTTATACTCAACTTGTTGTGCCGACGTTGAACTTGTTGCCCATAACTCTTCACAGGCCTCTTGAGTAATATTTTCTACATCACAAGTATAGAAAGCACGGTTTTTAAGTTGAGCTTGCACGGCAAAACTTACGTCGCCAAAGCTGTTACGGTACTGAACGGTTTTGTCACCACGACCGACACCGTTTACCGCGCCGTCATCTTTGTTATAAGTGTAAACACCCGCAGTGTTTCCGTCCCATACAAAGCCATAGTTTGTGCTGTATACCACGTCATACCAAGCACCCCACTGCTTGCCAATTGTGATGCTACCGTATTTGTCATGCGATAAACCGGCATAACCAAGACGGTTATAGAAAAACTCTTCTTGAATTGATTCAAAGCGGTTGTTGTAAACAATGTCTGTGCTACCGACCGGATTTACACCCCACTCAAGCAAGGCGTAAGCTTTCCAGTCATTTTGGAGTTGACGACTAAAACCAAAATTAATGCGTGAAGCACCGTTAACAACTTCTGTTTCACCTTGGGTATTGATCACGCGCGCATCAATAAAGCCGCCAATTTTAACCGCATTGACATCATCTTTATAAACTTCGATTGCCGACGCTGCAGGTGCGATAAGAATTGTTGAAATCAATGCTGCAATTAATGTTCTGTTCATTTTAATCTCTTGTCTTGTTGTTTGAGTAAGCACAGCTTAGTCCGTTAATATATCTTTCCATTGAGGCGACGGAGAATATCAAACCTATGAGTGACTCTCAAAGTGAAATATGCTCAAAAAAGGCGATATATCTCATATAATTCATTGTTCAATGACTTAGTAAAATCGAGTGTTAGTAATGGGTTGCGTTATGGTTAATAAATGTAAGTAAATGTTGCAAGGTGGTTGTTTATGCACTTAATATGGTTTTTTATCTATTTGCTGAGGCGAGTGTTTTTTAAGCGTTTATTTGATGTAGATCGCGACTTTATTTCACCAATGGCATACGCTTAATTTAGCAATGTTATCGATTTTATCGGGGGCGACATTATGGACATGACTTTACAGTTTCACGGCGCAACTCAAGAGGTCACTGGATCTTGCCATTTACTCACCGTCAAAGGGCAGCAAGTGCTACTTGATTGTGGATTAATTCAAGGGAGTAAAGCTGACGCGTTACGTAATCACGATCCATTTCCATTCGATGCAACACAAATCCATGCCGTGGTATTAAGCCATGCACACATTGATCATTCCGGCCGTCTGCCTTATTTGATTAACCAGGGGTTTACTGGACCTATTTATACTCAAAAAGCCACCGCGCAGTTATGCGATGTCATGTTGCGTGATGCGGCCATGCTGCAAGAAAGAGATACCGACAGGCAAAATAAAAAACGTGCAAAACATGATTTAGAACTGCTAGAACCGCTATTTACCGAGAAAGATGTTGATCAAGTGATGGCGCAGTTTGTGATGGTAGATTACGGTCAACGCGTACAGGTTGCCGATGCGGTAGAGGTTTGTTTATCAGATGCAGGACATATTTTAGGTTCTGCTGTGGTTGAGTTGTGGTTAGGCAATAAACCTGAACAGAAAAAACTGGTTTTTAGTGGTGATTTAGGTCGTGCAGGCATGCCGGTTTTGGATGATCCAACGTTTATTGAACAAGCTGATTTAGTGCTAATGGAAAGTACTTACGGTGATAGATTGCACCGCAGTTGGGAAGATACATTGGTTGAACTGAAATCAATTTTTAAACGAACAACTCGTGAAAGTAGAGGCAATATTTTGATCCCGGCATTTTCTGTTGGCCGATCTCAAGAGCTGCTTTATTTGTTCCATTTATATGCCAAAGAGTGGGACTTATCGCGTTGGCGTATTTGTTTAGACAGTCCAATGGCGATTAAAGCAACTGAGGTATATGTTAATAATTATCCGTTGATGGACGATGACTTTAAGCGTTTTACCCGCATGTCACCAGGCAACCATCCATTGTTATCCAGTGCTGAATTTGTGTGTAGCACCGAAGAGTCGATAGAGCTGAACGATATTCATGAAGGATTAATCATTATTGCAGGTAGTGGTATGTGTAATGGTGGCCGAATTCGTAATCATTTTGTGCATAATCTATGGCGTAAAGAAGCCGATATTATTATTTGTGGTTTTCAGGCAATGGGAACGCCAGGGCGAATACTAGTCGACGGCGCTGAAGAGCTGACGATTCATGGCCAAAGTATTAAAGTGGCTGCCAGTATCCATACTGTCGGTGGGTTATCAGCCCATGCTGACCAAGCCGAGTTATTGTCTTGGTATCGCCATTTTGAGCATTCTCCCGCAGTGATATTGGTACATGGTGAACTAGAAGCACAGCAAGTATTGATTGAAGCGCTTAATCAAGACAGTGACAATAAACCGAAAAATAGTGCGATTGCCCAACGAGGAGATTGCCTAGACTTAAACGCGTTACCTGAGTTTGTGTGGCTGAATACGGCGAGTGGGTCTAATGAGCCATCAGAAACTTAATTTGAGTGAATGTGTTATGAGCTGAACGATTGCTTAGCCTGCGGGCTAAGCATCAATTTCGTGTTGCAGCTTTTCAATATCATCTAATATGCGCATAAATTTTTGGCCAAATTCGGTCACTTGGTATTCTACTCTCGGTGGAATTTCAGGGTAATTAATTTTATTCAAAATGCCAAATTCGATGTTTTTTTTCAAACATTGATTCAGTACTTTGGTGCTGAGCCCTTCAACTGATTTTACCATTTCACCAGGACGGTTAATGTTATTGGCTAATAACTGATACACAGTTAATGACCATTTGCAGCCGTAAATGGTTTCGACCATACGGGCACTTTTTTCTGGAGCAGACTTTCGCAGAAATAATTTTTCTTTTGTATTCATTAATATGTACCTAAAAGTGCCTATAGGACTTAATTGTACTTACTATTCAATCAGATAGTTTGCCAATAAGCTTAACACACTTACTCTTTTATTAGGTGTGTTCAAATGACGAATTCAACTCAAACAACAGCGCTGATTATTGGCGGTACAAGTGGTATCGGTTTTGAAACGGCGAAGCAACTCGTGTCTCAAGGTGTTGATACCATTATTGTTGGCAATAAAGCCGACAAACTCAATGCCGCGGTGGCACAACTGTCTTTACTTGGGAGTGTCAGTGGCGTTCAGGCCAATTTATACGACCAACAAGACCTGAGCCGTTTGATCAATATGATCGACACCATCGATCATAAAATCGATCATCTAGTTAATGCTGCCGGTTATTTTAATCCTAAGCCGTTTTTAGATCACCAAGTGAGCGATTACGATATCTACATGGAGCTTAACAAAGCCATTTTTGTGATTTCACAGGCAGTAGCCAGAAACATGATTAAACATCATGGCGGTAGCATAGTGAACATTGGTTCTATGTGGGCTAAACAAGCGATTAAAGCCACACCATCAAGCGCATATTCTATGGCTAAAGCGGGTTTACATGCATTAACTCAACACATGGCAATGGAGCTGGCGGAGCATCACATTCGCGTTAATGCAGTATCACCAGCCGTTGTGAGTACGCCAATTTATCAAGCCTTTATTGAACCGCAAGATATGGCAGCTGTGCTTGATAGTTTTAATTCATTCCATCCAATTGGCCGAGTAGGTAGTCCGGCCGATGTAGCAAACAGCATAGTATTTTTGTTATCAGAGCAAGCCGCTTGGGTGACGGGCGCGATATGGGATGTAGATGGCGGCGTGATGGCTGGTCGTAACTAATATTTCACTTACAATCGTGCATTGCCTATTTGAATGATGAATTAATGGGGAGCGATCTTGGTCGCTCCTGATTATCAACTCACTTGCCCCCAATAGCATTAGATTAAATCACACTTAATAAGCGTTAATATTTCATTCTATAAATAGCTGTGACGCGTTAAGCTATAGATAAATAAGTGATGTGAGCGGCGTGATGAAGTTAGTTACAATTAATAAAAGCCAGTATCGTTCGGTTAACAATCAAGTACAGATAGGTTTAGTGGCAACATTGGCTATTTTGTCTGTGATATTTGGTCAGTTGATGATCTATTTTTTTGGCGTTAAGCCATTACCCGGTGCAGAGGCTACTGGCAATTTTCACCTTAATTTTACTGGGGTGATTTTGGCGCTAATGGTGTGCAGCCTATTAATACGTAACCTGCGTACAAAACCTAAATTTTATGAAGTCTATTATGTGTGGCAACTGAAGCAGCTGCAGAACAAAATTTACCGCAAGCTGAAATCAGTTCAACAAGCTGCCAAAGACAATAACCGTAATGCATTAGTGATACTCAGTTTTTATTATCAAAGCTTGGCACTAGTGTATGAGTTAGATAACAACACGTTAACTATTTCAAACGTCAATAATGAGTTAGAGAAACTACAGCAATGTATCGATGCCGCCGGTGTTTCTGTTGATGCTGATGAGTTTACTCCCGAGATGCTACAAGCCTTTTAGATCATCATCTGTTGAAAACCTTTCTTACTAGCTCGACAGCTTGGTTTTCAGTGGATGCCATCAATTCTTACCTTAAATAAGGAGCCATGATGTCAATATTGGCAGATATTCCTTTTTCATTACTCGAACTCGCGCCGATGCGCGAAGACGCCAGCGTCTCTGAAACATTACAAGGTAGCCTACGTTATGCCCAACATGCCGAAAATGTTGGTATTAATCGTTTTTGGTTGGCTGAACATCACAATATGCCAGGCATTATTTGTTCGGCAACCTCGATATTAATTGGCTATATAGCAGGTGGGACTCAACGTATTCGTGTTGGTGCTGGCGGGATCATGTTACCTAACCACGCACCCTTAGTGGTTGCAGAGCAGTTTGGCACCTTGGCCAGTTTGTATCCCAACCGTATCGATTTAGGCTTAGGCCGCGCACCCGGTAGCGACCAAGTGACGAGTCGTGCATTGAATCGTGATGATAGCCGAGCTGAACACTTCCCAGAAGAAGTGAGCGAACTACAGTCATTATTAGGTCCGCGATCGCAGCGTCAACAAGCTGCATCCGCCCAAGTGAGAGCGATTCCGGGCGAAGACACTAATGTGCCAATTTGGTTATTAGGCTCCAGTTTGTTTAGCGCTCAGTTGGCTGCTAAACGTGGATTACCCTATGTATTTGCAGGCCACTTTGCACCGCGTTTTTTATATGATGCAGTTGAGCTTTATCGACGTGAATTTATTCCTTCAGCAGTATTGAGCAAGCCTTATGTTATGTTGGGATTACCTTTGGTCGCCGCCCCAACAGATGCTGAAGCAGAATACCTTAGTACTAGCTCGAAACAACGTATTTTGGCGTTAATTCGTGGCAATGAAATGTGGCTTAAACCGCCTGTCGATAGTATGGATGGGTTGTGGAGCGAGCAAGAGAAAAGCTACGTTGATAACTTTTTAAGTTTGTCGGTGTGTGGCGGACCTGCAACAATTAAACATCGACTTGAAGTGATTGTTCAACAGCTAGGTGTTGATGAGCTTATGTTTACCAATGACTTATATGACAGTGAACATCGTTTGCGCGCCCTGGATATTTTAATGAGCGTGAAACAATAAGTTTCCATAATAACGGTAACGATAACATCCACAAATATGATTAAGCGTTCACAACTAGTGAGCGTTTTTTTGTGTCATAACAAACCTGTGTTCATTGATATTCATAAAGTGGGCACGGGTGCTCTCTAACATGGAGAGTGGCTATTTGGGTTGCCTTGTAATGTTGAATTAATTGATTCATATTAAGTTAATCAATGACTACACGGAATGTTGCCAATGCCTATGCTGAGCGTTAATCGTTTATGCCACCCGAACCTTGTCTTATTACTATGCACTGTTTTACTTAGTGCTTGCTCTGCCAATTCAGAAAATAGCCAAAACGCTTACCAATTACCGCAGTTTAATCAAGCTCTGATTCATTCCACTTCTGCCGAAAATGTGCCTAAGATTGCCAGTCTGACTTATCTCTCCGAAATACAGCGACAAGAATTAGCTGGGTTTACCGCCAGAGATAACATTAAAGCACTGCCCAATCGCTTAAAAGTGTCTGAGTTTATTAACCATAAAATGACTAATTTCAATTATGAAGGGAAAAATTATACCAGTACTGAGTCATGGAGTAATCAGTCTGGCAATTGTATGGCATTGGCATTGCTGACCTATTCAGTCGGAAAAGAATTGAATGTATATCCGGTATTTCAAGTGGTTCATGCCGCGCCAATATTGACCAATATCACCTCCGATATTCTTGTCACATCAGACCATGTACGCACATTTTTGTATGATGAAAAACCGAGTGGGCATTTTCTTAGTGGCGGTATTGCTACTGTGATTGATTATTTTCCAGATCGTTTTGATCGCACCGGTGAAATCGTCTCAGAATCTAAATTTTTAGCGATGTTTTATCGTAATTTAGCGGCCGATGCCATGCTAGAAAAACAGTATGAATTTGCTTTTATCTTACTTGAGCAAGGGCTAAAGCTAGCGCCAGATTATGATGCTTTGATTAATATGATGGCCATTACTCATCGCCGTTTAGGTGACGAACAGACAGCCGAAAAACTCTACCTATATGCCCTTGATATTAAGCCGAATTCCTTGGCAGTATTAAGTAATTACCGCTTATTATTGGAATTACAAAGTAGAACTGCTGAAGCAAAAAAGATCGACCAATACTTGTTGTCGCTTGAGTCGAGTAACCCATACAGCTACTACAGTTTGGGTATTGAGGCATTGGAATTCAAAGACTATAAAACCACCGTCATCTTCTTAGAAAAGTTTATCGATAACGCGCCTTATTTCCATCCGGCTTATTTTGCGCTAGCCAGAGCTCAATTGGGTCTAGGTAATACAAAAAAGGCTCAGAAAATATTAAAAAAAGCGATTGAACTAACTGATATGCCAGACAGTAAAAAGCATTATTTAGCCAAATTAGATATGTTAAAAAAAGTGTCTGATTAAGTGTTGATGGTTCATTAAACAGTCGTTGTTCACCACGATGATGACCTTTGACATCAACATAGAAAAACCAAGACAGATGTCTTGGTTTTTTTTTTGTAAGTCAGTAAAACTGGTTTACAAAAAGCTTAAATCGCTTGACCGTTTACGGTTAATTTTACATCGATGTTGCCACGTACTGCGTTTGAATATGGGCAAACTTGGTGCGCTGTTTTCACTAACTGTTCAGCTTCTGCTTGGTCTAAATCAAGTTCAACTGCTAGCGCTACTGTTAATGCAAAACCACCATTTTCATTGGCACCTATACCGACAGTTGCTGTAGTTGGAGCAGCCTTGATAGCGACTTTACTTTGGCTGGCTACATGCAGAATCGCGTTAGAAAAACATGCGGCATAACCTGCAGCAAATAACTGTTCTGGATTAGTAAATTCACCGCAGCCACCCATTTCTTTTGGGTAACTTAACTGTAAATCAACTTTTTTGTCGTCGGTAGAAACTTGACCATTACGGCCTGCTAATGCTGTTGCTGAAGTGGTATATAGTGCTTTCATAGTAAACCTCATGTAAAAGTAAATTAATTTAAGTTGTGCGCAATCTAATTGTGTTCACTATAGCTAAGCCAAAAATAATTTGCAACTACATTGTGTGCAATTTAATTTTTATTGTTGTCTTGTTCTCTAAAAATCACTATTCAATGGCTGTAAACCTTAGTTTTACTTCAGTATCAATTTGATTAGCTTGTCATTCTTCTGTCACCTTTATGTCATCATTAGCTCTCACAATAGCCACTCATTAGACCTCTTAGGCTGTGCTAAGCATCGCCACATAATATGCGAACGATAAAAAATAAGGATAGGCTATGAAACGGTTTGTAACTCGTCGTGACTTTTTGGCTATGTCAGCTAAAGGTGCTGGGGCAGTAGTGGTGTCTTATGGATTAATGGGCTGTAGCAGTGATGATGACGATGTCGTATCGGGTCATTTTTTGCAAGGGATTGCCAGTGGCGACCCAGCTGCAGATGCGGTGATTTTATGGACTCGCGTTACGCCTGATGTGGAAGGTGACATTACTGTGTCATGGGAAGTCGCCACCGACAGCAGCTTTAGCCAATTAGTTACTAACGGCCAAATGATAACGAATCAAAACCGAGATTATACCGTTAAAGTTGACGCAGTTGGACTTGAAGCGGGCCAACAGTATTTCTATCGTTTTAAAGCGGGTGAAACGGTATCTGAAATGGGGCAAACACGTACATTACCTGAAGGTAGCGTGGCGTCTGTTAAGTTGGCGGTAATGTCATGCGCTAACTTTCCTGCTGGATATTTTAATGTGTATGAAATGGCTGCACAGCAAAATGATTTGGATGCTGTCGTGCACTTAGGCGATTATTTATATGAGTATGCTCGTGGTGAATATGCCAGTGAACATGCTGTCGAGCTTGGGCGTGAAGTGTTGCCAGCCGGTGAATTATTTTTATTAGACGACTACCGCACCCGTTACAGTCAATATCGTAGTGATGCGAGCTTACAAAAGCTACATGCCAAAGTACCATTTATTACCGTGTGGGATGACCATGAAGTGGCCAATGATACGTGGAAAGACGGTGCTGAAAACCATAACGATGGTGAAGGTGATTTTGATCAACGCAAACAAGCCGCACTACAAGCGTACTTTGAATGGTTGCCAATTCGTCCATGGAGTGAAGGTAATCATGAAGAAATTTACAGAAGCTTTAATTACGGTAACTTGGTTGATTTGCACATGCTCGATACTCGGGTATTGGCTCGCGATAAACAATTAGAATATAGCCAATATATTGATGCGACCACAGGTGCATTTAACAGCAGCACATTTCTAGCGGATGTAACCGATACTGACCGCACCCTGTTAGGCCAGACTCAACTATTGTGGTTACAACAAACCTTATTGCAGTCTACGGCTAAGTGGCAAGTATTAGGTCAACAGGTGTTAATGGGCAAAATGTTAATGCCTGCGGCTATTGCGACTCAGCAAATGAGTATTCCGCAGTTTGCTGAGCTTGGCGGATTAGCGCAGCTAGCGGGCCGTGCTCAAGCGAGCGATCCAACGTTAACCGCAGAAGAGTTAGCTTACTTACAAGCGAATCAAGACAAGCTGACGCAAGAAGTTATTGCATTGCTACAGCTGCCAGCTATTCCTTACAACTTAGATGCGTGGGACGGTTACGCCTACGAGCGCGAAGTAATTTTAGCGACGGCAAAGTCGTTACAGCATAACTTGGTGGTTATTGCCGGTGATACCCATAATGCCTGGGCCAGCGATTTAACCGATAGTGGTGGTGATATTGTCGGAATAGAATTTGCCACAAGTTCGGTGTCATCCCCAGGGCTTGAGTATTACTTAGGCTTGTCTGATGCTGAAATGCCGGCTACTGAAGCGGCAATAGTCGGTTTGGTCGCCGATCTTAAATACGCTAATTTGAAGGATCGTGGTTACTTATTACTGACATTTACTGAAAATGAAGTCCGCAGTGATTGGCAATATGTTGATACGATTTTGGATAAGACATTTGTTAAGTTAGATGCTCGTGGTTACAGTGCTACCAGTACCGCTGGCAGCCCTAAAGTCACGCCAGTGTCGTAATCAGTTGATGTGAATTAGTCGATACAATTCAGCCACCGTAAAGGTGGCTGAATGATTTTTATAAGCGGCATATCGCTTAATTAAACATATAACTAATTTACTGTTAGTCTATTGTTAGCACGACAATTTTTAACGGATGGTTGTCATCAAATGCGGGGAAGTCTGGGTGGCAATCTAACCACTGAGTCGCAGTGACTTTACGGCCCTGCTTTTCTACACAGCGGACTAGGCTGTCGTACCATGCATGGCGGTCAACTTTAGCGACATTATTACAGCAAACAATTTTACCGCCGACTTTGGTGGTTAATACTGCTGGTTTAAATAAGCCTTGGTAATCATTGACTAAGTCGACAATACCAAAGGCGCTTTTAGCAAACCGTGGTGGATCTAAAAACACTAGGTCGAACTGAGCAACACGCAGTTTAGGGTATTTAGGCAGCTTTTGATTACGACGACCGCCAATAGGCAACCCCGCTAATTGACGCAATGCCGGAAACGCATCACTTTGCACAAATTCACACACATCAGTGACATTGTTTAGCTCAGCATTTTTTTGTCCCGCAGCTAATGCAAATGATGAAAAGTCGACATTCATGACTTTACGAGCACCGCCCATCGCTGCAGCAGTACCAATACCACAAGTGTATGAAAACAAGTTTAGAACACTCTTACCTTGGCTGTTAGCGCGTACATATTCACGCCCAATACGCATGTCTAAAAATAGCAGAGGATCTTGACCTTCATGGCGTAACTTGGAGGTAAAAGCGATGCCATTTTCATGGATGACTTGTTCTGACTGCGAGAAGTCTTGGGCTTCATTTTCGGCATGATTGACCACACGAGAATGGCTGCCTGAGCGATCGTTATAGACGATATGATAGTCCGCGTGCGCAGTCAGTAGGCTTGATATGTCTTCAAGTTGCTGAGCCGATAAGGTTTGGTGAAATGTTTGAATCAGCCATGCATCGCCGTAACGGTCAATGTTAAGGCCATTTTCACCTTCAACGGTACCGTGAAAAACCCGATAACAATCAGTATTATCTTTGGCAGCTTGCTCAAAAAAAGTGGCTCGCTTGGCTAAAGCATCGGCTAAAACAGCTTGAATGGACATGAGGGCTCATTAAATGGTGTGGCTATTGGCGCGGATTATAGCAAACATTCTAACTTAGTGAAGTTGCAGTACAGACTATTAAGCGTCGCAATTAATCTGGTAGATGCACCTTAAAGGTTTTGTCTGCAATGATTTTGCCATTTAACTCCAGCGTCATGCGCCAATTACCGACTTTATTAGTGATCGGTGCCCAAATGCAATCGCCCAGATAAAAGCGCCAATCATTTTCTTTGATGAATACAGAGCCATCAAATGGCGGGCGAATATGACCATCGTCATCCGGAATATCAGGATGATAAATACAGTAGGTTAATTGCTGGTTTTTGGCTTTTTTTATGCGCGTGATGAAACCAAATTCGGTGTCGATAATCGCAGGCACATGAACTGTTGCCGCTAAAAATCGCGGTAATTCATCACTATCGCTATTCCATTGGCTAAAGAGTCCGCTATAAATAACGCTTACATCGGCTTTTAACTTACTCAAGGGCTATCCCTTTATAGAATGATATTTAGTGTTTATCGCTCAAGTGCTTAATCGCCGCTTGCATAGCAAAATCATAACCTTGTGCGCCTAGGCCACAAATTACTCCTAGGGCTTTATCTGAAAAGTACGAATGGTGCCTAAAAGGTTCGCGGGCATGTACGTTAGATAAATGTACTTCAATAAACGGAATCGCTACCCCAAGTATGGCATCACGCAAAGCAACACTGGTGTGCGTAAAGGCTGCTGGATTGATAATAATAAATTGAGCGTCGGTAGCATGAATTGCATCAATCAATTGATACTCGGCATTGGACTGAATATGTTCAAGCGTAACGCCAGCCTGAGTCGCATTGCGAGTTAATTCATCCACAATAGTGGTGAGTGTTTGGTGACCATAATGTCCGGGTTCGCGACGGCCTAATAGATTGAGATTAGGACCGTTGATCAATAAAACTTTTGCTGTTTGGCTCATGATGGTTCCTATAAAAATCGCAAAGTAAGTCGGCTTAATATGCAGCACAAAAGAGGGTTCAACAAGCATTCTTACCGAAGAAGGTTATCAGGTAAACCAAAAAATGCTCAACTAGGGTAATACCTTAGTCATTGAGTGATGGCGGATTCACTTTGTTGCTAATAATTTGCTAGCGACTTACTAATGATTTATTAACAACTGGCTAATTATTTACTAATTACTTATTAATAATCAGATTTATTTTGGCGCATCGCTTTAGTGGCACCGCGTTGTTTTTTGGTTTCAATGCGTCGCTTTTGGCTGCCTTTTGTTGCTTTGGTTGGTATACGGGCTTTTTGTACTACACCAACGCTTCTTACTAGTTCAATAAATTGTTCCAGTGCGGTTTGGCGGTTAAAATCTTGGCTGCGTGATTGTTGAGATTTCCCCGAATCGCAATACTTGTCAATTTCCATTATAACAAAGCAAATCATACACTTACGGTAAACTTTTTTAAAAAAAATGATTGACACGTGTCAGTCTTGAGCTAGTATTCATACTGTTACTCATTAGAATTAGGTGTCACTATGCTCCCCAAGCAACTTACATATTATCCAAAACTTTATAAAGTCTTGTCTAGTGACTATCGAAATGAGTTGGAAAAAATAATTTTCTTAACCGTTAAGAAAAGCGAAAACGGACAGTTCATAAATGTATATTCAACTTTTATTGATATTTGTGTTCGAACATCAAATACTCAATATAATGCTCTCGATATTCGAAACAGTGAAGTGAAACTAAATGCACATCTGTCTATATTGATCGGATTTATTTATACAGAGCTTAAAGCCTCAGCCATGACTCATTATAAATATTGTTATCACTTTAAAAAAATATTTAGAGAGTTTGCTAAACGTAATAATATGGTTTTGCAGAATATAAATATTTCTGACACTCGATGGTCAGAAGATGTAAAAGATAAAATAGTTTTATATAAATCTATGAACGTCAATTTATTACTTCTTAAATATTATGGTGGTTGGACATGTAAAAACAAAATAGGTCATTCCTTTTCGATACATCTTGCAAATTTCCATGATACATATGGCGAAGAATTAACTGATAAATATTATATTTTAATATGTAACTATGCAAAAAAACATAAGTCAGCAACAATTAGGGCTAACATATATTATATAGTTAGTTTACTTGATGAATTTACAGAGCATTGCAAAACAAGACAAATTTTAGAACACTCACTTAAAAGTGAAAACTCAATGAATTTAATGGAAGATGTTTTAAACTCAATGCTTTTTAAGTCATTAATGAAAAACAATGATCCTAAATCATTTATAAAGAACTGGACATGTACTATTAGGGTTTTTTCTGATTGCTTTATTGCTACAGGTTATATTGATGAGCCAAATAAACCGTTTATATTGCCTGAGTTTAAAGAGCCTATGAAAAGTGAACACGGTATTTCAATAGGTGGTAGTTTTAGTGAAAGAGAAAATGAACGGTGGCTTATTGATATTCCTTTGGAAATTAAAGATGATGAGGCATTAGATTTAATAAAAAAACGGTTAGAACGAGATCTAGAGCATATCCGAATTATATGTAAAAAAGTTTTTGATGATATAAAGTATCGATTACAACGAAATAAAAATTTTCGAGAAACTGGAAAAATAAAACCACATCCAAGTAATGTAACAAGAGAAAATGTGATACCAGTAGGTATTAATCATTTAGACAACAGCGTAGCTACTTTTTATCATTATGGTTTTGGTGTGGGTGCTAGGACTACGAAGTACTTGGGTTTCGATGCTCAAGGATTGATTTTACTAAAGGAATTGTGCCTACCGACTCCTCAATCCTTATTATGTTTAGCTTTACTCATAATCCTTAAACATCCAAAAATTACACCTAGTTGGCTTCAAGAGTGGGAGTTGTACGACAGAAACGGAAACCTAGTTGGATTGAAACAAGTTGGGGAGAATTGGATAGCTGTTAGCTTTAAACATAGAAAAGGTGCAACAAATGCTCAGCAAGAAGTAATTTTGACAGATTATTCTAAGTCTATTGTTGATGTACTCATCGAACACACCCGATTTGCAAGAGAGTCATTAAAGAGAAACGGTGGTAATGATTGGCGCTTTGTCATGTTAACTGCAAATCTGCAAGTCGCAAGCAGGTCAAAAGACGTAGGTAAACTATTAGTAATATCAAGCAAATCTAGTCAAATATTTTATGTCGATTCATATAATGAGGATCAGCAATTAATTTTAAGTAAATCGGATGCAAAAAAATTATCATCGATTGTTACTCTTCGTAGTATTCGAAAAGCGAGAGCATTACAAATTTACCTCGAAACACAATCTATTAATGATGTTTCTGAGGCTTTGGGGCATAAAAAAGTACGTTCGGATCTTATAAAAATTTATCTGCCAGAGCCTCTAATGAATTACTTTCATAAACGATGGGTTCGTCAATTTCAAAACTCAATTATTTTTCAAGCGTTAAAGGATTCACCTTATTTGTTTGACGCACTAGATTTTAATGAAGTGTCATTAGAGTGTTTTTTAAAAAACCATAAGTTAGGAGATATACCTAAACATCTTGAGTCGGATAGGTCTAATATTTACAATAAGAAAGATAAATGTTATGCCAATAAAATAGATGAATTGGTGTTTACACTTAGCACTCCTTTGTTTCAAGTTCTTTTGGCTATTCAACATATAGTTGATAATGCTACTCAAGAAGATTTATTCAAACCTATAGTTCAAAAATGGTATGAATCAGCAGTTTTTATATTGAGTCATTTTAGTTTGAGTCAAGATGGAGAGAAGTTTAGACGACCCCCCATAGAAACTATTTCTCTTTATGATTCAGCGGTCAATAATCCACTAAATTTAAAACAATTTAAAGAGAATTTATTATGCCGGAAAAATTAATTGAATGTATTGTAAATAAATCTAAAACTCTCTCAGAACTTACAAATGCCGAGTTAAAAGAGCTCTACAATGCTTCTATCGAGAATAATGATTTTAGAGCCTTAAGAATCGCGACGAATAATGTTACTGGGATTTACGACTATGATGAACGAAAGCCATATTGGTTGTTGAATGACTTTATAGCGCCTCAGTGGCATATCGAAATAAAAGATAATGGTACTTCTTATAAAAGATTTATTGATTGGAGCGCTGTTACTTTAAGTGATGGTAAAAAACTTACGCATTCAAGTCATTCTCCGCTTCTTAGAGCATTTAAATATTGGATTACTGCCACTGATAACCCACGTGAAAATGCAGGGAAATTTAAAAAAGGGATATCGGTAAATATAGGGATATTATTAATTATTTCACTTATTAATAGCATACTCATTCATAGTGAGGCTAGTAACCTTACAGAGCAACACTTGTCTGGTTTATCCAGCGACTTTTTTATGGATTTAATGATTAAATACGGTGAAAGCGGCACCTTAAATGGTCTATATGATTATACTAATAAGGTTCGTAAGTTTTTAATAGAAAAAGTATCTTGTGTTAGTGACCACGAGGCTAAATTGTTTTCGAAAGATTATCCATATCTTTCTCGTTCATTACTTCCTGATGAGTCAGTTTTGAATTTTTCAGATTGTGATAGAGTGAAAGTGTGTTGCTGGTTAAACAAAAATGGCTATTACCAAAGTACGATTAATTCAACGAAATTAGGCCTATTTACAAGTAAGCATTTACAAGGAAATCCGCATGTTCTTCATTCTTTAATATATGGTGGTAAAATTATTCCAGTTGCCAATAAAGGTATTGCAACTTTCGACGAATTACAACTTGTAAAGATCGATGGTGTAAAAGAGTTTAAAGCCATTCCTTGTGTAGAAGAGTCAGAGATGATGAGTGAAGTTTCACTGAGAAACATTCTTGGTGCACTCATGCTCTTGAATACTGTTCAAGGAAGATATGATGTAAGCCAACTCCCTCCACAAGTATTGAATGACATAACACTTTCAAGAGTAAGTAAGCATATAAAACTAAGAAGAAAAGGGCGATATGCGACATTACCTCCTCAATTGGTTTTTAATTTAATCGAGAGCTGTTTTGAGTTCTGTTATGAACATCAAGATTCGATCCTAAATTCAATGCTCTTAGTTCTCACTATCGGAAGAACCAAAAGCTCCGCAAAAAATTCTAACAATAAGAATTATTATGGAAAAAACCAAAAATCTAGACCCAAACTATCTTCTTCTGAACGGGGAGCCTGGGTAATCTCGGATGCTATGAAGCTAGTTGATATGAAGCTTATAAAAAAGGGAGTTAAAAGACTATCCCTACCATATAACGACTGCATGTTCATAAAGATGCGGAATAATGAAAGTCTTTTTTCTCTATATGATGTACTTATGGGTTCAATTCAGATTCTAACAGGTGCAGTAATGGCAAAGCGTATCGATGAATTGATTAAACTAAAAGATCATGGGAATTTATATCCTAATATTAACCCATTTAGTGACATTGGGGAAAACACTGACTATGACCTAATCTCTTATTTAAAAAAATCAGGTAACGGAGGAAAGCATGGTATGAACGCAAAAATTAGACGGCCAATTCCTCGTTCAGTCGCTAAAATTATATGGAAGTTAGAGAGATTTAATCAAGCAATCTCAAAAGCTGCTTTAAATAAGTCTGAGTTATCTTTATTTAATAATGTCAACACCCAAGAGTTTATTGTGAATAAGATTACTAAACTCTCATACTATAAACATGTAGATGTAGCGTGTGATTATTTTGAGACTCCAATTGTGACATTAGAGAATAGTGAACAACGTCGTTACTATATTAGACAGCACCAGCTCCGTCGTTTCTTTGCGATGGTATTTTTTTGGTCAAAAAGCTTTGATGGTTTGGACACTCTACGTTGGATGCTTGGGCATACAGACATGCAACATCTTTACAACTATATTACTGAAAGTGAAACTGGGGCAGTATTGAATGGTGTAAAAGCGTCTTACATTATCGATGCCATACAAAAAAACAAACTTGATAATATACAACAGTTAGCCGATGTAATAGCGGAACATTATGGTGTTCACAGCGCAAACATTTCACTTTCAGCCATTACAGATGCGGCTATTGATTATGAAGATTCTAATTGCTACAAAACTGAACCACATATTGAGCAAATTAAGTTACAAGAAAATATGGAATTTCAGATACTTGAGCTTTTAGATGATGGAGTTATATCCTTAGAACCAGAGTTTTTCACTATTGAACATGATGGCCATAAAATCAATGACTTTTCATTAACGCTTAGAGTAAAAAAATTAGATTAAGGTGTAACAATGAAAACGTTAGAGGTAAACCAAAAAAAAATCATAGAAACCAAGGCATTATTACTCTCAATAATTACTTCTCCTTTAGATTTTATAGGTATTGAAATACTATTAATAGCTCTGAAGTCACAAAGTGGTTTAGCAAAATTCAGTGATATTGAAAGAAATATTTCTCCTTGCTCGCTGAACACTCTAAAAAGCGCATCTGAGTCTTTGTTAGATAGAGGTTTTTTAGAGTTGGATGAGTTGAGAATTAAAGCTCGTGATGGAATAGATGCCGCTGCGATTGGCGATAAAGCAATCAAGTCAACTCGAGCTGGGTTGAAAAATAAAGTTGGTGAACTTGAGGTGAAGTTAGACACAATGCACAAGTGCCACTTTTTATTATCAATCATGATTAGTGAGTTGCGCCGAGACTTAAAGCAAATGGCTTACTCGAGTGATAGTTTTGAGCAAAGAAGGATCACATATCAAGAAATGAACAAAAAGATTAAAGCTAAGCTCAGTTTTACGCAGAATGGTGGAGTTTGAAATGCCTGTAACTCTTTTAAAAACTTTTGAGCGTTGGGATTTCTACTCTCCGCTCGATCAGAAGCTAAAAATGGTTGATGCAAGTAATACCCCTTTTATTACTTACAATAATGGAGTCCCTTGCTTTGAAGCGAATATGTATATGCATAGGCAACTAGTAGCTGCTATGTCTCGACGTGTTAAGGGGGGAACATTAAGAACTTACGCAATGCATATTCATCATTTAGTGCGCTTTTGTAGTCAAAATAAAATGCATTTTAGCAAACTTACGGATTCGTCTTTTACGCTGTTTGTCAATAGCTTACAAGCAGAAAGAGATAAGTTCGGTGAGCTCTCTCGTAGTAATAATCATGTCATACAGATTGCACATAGATGTCTCGATTTTTTAAGTTTTGTACAGACTTGCCATGACCTTGAGAACTTCATTGGTGAAGGAAAAGAAAATATATTACGAGTCAAGATTAAAAAATATAAAATCCAAATCGAAGGTTCTAAGCACCAAAGAGAAGTTGAGGTTATTAGTCACGCCAGTGTTCCAACTAAGGATGCCGTTAAAAGTAGATTTCCAGTTAGTGAAGAGAGCGCACTCAAGGTTTGGGACTACATTAAAACTCAAAAAAACCGTGAAAAGCGACTTCGTGACATAGCCTTGTACCAATGCTTAGAACAACTCGGTGCTCGCATTACCGAGATACACTTAATTAAGATAAAAAATATAGAAGATTCACTTAATTCAGGGGCTAATGCTTACTTAACATTAACGACCTTAAAACAGACGGAGCATGATGTCACTAGAAGTATTCCAGTGACACGGGCACTACTAGTAGACATTCAACAATATATTAACAAGGTGCGTAATCAAGTCATCAAGCGCACCATAGGTAAAGCTAATGACCATGGTTATTTATTCATATCGTTGATTACTGGGAATATGCTTCAAAGTGCAACACTGACAAAATATATGAACATATGGAAGAAGGATTTAGCTATAGAGGGAGAGCTACACCCTCATTTATACAGACATGCCTTCATTACAAACAAGCTTAAAGAACTTATTTTACAGCACAAGGAAATCACTTCAGCAGATAAGTTTCGAGAATTCTTACTACATACAGAGCGTTTTAAGATGCAGTTGCAACAATGGGTAGGACATAAAAACCCAAAATCACTTGATAGATATATTAACTTAGTCTTTGCTGATTTGAATGGATACAGTAAAACGTATAATGCGGTTCAATTAAAAGATTCAGTTAAAATAGTAAAACGACAAGTTCAGAATATTGAACAACAATTAGAAGATAAAGAAGCAACAATGACTGAGAGCATATTTCTAATAAAAAAAATATTATGTGCATTTGAGGTTGATATCGCACAATCTCTAAATAAAAAATAAGCATGGTTTATTTTCAAGATTCTCTATTTATATTTTCAGTTATCGAGAGGCATATGTGATAGTCTCCGAAGAAAATATTTAAACTAATAGGTGTTCAATTTTGAATAGTGTTCGCTTTCCTTCAATAAATGTCTCAAAAATTATATATTCATAATATCTAAATTTCTTCGCAAGCTTATCATCTCTCTAGTTAATTAAAAGTAGTTTACGAAAAACCCCCGTTTTCTATTTGTTTCAGGTAAGTCAGGATATGCCACTACAACATGACCTACATCATGAAGATGAAGCAATATCGCTGACACCTTCCGTTCTAATTTACTTCCACCTTGTAACTACACTTGGGTGGCATAATTTCATCAAATTCGCAATCGAGTGCGATTGCCAGTTTATATAGCGTTTCTAATTTGACATTGACAAGCCCACGTTCCATTTTCCCGTAATTTCCTCTTTCAATACCAGCCAATGTAGCAAAGTCTTCTTGAGAATAACCTGCATTTTTACGCTTTAATCTTAGCATTTTGCCAAAATCAGTCACTAAATCATTCACCCTATTTTCCCTTCAGGTAAATTGTTTAGATTTTCATGTTGAGGTGTAAAGCACCACGCCCTATAATACCCATTATTGGGTTTATTTTAGGTCATGTCGCAATGTTAGATCCCGTTGTCGCTCAAGTTATTGAAGCTGGAAATTTTGACAATTTCACTACGAGTGATGTTAGGTCTGCATTTCTAGCATTAAAAAAAGATCCCAAACTTGATCCAAGCAACGTGAGGCGAATGATCTATTCCGAGCTCTTAAAGCTTGTTAGAAAAGGGTGGTTGAAGAAGAGTATCTCTAAAGTTAAAGGCCAAACTCGCTTTAGTAAAACAAATCTTTTCGATGCTAATAATCTTCAAGTAAAAACCATAAGTTTCGAGTCAATAGCGGCGACTAAAACAGATGGTCATCATCAAAAATTATTAGAGAAGTTGGTTTGCTATAAAGCCGAGTTACTGCAAAGCATCGGAGAGTCAGAGGCCTATAAAGATATTTACTTAGATATGCCTGAACTAGTTGACGAGATCCAACCCAAATATCATATGGCAAGAGATAACAACACGAAGCTGCTAGGCAAGATTAAAGCGATTGAAGACATTATTAGGCAGAGAACATGAACCTTAGACCTTGGCAAGAGCACTGTATTAACCAAGCATTGAGCAACTATTCTAATGGATACAATCATTTTTTAACGCTTGCTACACCAGGTGCAGGGAAGACTCTAATGGCTTCAGCGTTAGCGAGTTACCTTTTAAAAAATAAGCTCATAGATTTAATCATATGCTTTTCTCCTTCATCAATTGTTGCTCATGATTTCGCTGAAAGCTTAGAAACACAAGCAGGAGAACGATTTGATGGTCTTATGGGAGCAAAAGGTCGGTCGTTAACATACCAGAGTCTTCAGTTTCTTGATGGCCAATTTTGGCAGCTATTCGAATCAAACCGCATATTCGTTATTTTCGATGAAATTCATCACTGTGCTGGCTCAAACCTTGGAAATGCAAATTCGTGGGGGGAGCAGATTTTACTCAATATTCATGATAGAGCTAAATTTACTTTAGCTCTAACTGGCACACCTTGGCGCTCTGACACCGCACCTATTGTTCTGTCAAAATATATTCAATCTGACAGCCAAATCGCATGTGATTATGTCTATGGTCTAGCTGAGGCTGTTCGTGACAAAGTTTGTCGAGTGCCTCAAATTGTTGCTGTGGATAATATGAAAATTTCGGTTGTCGATACTAATGCCACACAGGTATTTACTAGCTTTAGCGATTTATTGTCAAACTCAAATGTTTCGTACCAACAGGTCATTGAAAATGAGGCAGTGCTCAAGTTTATAATCACTGCATCACATAAAAAACTATCGAAGATTAGGCTTGTAAACCCAGATGGAGCAGGGCTAATCGTCGCATCGTCTGTTAGCCATGCAAACATGATATCTTCTTTGATGAAATCTTGGTTTAAAGAAGATGCTGTTGTAGTTACGTACAAAGAAAGTAATTCTAGCACCATCATTCAACGTTTTAGGCACTCCCAAACTAGGTGGATTATTTCAGTTGGAATGATAAGCGAAGGGACTAACATTCCACGTCTACAGGTTTGTTGTCACCTGACGAACATTAAGACCGAAATGCATTTCAGACAAATATTGGGCCGAATTCTAAGACTGACGGAATCGACAAATCAGCAAGCGATATTATATATGCCCGCAGAACCCAAATTATTGGAATATGCATACAGGGTGAAAGAGGATATTCCGTTCGAAGCTGATGTCGTCAAATTTGAAAACATGAAAGAGAACGAAGAATATGATAAAAAGTTAAATGATTTGCCCATTTCTTTTGACTCGCCGGTGACACAAGCATCAAATAAAGGGCTAAACCTTGAGCTCTCAAGCTTAGAAATGGAGACATTTGCTAATAGTTGCAGTTACGAACATGACACTAAAACCAAAGACTTAGCTTCAGAGATAAAAGAACATGATCTATCATCCTCATATAAAAACCTTATCAATAACTTTGGACGATTCAAGCAAGAGACAATAGCTCTGGGACTTTTAGATTTCAATTAACTCAATAAGATTGTTGTTTTTATATGATTACGTAACACAACCAAGTTATGGTTTTGAACACGTTAGTTAGAGAATTTTGTTTCCACACAAATTTTGGCATTAAAACTCATTATATGAGAGCGTTACATATAACGCTTAAACGTCATTACTGTGCATTTATATTATTTTTGAATTTTTTGCGGAGCAACGGCTAGGGTTAACACATTTCTGCCCCAAAACGTGTTTCAAATATAGCCAGAGGCCACTAACGTCATGGTGCTTCGCTCAGCTTTACACTTCATCGGTAACAGGCTTATTAATGTCGGATAAATATCCAGTGCCAACCATGTCTCCCACCTTTATGTAGTGTGTACTGTGTATAAAAATAGTGGTAATGGTTTTTGGCGTGTTTTTAAGTTGAATCGGCTAATAAGCAAACTAAAGTCGTACGGATAATAAATCGCGAATGTTGTAATGTATTGAAATTAAGGTGTTTTTATTTTTGTCGAATATTGAGCCCACTTTTAACGCGCAAGCTCGCTTTTATTGGTCAGTGGAGTTAAATAAAACTGCTTTACATCAATAAGATAGTAAATGTAGGACGATATAAATCAATAACTTAAATGGCCGGCTTTAAATTTATTTGGCCCTTTAATAAGCTGTTACATTTCAGGAGTAGCTATGAAAATTAAAGCAAAGTCTGTAAAAAGTATGTCTAAAGTAGTAAAAATAGTTGGGGATAAACAACATGTCCGCTTAGCTATTTCTATTGATGAACTTTCAAAAGAAACGCGATTGAAATTGGGGTTCAATTCTGACTTGATTACTGGTGACTCCTTAATGCCTACTGCAATAGGTAAATTCAGCAATTTTAATGTTAATGGTAAAGAAGTTGTTAGAAAAGATTTGCCTAAAGAGAAAGGATCAATCATGTGTTACGGCACAACGAGAGATTGGCAAGGTGGTTCGCATTCAAGTATTCAAACCCGAACAATTGAAAAGTATCCTAGAGAATATATTGTTGCCCCTTCAGAAACACTTCAAGTTATCGAAATTGATGATCTACAATACATTGCAACGGACGAATTAAATTTAACTAATGAAAATGAAGAACGAAATATTCATCTTTGTAACTTAATGCTTGAGTGTTTTTCTGAATTTGAAATATTCGATATAAGTGAAAATGAAATAGTTGGTCCTAAGTTGAAAAGGCTGCAATGGGATGTTTTACCTAAAGGTAAATATCCTTGGAGTGTTTCTGGACAAATCATTCAAAGCATTACTGGAAAGTTACCGAAAAAAGATCAAGAAGTAATAGATCATCGTATGAAAATTATATCTCGCCATAATCCTGATTTTCTCGCGAGTGGAAGAGGTGGATTTTCTGGTTATTTTGTTTATGGTTTTGAATCAAAAGGAAAATATGTACTAGAAAGTATTCATTTAGATAATGCGACGTATGTATTTGAAAGCGATTGGGAAAACGTATCTCAATTAACTAAAAACGATATAATTAATAGCAACATCGCTCATGAACGAGTGATACATAACAAAATGTGGTCTGGTATGTTGGCTAGAGCAATCAAATAAAGAAATGTAACAAGTTGCTGCACGCGGTCTCGATACAGTTGTCGCGGTTTTTGCTAAAAGAAAAAGCGGCAAAAACAGCGCCAACTTACTCGCCGGTCAGCAAGGCGTTGAACTAAGCCGCTGCGCGGAGCCAACAGAGGCTTCAGGTGAGTGTATAACCCTCATTGAATCAGCCAAGCTTAAAGATGTATGATAGAACGATACGATGAAAAAGAATTTCAATGAAACACTTATCCACTACTCTATACCAATTAACTCAAAACTGCTCTGCAGCCCATAGCCAGTATCAAAAAAAGCAAATTCATATAGAATAAAGCGTACCAATTAACCTGGACTCGGCAACGGCCAAGTCCAACAAGCGGTTTGTGCCATGCAAACAGCGCAACGCACAAATACTAAAACGTTAGGCATTCAGGAGTTTACATGGACGGTTCAGATTATATTGCTTTAGGCTCTTCGGTGATTGCATTGTCTGCTTTTATTTTGGCAATATGGCAAGGTTTGAATGGCCGAAAACATAATATTTTATCTGTAAAACCCTGCTTTCATATCGATAAGAGTCATTTGGATGGCCTACACTACACACTGGAAAGTCAAGGGCTCGGGCCCGGAATTATTGAAAAATTCTCGATAATAGTAAATGGAAAAGTTTATTCAGATATTACAGAAGATCCGTATCCTGAAATATTTGACTCACTTGGTATAAAAGGATTTAACTACATTTTTCATGTACCGTCGAAAAACTCATCTCACTCCCCTGAAGCTAATCGAAAATTATTGAGTATAGATTTTATTGAGCCGTCATTAGCTGAACCTGCCAAGAATAAAATTGAGGAAGCTATTCAGTTTGAAATCGTTTATAAATCAATTTATGAAAATGAGTTGTTCTATTGTAAAAATGCCTAAGAAAGAAATTAAACAAGGACAAAAACAGTTGGTTTTTGCTCCTTCGTCGCTTATTTTAACCAACTATTTTTTGCCTGTTAATTAGGCGTTACTCATAGAAAATTTAACCTGAAACTCACGAATTAGAATTAATGTTCTAACTCGGAAATGTCCAAAAACGGTTTAGTAAATGGCCCATTTATACCTATAATACAAATTTTGTAAGAGGAGTTCCTTTGTGAAAAAACATGGCTCAGCAAAAGGTATTTTAAAGGATATTAAAATAGACGGTTCTTTAAATGATGATGAATCTTTGCTATTTGCTATAGATGAAGATTGTGAAATAGCTGAAATAGTTCATCGGCGACGTGATCAAGAAGAAATCGAAATTGGGATTGATGACTTGTAATAGTCTTTAATGAAAACTAACTGTCCATAACTAATTTCTTGATGAATTTATCTAAAGTTCCAATAGAGATTGTTTGCATCCTAACTAATTTTTTTCATGTTGTCATTCCATGAGAGAGTTTATTTAGTTCTTCTGAAACAAGTTTAATACCCATTACTGTATCAAGATAATTCAGCGGGGTTTCATTGTATAATTGGAGGTTTGGAGTGTTTAACCATTTCAAAGCGGCTGCATTATTACCGTGATATTGCTCGGCTTGAGCTAAAACTTCAATAATCATTAACATACGTTCGCTCTGATTCGGGGATAGTCGACAAACAAATTTTAAACTTGTGCTACCTGAAGCTTTTCCTATCAGCAAGATTACATGCTTTTTATTCAATCCCATTAATCTTGCTGCTTCATCCAGCATTGCTTCAGGTAAACCTATTTTGAGAAACTGAATAATGTTAAGTAATGAATCATCCTTAAAATCAAAGTCTTTGCCACCAAGTATATAGAAAGCTTTCTGATACATAGATTGTCCTAAACAATTTTTTTGATAAATACATTTGATTCTGTAACGATATCAAGTTGCTTTTACTGAACTCACCGTAAAAGTAACTTGTTGCGGCTTGCCCTGCAACGACCTTGTAAATATAGGTTTAGAAACTACAGGTGAGTAGTGATGATCAACTTTTTCGCATTCATCTATGTGTTGAATTAATGCTTTGATCGCATTTTTATATTGTTCAGGAACTCTCATCACTATCGTTTTTTCATATCTAGTCTTGCGGCCAGCACCTTTACGTACACCACCATGCGCCCCTTTATGAGCATCACTTTTATCTGCCATACTTAGAACCTCTTGATTACGTAACGATATCAAGGTAGCTTGATTTGGTTACATAATCAAATAAAACGTTACAAGTTTGGGCTAATCCCCCCTAAAAATAGTAGATTTCAAAAGTAGAATTTTCTCGTAATATATACGCAGGGAGATTCTGCATGAAAACATCAAAATTTAGCGACAGCCAAATCCTAGCAATCCTTAAACAAGCCGAAGCTGGCACCCCAGTTCCGGGGCTTTGCCGTGAGCATGGCATGAGCTCTGCGACCTTCTACAAATGGCGCGCCAAATTCGGTGGCATGGACGCTTCTATGATGGCGCGATTGAAGGAGTTAGAGGCTGAGAATTCACGACTCAAAAAAATGTATGCCGAAGAGCGACTCAAAGCTGAAATACTCAAAGAGGCCATCGAAAAAAAGTGGTAAAGCCGTCGCGGCGGCGGGAGCTGGCGCAAAAGGCGGTGAGCCATTTCGATCGCATTTGCGTGTGCCTTGTTTGGACTCAGTGAGAGCTGTTATCGCTATCAGGCAAAACTCAGTGATGAAAACGCTGCAATAGCCGACTGGTTACAGCAACTGACATCAACCCATCGGAGTTGGGGGTTTGGGCTATGTTATTACTTTTTACGTAACGTGAAACGCTACCGATGGAACCATAAGCGGGTGTATAGGATTTACCGAGAATTGGAGCTAAATCTACGAATTAAGCCGAGGAAACGCTTGAAGCGTGATAAACCGGACACATTGGCGGTGCCAGAGGCAATCAATGAATGTTGGTCCATGGACTTTATGCACGACCAACTGGAAGATGGTCGCAGCATTAGGTTATTGAACGTGATTGATGATTACAACCGTGAAGGCTTGGCGATAGAAGTCGACTTCTCCTTACCTGCGGAGCGTGTGGTGAGAACATTGGATCAAATCATCGAATGGCGTGGAAAACCAAAACAGATACGCAGTGATAATGGTCCAGAGTATATAAGTGCGGTACTGGCTGCCTGGGCTGAAAAACACAATGTAGAACTGAAATTTATTCAGCCTGGCAATCCACAGCAGAATGCCTATGTAGAACGCTATAATCGGACTGTGCGATACGAATGGCTGAGCCAATATCTTTGGAATAGTATTGCCGAGGTACAGGAACATGCGACACAATGGCTATGGTTTTATAACAATGAAAGACCCAATACAGCAATTGGTGGTGTCCCACCAAAGCAAAAACTGGCACTAGTGGCCTAAGTCTCTACTTTTGACCTCAGCTAAAAATGGGGAGATTACCAGACGGTCGAAACGGCGATGTAATAGTTGCCAATTTTAATGGCGAGTTTGTCTGCAAGATTCTAGATACCAAGCTGCGTGTTCTCCATTCCTCTAATCAACAATACCAACCTGTCACAATTCATGAATACGATTATTTTAGTATTGAAGGCGTAGTCACACGTTCTATTCGTTGCCACCGTCAAAGCCCTTTGTTGTGGGGTAATTAGATGTTTGCTCTAGTTGACGCGAATAGCTTCTATTGCAGTGCAGAACAAGTCTTTCGCCCTGATTGGCGTGGTAAGCCTGTTATTGTGTTGAGTAACAACGATGGGATGATTGTTGCTGCTAATCGTCAAGCTAAAGAGGCTGGAATTGGGAAGTTTCTACCTTACTTTCAAGTTAAAGCCTTATGCGCCAAACGTGGTGTTATTGTCTGTTCCTCAAACTATGAACTTTATGCTGACTTATCTAGCAAAATGATGGATATCATTGGCCGCTTTGCCCCTGAGCAACATGTCTACTCTATTGATGAAAGCTTCCTCTATTTTAAAAACTGCTATCCCGCTATCAAATGCCTCCTTACGCAAGGCCAGTTAATCCGCCGTGCTGTGTGGAAAGAAGCGCGGCTAGCAGTCTGTGTGGGTATTGGTGAAACGCTTACTCTTTCTAAAATAGCCAACCATGCAGCTAAGAAGATTGAGGGCTACAAAGGAGTTTGTTTCATTAGTAATGAGCAAGAGCGTATAGCTATTTTAAAGCAGCTTGCTGTAGGGGATGTATGGGGGATAGGCCGCCGAATAAGTAAGAAGCTTGAATTAATGAATATCCGTACTGCGTTTCAACTTGCGTCTATGCCGCCGACACTGGCAAGAAAGCAATTTAGTATTGAAATAGAACGTACCGTTCGTGAGCTTAACGGCCAAGCCTGTAAAATATGGGATGAGTCGAGGGCAGATAAAAAGCAGATATTTTCGACTAGAAGCGTAGGTGAGCGCATCACAGATTATTCGTCGTTATTACAAGCATTGAGTAAGCATGTTGCTATCGCAGCGAGTAAAGCACGTAAGCAAGGTTCAAACTGCAAGACCTTGCTGATTTTTGCCAGTAATTCACCCCATGATGAACGGCCTGTAAGCTATAAAGCTATTGTACATTTTCCATGTCCAACCAACTGCACTGTTGAGCTAACCAAAGCTATGAGTGAGGCCGCACCAAAGCTATTTCGTGAGTTCGTACATTATTACAAAATCGGTATAGGGCTTATCGATTTAGCTAGCGAAAAACATAACCAATTCGATTTATTTAACCCTTCAAAGGCTAATCCCGCTTTGATGAATACGCTAGATGACATTAACCAACGCTATGGCAGTGATACGATGTTTCTAGCAGCTCAAGGCATAGAGCACAAGTGGTCAATGCGCCGTGATTTGCTAACGCCACAATACACAACCAAATGGTTCAGTGTACCCAGCATTAAGTGCTAACTAGGTTTTTGCTTTGATTAATGTTTTCACTGTTAGTATCACTCATATGCTTGGTTTAATTAGATAAATCAGACATTAGCTAATCACTGTTCCTTAGCTTGAAGCATTCGATGAACCTTCTTAAAATTGGTCTACCTTTCTTTTTACTGGCTTTTAGCTCAACAGCTATTGCAGCTGGAAATACGCGGCTTAGGAGGAGTTATTTATGTGCATATATGCTATGAGTATTGATTTTAAGGGCTTCTACAATACATATGGTCTAATAACAACATGTATTATATTGGAGCGTTTATTAATAACATGAATTTTAATGTGTAATCAGTAGTCCTTCACTGCTAAAAGATTGCTTCGTGTTTAAGTTAACTTACGTGAATAAAGTAATAATAAAAATTTGTTCCAGTCACTGTAATATTCTTCAATAATGAGCTAGCTAATGATGATGATCGTTAGCTGCAATCCGGTATGATGTGATTAAGTTGGCTTACTCAAGCTCGATATACCAGAAATCTCTATAAGAGAAACTGTTGCACTTACTTCAGCTCAGATTAATGGACAGTATTTATTTTGATAAAGTAACAAAATCAAGTTTTTGAAACGGAATGATGATACGTTAAGAGCTTGTATGTGAGTATTTTTGTTAAAAATGCTGCATTTACTTAAAACTTTGTACAGAGCCTGTACATATACCGTTCCAGCAAAACTAATGAATCCTAGTCAATGCATTTTATTAGCGATAACTTGTTTTCAGGCAGATTTTAATGTCATCGATGACTACCACTGTGAAGCGTTGCTATCGAATTGTACTTGAGTTCACCTCGTCATTCGCGAGTATTTAACTTTAATTTTAACTTTAAAATTTTATAGGCTCTTGTACATTCTTAAATAACAGGTTTAATATTCAGCGGGTAAAACACCGCCATCAGTCTTGAACAGAGTTAAATATGCATTGATTTTTTTATGGGGAATGTTAAAATCAAAATGTATCTAAATTGGGGTTAGCATGATTAAATTAGTATCGACAATTTTAATTTTTGTATGGGTTGTGTTTCAACCTATGACAAATATTGTCGATGCTCACCCGCTAAAAGCTTATGCTGAGATTTTATCAAGTACACCAATCGATAATAATGTATCAGTTATCAAAACACCTCCAGTTCATGATGTATCTACGACTGATATTCCTTCTTCAAATGAAATGTTTCACTGCCACCACCACAGTAGTCATTGCCATATCTATTTGTTAAGTGTCTATGAGGCTGAAACTGATATCCTCACAAAATACGCTCCATACAACTCATATTTATTTTCTATTCCAGAAACTCCTTTTTCAGCTTCAATTCGTCCTCCGATCGCCTAATTTTTATTCTAAGTCAATTTTTGCAAATGATAGAGTTTGCGCATTTTTATATCTTAAATAATTAGGTATTACAATATGTTAATGTTAAATCGTCCTCCAAAACTAGTTTTGGAGCTCTCGAGTCGTATTTATAATATACGGATTATTTCGTGTGTTTTCCTTGTGGCATTCTCCTTTACAATCAGCGCAGCAAGAGCATCATCGGCAGATCAAGCTATATCGCTGCCAACTGCAATGCAGCGTTCACTATCACAAAATCCTTCTCTTAAATTTTTTCCGTATCGAATTGATGCTCTGAATGGTCAAATGGAAACTGCTAAATTATCACCTGCTTATGAATTAGGTTTTGATACTGAAAATGTTGGAGGAACTGGAAATTACAACGGTATTAGTGGAGCTGAGTTCACTATAGCTTTATCCTCAGTTTTTGAAATGGATAACAAGCGTTTAGCTAGAATTGGGACTGTATCTTCTGAATTGTCATTATTAGAAGCAAGCAGGCAGGTTGAGTCACTGGCTTTACTTGGTGATGTTACTCGTCGTTATGTTGATGTACTTGCTGCACAAGAACAAGTTGTTCTTGCACAGGAGGCTACTCAACTAAGCATTGATACTTTGGATATTGTAAAAAAACGCGCTGCTGCAGGTGCTACACCCGATGCAGAAGTTAAACGAGCATTAGCAGCCTTAGAGCAAGCCAGGCTATCATTATTTGCCGAACAGCAACGCTTATCTTACTTAAAAGTTTCGTTATCGAGTTTGTGGGGATCATCCTCACCTGACTTTGAGAATGTTGAGGGGAATTTATTTCAGTTTGGGGAAGATATCTCATTTGAACAATTGTTTGAAAGAGTCAAACTTAACCCTGCAATAGAGATTTTTGCATCAGAAGCTCGTTTAAAAGATGCTGAAATACGTGTTGCTAAAACACAGTCAAAATCTGACATTAGTTGGTCTGTGGGGGTTCGTCGAGCTCAAGATACAAACGATACAGCACTCGTAGCTGGCTTCAGTATGCCTTTATTTTCTGGCTCTAGGAATCAAGGTGCTATTTCAACAGCCATTGCAGAAAAAAATCAAGTATTCGTAAAACGTGATGTCATGTTATTGGATATGCATAATCAGTTATTTCGAGCTTTTTACAATAGAAAACAAGCTATTTTAGTCGTTAACTCATTGCGTTCCACCATCATCCCTTCTTTAGAGCAAGCACTGATTGAAACTCAAGATGCATATCAGCGTGGAAGGTACGGTTATCTGGATTATGTGAGCTCTCGTCAGGAGTTGTTAAGTGCAAGACGTACATTAATTGAAGCTGCAGGTTCAGCATTAACTTATGGTGCAGAAATCGAACAATTGACATCAGAGCCTTTAGCTAGCTCGCAATATAACGAGAACATCAAATTATCAGGAATATCTCAATGAAATTAATTTCTAGTTTTACAAAAGTTCTATTCTTAACCAGCTTCTTATTTTTTACAGGGTCTATTTTTGCAGAGTCTGGTCATGGAGATGAATCAGAACATGAAGAGGAAGGGCATATAGAATTATCTAACGAGCAAATACAGCATGCCGGAATAGTGGTTAGCACCGTTGGTGCCAATGTTATTCGTGATGTATTACCTGTTTATGGTTTGGTTGCTACTAATGCTGAAAGTTTGCAAGTGGTTAATGCCAGATTTGATGGTGTGGTACGTGATGTAAAGAAGAGCATCGGTGATCCGGTCCGTAAAGGTGAAACATTGTTAATTGTTGAAGCAAATGAAAGCTTGAAAAACTATTCAATAACTTCTGAAATTAATGGATATATCACACAGCGAAATATAAATATTGGAGAGAAAACAAATGAAACTCCTTTACTGGTGATTCAAGATTTTTCTACTGTTTGGGTAGAATTAAGCATATTTCCGAAGGATCTTCCTTTGGTCAAATTAAATCAGACGGTTAACATACAAAGTACTGATTTAAAAAATATTTCAGAAGGTAAAATTATTTATATTTCACCATTTGGACAAGTGCAAAGCCAAGCCACTAAAGCTCGTGTTCTACTTGAAAACAGCAACAACATTTGGAAGCCGGGCTTATTTGTTAATGCCAACATTACACTTGATGAAATAAATGCGCCAGTTTCTATACGTAATGAAGCAATACAAGTTATTGAAGATAAAAATGTAGTTTTTGTCAAAGGTGAATCTGGGTTTGAACCACGCGAAGTGAGCCTTGGTCGAACAGATGGTCAATATAGTGAAGTTCTAACGGGTTTGTCGGTTGGTGAAATGTATGTGAGTAACAATAGCTTTGTTTTGAAGTCTGAGTTGGGGAAAGAGGATGCTGAACATGGGCATTAAATTTTTTATGCGTCTTCGTTTACCTTTATACCTTATTTATGTTTTTAAATTTAGACATAATCGGTTGTGTGCTTCAAATAGGAGTTTTAAATGATTGATAAACTCATTCAATTTTCCATAACCCGCCGGTGGTTGGTTATGTTTTTTGTTTTGCTAACGGGTGCACTAGGCGTTTGGAATTATCAACATCTTCCTATTGATGCTGTACCTGATATTACCAATGTTCAAGTTCAAATTAACACAGAAGCACCTGGGTATTCACCACTAGAAGTTGAGCAGCGAGTCACCTATTTGGTTGAAATGTCAATTGCAGGTTTACCTTATGTTGAGAGTACTAGATCGCTATCTCGTTACGCACTCTCACAAGTTACTGTTGTGTTTGAGAAAGGAACTGATATTTATTTTGCTCGGAATCTTATTAACGAACGTTTGCAACAAGCTAAAAGTGAGATGCCGTCAGGTATTGAGCCCGTAATGGGACCTGTTGCAACTGGATTAGGTGAAATCTTTCACTATTCAGTTCATGCAGCGCCAGGGGCTTTGCAAGCAGATGGACAACCTTACGATGCAACAGCTTTGCGTACATTGCAAGATTGGGTTATTCGTCCTCAATTGCGTTTGGTTGAGGGGGTTACTGAAGTAAATACAATCGGAGGGTATGAAAAGGAGTTTCATATTACACCAGAACCTTCAAAGCTATTGGCTTACCAAATTAGTTTTGATGATTTAGTCGCTGCGTTGCAGAAAAATAATTCGAATGTAGGTGCTGGGTATATAGAGAAAAATGGTGAACAATATTTGATCCGTGCTCCAGGTCAGGTTACTGATATTTCATCGATTAAGCAGATCATTGTTGCTCGTAGGGATGGAATTCCTATTACCGTAGGTGATGTTGCAGAGATTGGGTTTGGTAAACAGCTTAGAACTGGTGCTGCAACTCGCGATGGCGAAGAAACTGTGTTGGGCACAGCTGTTATGTTGCTTGGCGGAAATAGTAGAACTGTTTCTCAGGCAGTATCAGCAAAATTGCTTGAGATTAATAAAACTCTTCCAGAAGGTGTGATTGCTGAACCAGTTTACGATCGTACTGTATTGGTAGATAAGACGATTGCAACAGTTCAGACCAATTTAGCTGAAGGTGCTGTGTTGGTCATTGTCGTTCTTCTCGTTATGCTGGGTAATGTTAGGGCTGCTTTATTAACTGCCATGGTGATCCCTTTATCGATGTTGATGTTGATGACTGGCATGGTAGAAACCAAAGTAAGCGCAAATCTCATGAGTCTAGGTGCACTTGATTTTGGGTTAATTGTTGACGGTGCTGTAATCATAGTTGAGAACTGTATTTTAAGGCTGGCAGGAAGACAGCATCACCTGGGGCGAATATTGACATTGGATGAACGTTTTCAGACCGTCTTTACGGCTACCCGTGAAGTGTTTACTCCAAGTCTGATAAGTGTTTTAGTTGTTATTATGGTCAATTTGCCAATTTTGGCGCTGACAGGTGTCGAAGGTAAAATGTTTACTCCAATGGCAATGGCCGTAATCATGGCTTTATTGTCTGCACTTGTATTGTCTCTCACTTTTGTTCCTGCGGCAGTCGCTTTGTTTATGACAGGCCACATAGAAGAAAAAGACAACTTTATCGTCAGTCAATCTAAACGATTATATCTGCCAATTTTGTCGATTGTGTTGAGATTCCGAGTACTTGTAATTTCAATAGCATTGATATTTGTGATTTTAGTCGGATTTGTTGCAACAAAAATGGGAACCGAGTTTGTTCCTAATCTTGATGAGGGCGATATTGCGATCCAAGCACTTCGAATTCCAGGGACCAGTTTAACTCAATCATTAGATATGCAGTTTAAGTTGGAGAAGGCAATTCTAGAGATTCCGGAGGTTAAAACTTATTTCTCGAGAGTTGGTACTGCAGAGGTTGCGAGTGATCCTATGGGGCCAAATATATCTGATGGTTATGTGATGCTTAAGGATCATAGTGAGTGGCCAAATCCTGAAAAGACTAAGGCTCAACTTTTAGAAGAAATAAGTGAAAAACTAGCCTTACTACCAGGTAATGCTTTCGAAATAAGCCAACCTATTCAACTTCGGTTTAACGAATTGATTTCAGGTGTCAGATCTGATTTAGGTATAAAAATTTTTGGAGATGATTTATCTAAATTACTGAGTTCAGGTGCTGAAATAGCAAAAGTGTTAAGTAGTATTGAAGGGGCTGAAGGCGTAAAAGTAGAGCAAGTTTCTGGATTACCCATCTTATCAATTGATGCTGACAGAGCTGCTATGTACCGTTTAGGCTTAAACGTCTCGGATGTCCAAGATGTAGTTGCTGCTGCAACGGGAGGTGAGAGTGCTGGCTTGATTTTTGATGGTGATCAACGTTTATCAATCGTTGTAAGGGTTGATGAGAGGGTTCGAGGAAATTTAGAAGCGTTAGAGCGTTTACCTATTCCGTTACCTGAAGGTGGTTATGTACCATTAAGAGAAGTCGCTAAACTTACTTTAGCACCTGGCCCTAATCAGATTTCACGTGAAAATGGAAAACGAAGATTGGTCGTTAGCGCGAACGTCCGTGGTAGAGATCTAGGCGGATTTGTTGCAGAAGTACAAAGTAAGGTTGCTGAGCAAGTCAAATTATCTCCAGGATATTGGTTAGAATACGGTGGTACTTTTGAGCAATTACAATCTGCTTCTGATCGTTTAACTATACTTGTGCCTATAACATTGATAATGATATTTGCTCTTTTAATGATGACATTTGGCTCCGCAAAAGACGCAGCTTTAGTCTTTAGTGGAGTACCACTAGCCCTTACTGGAGGCGTCATAGCTTTATGGTTGCGTGATATCCCTCTATCTATTACAGCTGGTGTAGGTTTTATTACTTTGTGCGGCGTTTCTGTTTTGACGGGGGTTATGATGGTATCTGCATTTAAAGATGAACTGGATCGTGGAAGTCCTATCGATCAAGCTATTCAAACTGGTGCAATGTTGCGATTAAGACCAATTATGATGGTTGCACTTGTTGCAGCATTAGGGTTTTTACCAATGGCGCTTAATACTAGCACTGGTGCAGAAGTCCAGAGACCACTAGCTACAGTCGTTATTGGTGGGATCATTTCATCAACATTACTCACTTTATTAGTATTACCTGGCTTGTACAGACTTACTTGGCGAAAGACGAAACAGCTAAAATAGTAATTAAAATTTAAGTATGAAGAAGGGATTGCGGTGTTCGAGTTGTCCGTAATCCCTTTAAATATAATTTCAAATTGACAGGTAAAAATATGAAAAAAATTACTGCATTAATTCACCATGTAAGGTCTGCCGATGTTATACAAGCATTACAAGATTCTGGCTACGGAAATATATCAATATTTGATGTCAAAGGAACATTGAAAGCTCTTCGGGAAAGTGAGTTAGCATATTCTTCTGAAGCTGGTGTTACTATCTCTGAAGTTCAGCTATCTCTTATATGTGAAGATGAACAAGTAGATGAAGTTATATCAATTATTAGAAAAATAGGTAAAATTGGAACGGAAATTTCTGGGTGGGTTTACGTTAGTCCAATTGACACAATCCTTCCAATTGGTGGCATTTAGATACTTAGTTTAAAATAATAAGGGCATATTTATGAGATATTTATTTGCTTTTTTAGTTATCGTTACTTCTTTTAATTGTAATTATTCTTTTGCGCATCTAGATAGAATGAAAAGCATGGATCATTCAAGAAATAGTCATATGAATGAGAAGAAGGTAATTAGCATTACCATTAAAACAATAAATAAAATGACATTCAAAGATTTAGGTTATGAGGCTGGTAAGCTGCCATCTTCATGGGAAACCATTAACAATGCAGATGTAAATATTGTAAATGTTCATGAAGGAAGTTATGTCGTGAGTGCTACGAACTCACAAGTTAAACAGACATTATATTTTAGAATTGATGACGATGGTGATGTCGTTGCAGTATCTGAGAATAAGGGCTTTTAATAAGCGGTAAGTAATGAAATAGTGATTGTCAAACGACTACTTCTAATTGAAGTAGTCGCAACCATTGTTCTTACTAAATTAGGATAAGAACAAGGCGTCTAAAGGCGGCACTACCAACTTAGAAGCCTGTTGGTAATCATGGCAATTGCACCATCATCCTAATTGTTTACTATTACACATTATGAGAGTCTGAGTTAGTTAACTTGAAATGGTCGCATAATCATGTGAATCGCTTTGGTAATGGTGTCCCAGTGTTCATTCGTTGAGTGTAAAAACATCTGCACATAGCCAAAACTCAAACGCGATTATCCTGACTTACAATACATCCTCATTAGCGAAAGTACTATTAGCTACACTTATGATGACCAATCAATAAAGTAGGAGGTCACCATGGTCTCATCAAACAAAAAAAATCATAGCGGAGTCAAAAAGCCTTTTCGGCTCGAAGAGATTTGGCGTATTCGAACTAGGCTAGAAATAGAAAATAGCCTTATGCAACTAGCGTTACTCAATTTGGCAATCGATAGTAAACTCAGAGCAAGTGACCTACTTCCTCTGAGGGTTTGTGATATATCGTCACAAGAACGAATGTTTGCAAGAGTTAAGCTTATTCAGCAGAAAACGGATGTTGAAGTCCAGTTTGAAGTCACTGCTAGAACTCAACAAAGTCTGATGAAATGGATTTTTGTCGCAGCTCTAAAGACAAGTGATTATTTATTTCCAAGCTTAATACGAAATGAGCAACCGATTAGCTATTCGTATTATCGTTCTCTTGTCAGGTCGTGGGCATCAAATATTGGTCTAGATCCTAACTTGTATGGGACTCACTCAATGAGACGAACCAAAGCAACATTAGTCTATGCAAAAACTAAGGATATTCGAGCCGTCCAACTTTTACTCGGACATACTAGAGTAGACAACACAATTCGTTATCTTGGTGTTGAATTGGAGGATGCTCTTACACTTTCAGAATCTACTGATTGTTAATACGGTATGCCCCCAGAACCTAAGGCTATTTTTCGTGGTATTCTGACTATTAATCAATGACTTATAATATCTTTGGGTCATATATATGTAAAGAATTTATTGATTGAAACTAATCACTAAAAACACCTGTATATCGAGCTTTGCTATACTTATTATAATGCAAACCATATATTTTAGAGTATAAAATCTAACTCACTTTTGTCCAAAAGCGAGTTTGAAAGTGATCAAACCTTATTATCAAAAAATGAAATTTGTCCTCTGATAATTTATCAAACTATATTATTGTCTTATAATAATCCCAGTTGAAGTAAAACGTTACTTCAACTCACCTAGTCCTAGCCCCAGACCTATGGTTTCTTGTTTGAAACGACCGAATATATTCAGCACTTGGTCATATGAAGTTGCTAAAAAATCTTCATCGAACAAGCCATCAGTGTTTTCAGTGAAACCATTTAGTTTGATCTCTTTGTCCACCAAATCAATGCTAGGTTCTTTCAAAGCAATAGCTCTGTTTTTACTATTGTTCTCATCGCCGACAAGCAGTGGTTGCATTGGTTCAAACCGTACAACATCTGCTTCAACTGGCACGTCATGTCTTACTCTATAAGCATACTCCAACAGCTTGGACTCTGCTGGCATATAAAGAATCGCTTCCTGATTAATAGCGTCTGTAACTCTAAGAATTCGCCCAAGTGTTTGTCTAAAACACATTTCAGTTCTTATGTTTGAGAGATAACAACACACCTGTAGACGTGGGATGTTCGTTCCCTCGCTAATCATCCCTACAGCAATAATCCACTTGGAGTCTGAGTGTCTGAATCGTTGAATGATAGCTGTTGGCTCACTTTCCTTATAGGTAGCGACAACAGCTTCTTCATTAAGCCATTTTTGTACTAATGTTGAAATTCTATTTGCCTGTTCTATCGATGACGCTACGATTAGGCCAGCGGCATTAGAGTTTTCTAGTCGTATAAAATCTAGCTTTTTACTAGCCGAAGTGATGATGTGTTTGATTACATCCTCATTTTCGATTACGTCCTGGTATGCCACTTGGGAGTTAGACAGTAAGTCATCAAAACTTTCGAAAACGGCGGTTTCATTATTTTCTATTACTGAAATATGATTGTTATCAACAGCGATTATCTGAGGTAGGGGTCGTCTCAGAAAACGGAAAATAAAGCACGCTAAGCCGGTGGCAGCGGTCGCAATGGCCTGAACTTCCCCGCACCGACCTTGGCACTGCTGCGCCATAGGTAATCGCCGGTCAGGTTGATATGCTCCCACCCCAGCGGGGACAGATATTGCAGCAACGTGTCGTCCAGCGCCATGCCGTGGGCACGCAAAGCACTGGTGGCACGCTCCAGATAGACCGTGTTCCACAACACGATGGCCGCCGTCACCAGATTGAGGCCGCTGGCCCGGTAGCGCTGCTGCTCAAAACTGCGGTCGCGGATTTCACCCAATCGGTAGAAGAAGACCGCCCTGGCCAGCGCGTTGCGCGCCTCGCCCTTATTCAGCCCCGCATGGACGCGGCGGCGCAGCTCCACGCTTTGCAGCCAATCCAGAATGAACAGCGTGCGCTCGATGCGCCCCAGCTCGCGCAGGGCGACGGCCAAGCCGTTTTGGCGCGGATAGCTGCCGAGCTTGCGCAGCATCAGCGAGGCCGTCACCGTGCCCTGCTTGATCGAAGTGGCCAGCCGTAGGATTTCATCCCAATGAGCGCGAATAGCCTTGATGTTCAGCCTGTCGCTGCTAATCATCGGCTTGAGTGCATCGTAGGCAGTATCGCCCTTGGGAATGAACAGCTTGGTGTCGCCCAGGTCGCGGATGCGCGGCGCGAACCGGAATCCCAGAAAGTGCATCAGGCCGAACACATGATCGGTGAAGCCCGCCGTGTCGGTGTAGTGTTCCTCGATACGCAAGTCAGACTCGTGGTACAGCAGGCCATCGAGCACATAAGTCGAGTCGCGCAAGCCGACGTTGACCACCTTGGCGCTGAAGGGCGCGTATTGGTCGGAGATATGGGTATAGAACGTCCGCCCAGGGCTACTTCCATACTTCGGATTGATATGCCCGGTGCTCTCTGCCTTGCTGCCGGTTCGGAAGTTCTGGCCGTCCGACGATGACGTGGTGCCGTCGCCCCAGTTTCCGGCGAAGGGTTGTCGATACTGTGCGTTCACCAGCTCGGCCAGCGCCGTCGAATAGGTTTCGTCGCGAACGTGCCAGGCTTGCAGCCAAGACAGCTTGGCGTAGGTGGTGCCAGGGCAGGACTCGGCCATCTTGGTGAGCCCAAGATTGATACCATCAGCCAGAATCGTCGTCATCAGCAAGGTTTTGTCCTTGGCCGTGTCGCCGGTCTTCAGGTGTGTGAAGTGGCGCGTGAAGCCCGTCCATTCATCGACCTCCATCAGCAACTCGGTGATCTTGAGGTGCGGCAGCAACATCGCCGACTGGTCAATCAAGGCTTGCGCGGCGTCTGGCACCGCTGCGTCCAGCGGCGTTATCTTCAGGCCCGATGCAGTGGTGATGATGGCGTCCGGTAAGTCGTTGGTCGCCGCCATGCGGTTGACTGTGGCGAGTTGCGCCTCCAATAATTCCAGTCGGTCATGCAGATATTGGTCGCAGTCGGTGGCCACGGCCAGTGGCAATTCGCTGGCCAGCTTCAAGGTGGCGAACTTCTCGATCGGCACCAGGTATTCGTCGAAGTCCTTGAACTGACGCGAACCCTGCACCCAAACATCACCAGAGCGCAGTGCGTTCTTCAGCTCCGATAGGGCGCATAATTCGTAGTAACGCCGGTCAATACCCTCGTCGGTCAGAACCAGCTTTGCCCAGCGCGGCTTGATGAATGCGGTTGGCGCATCGGCGGGCACCTTGCGCGCGCTGTCGCTGTTCATGCCGCGCAGCACGTCGATGGCATCGAGCACACCCTTGGCGGTGGGCGCGGCGCGCAGTTTGAGCACGTCCAGGAACTGCGGCGCATAGCGGCGCAGCGTGGCGTAACTCTCGCCGATATGGTGCAGGAAATCAAAATCTGCAGGCCGCGCCAGCGTTTGCGCCTCGGTGACGCTGGCGGCGAAGGTGTCCCACGGCATGACCGCTTCGATGGCGGCGAACGGATCGCCGCCGTTTTGTTTGGCTTCAATCAGCGCCTGACCGATGCGCCCATACATCCGCACCTTGTCGTTGATCGCCTTGCCGGAAGCCTGGAACTGCTGTTGATGCTTGTTCTTGGCCGCATTGAACAGCTTGCCGATGATGCGGTCGTGAAGGTCGATGATTTCATCAGTGACGGTGGCCATGCCTTCGATGGCCAGTGCTACCAAGGTGGCGTAACGCCGCTGCGACTCGAACTTGGCCAGGTCGGCGGGCGTCATCTGGCCGCCCTCGCGGGCGATCTTGAGCAAGCGGTTTTGGTGTACCTGCCGTTCGATGCCAGCAGGTAGGTCAAGCGCTTGCCAGGCTTTGAGGCGTTCGATGTGTTCAAGCATGTGGCGCGAGTTAGGCTTGGCGGGCGATTGGCGCAGCCACGCTAGCCACGTCATTTTGCTACCATCCTTGCGCTTGAGCAGTTCGTCCAGGCGCTGGCGATGGACAGGTATCAAGGAATCGGCCAATGCCGCATGGATGCTCCGGTTGGCACGGGTAATGGCCTCGGCGCTTGCGCGCTCGATGGCATTCATGGCGGGTAGGATGATGCTCTGCCGCCGCAGGTTTTCAACAAGGGTGCTGGCCAGCACAATGCCTTTGTCTGTTTGCAAGGCCAGTTCGGTCAATGTATGCACGGCTTGCCGGTAGTGACTCATGGTGAAGGGCTTGAATCCAAACACCGTTTGCAGCTCGACCAAGTGCTCCCGCCGTGTCTGCTCGCGCTGGCCGTAATCGTTCCAGCTTTCCACCGGCACCTTGAGTTGTGCGGCCACCATGCGCAGCAGGGGCGGAAACGGAGGCTCATCGATGCCCAAGAAGATGCCAGGGAATCGCAAGTAGCAAAGCTGCACGGCGAAGCCCAATCGATTCGCAGCGCCGCGACGCTGGCGGATCACCGATAGGTCGGTTTCGTTGAACGTGTAGTGCCGTATCAGTTCGTCTTTGGCATCTGGTAGTGCCAGCAGGCTTTCGCGCTCGGTGGCGGACAGGATTGAGCGGCGCGGCATGATCAGTCTTCCCGCAGGTACTGGTACAAGGTTTCGCGACTGATGCCGAAGTCACGGGCCACCAAGGTTTTTTGATCGCCTGCCGCGACTCGCTGTTTCAACTTGGCAATTTGTTCGCTGTTCAGCGATTTCTTTCGTCCCCGGTAGGCACCGCGCTGCTTGGCCAGCACGATTCCCTCGCGCTGGCGTTCGCGGATCAGTGCGCGCTCGAACTCCGCAAAAGCCCCCATGACCGACAGCATCAAATTGGCCATCGGTGAGTCATCGCCGGTGAACGCCAGCCCTTCTTTGACAAACTCCATCCGCACGCCCCGTTGTGTCAGCCCCTGAACGATGCGGCGCAGGTCATCGAGATTGCGTGCCAACCTGTCCATGCTGTGCACCACCACGGTGTCGCCCTCGCGCACAAAGGCCAGCAGCCTTTCAAGTTCGGGACGTTGCGTGTCCTTGCCGGAAGCCTTATCGGTGAATACCTTACCGACTTCGATTTGCTCCAGTTGCCGATCAGGGTTCTGGTCGAAGCTGCTGACGCGGATATAGCCGATACGTTGACCTTGCAAGATGCCTCCAAAGGTAAAAGTGTCAGGATGAAATCTATTACCCTTGGCGGCCTGTGTCAATAAATACAAACTACAACTCTATTCTGACGTGCTTTGCGCCAAGCATCTGACATCAGGTTAGGGTATAGCTTAACCGGACACCTCGGCCTCTGTGCCTTTACTGCTTTTCGGTACAACCGTCAAGAACAGGCAGAGCGCTCCGATAGTTATCGCCACATCAGCGAGGTTGAAGGCGGGCCAGTGCGCAAGTCGCCAATGGAAGTCAAGGAAATCAACAACCTGTCCACGCAGCACACGATCCGCGACATTGCCCAGCGCACCGCCGAGGATCAGGCTGTATCCCATCGCTTCGAGACGGGGCAATTGCTGGCACAGCATGCGTCCCAGCCAAGCAGAAACGACCAGGCCCAGCGTGATGAAAAAGTAACGTTGCCAGCCGCCAGCGTTCGCCAGAAAGCTGAATGCCGCGCCGGGATTCAGGACATGGACGAAGTTGAAGAAGGGCGTGACTTCGACCTGTTCACCGTAGGCAAACGTGCGGGTGATGGCGAACTTTGCGAGCTGATCGGTCATGACAGCACTGGCGGCCACTGCGAACCAGACCCAAGTCGATGTGCGGCGAGCCGATTGCCACACAGGGGCGGCCAGCGGCATCAGCCACCCGGCGAGCGCCGTGCAACTCAATCCAAGTACCCACCCCGCCAGCACATCGGCAGGAAAGTGCATTCCGGCTGCGATGCGTGACCAACCGACCAATGCGGCGTACAACACCAAGCCGATGCGGCCACGACGGCCTATCAAAGGCCAGAGCGCGCCGACCACCAGCGCGGCATAGGTGGCATGCCCGCTGGGCAGGCTGTAGTGTCGTTCGATGCCCCCGATAACGCGCACCATGTCGCCAAAAACGGCAGGCGGGCGTGGAAAGTCGATCCATAGCTTCAAGATGGTGGCGACGAGAAATGCCAACGCAAAGGCCACGCTAAAGACTCTGAGTCTGTACCGGATGGCATCGGCCCGCGTTGGGTCAGGTGCCGACTTTGACCATCCCCACATCGCCAAGAGCATCAGTGGTGCAGTCCAGTAGTTGCCTATCACAAGGTTGAAGAACGATGCCAGCGGTTCCAGCGCTGCAGGTGTGCTCATGTTGATGGCTTGGAACAACGCGATGTTCAGACCACCCCAGTCGTAGAGAAAGAATTTCCAGCTCATTTGCGCAACAGCCTCAAGCCATTGCCAACGACGAGCAAGCTGGCCCCCATATCAGCAAACACCGCCATCCACATGGTCGCTTGACCCGTGAAGGTCAGCACCAGAAATACTGCCTTGATGCCAAGGGCCAGCACAATGTTTTGCATCAGCACCTGCGCCGTCGCACGCGACAGGCGCACGAAGGTCGGAATCTTGCCCAGGTTGTCGTCCATCAGGGCCACGTCAGCGGTCTCGATGGCGGTATCTGTGCCAGCCGCTCCCATGGCAAAGCCGATGTCCGCACGCGCCAAGGCCGGGGCATCGTTGATGCCATCACCGACCATGCCGACCTTGCCCTTTATGGCCAGTAGCTCAACTTCGCGCAGTTTGTCGTCTGGGAGCAGATTGCCTTGCGCACGGTCGATCCCGGCTTGTGCGGCAATGGCCTGTGCCGTGTGGGGGTTGTCGCCGGTCAGCATCATGGTGTTGATGCCCAGTGCATGAAGCTCGGCAATGGCGCTCCTGCTGCTTTCCTTGATGGTGTCCGCTACGGCAAATAAGGCATGAACCCCTTTTGCGCTGACCAACATCACGACAGTTTTACCCATGGTTTCCAGCGCCGCGATGCGCTGTTCCAGCTCGGGAGTACGCTGCCCCAGCTCTTCTAGCATCCGCTGGTTGCCAAGATGGTAGGTTTCACCGTTGATTTGGCCCTGCACACCCCGACCGGGCAGCGCGTTGAATTCGGCCACGTCGAGCAAGGCAACCCCGTCCGTCTGCGCGGCCTGTGCCACCGCCTTGGATACAGGATGGTCCGAGCGGGCCGCCAGACTGGCAGCGATGCTGCGGCTGTCCGAGGCGAGTGCATTGCCCCATGTGACAAAGTCGGTCTGTGCGGGCTTGCCGTGCGTGATCGTGCCGGTCTTGTCCAGAGCCAGCCAGCGCAGCTTGCGGCCTTCTTCCAGATAGACGCCACCTTTGATGAGAATGCCGTGGCGGGCGGCGGCGGCCAGGCCGCTGACGATGCTGACCGGTGTAGAGATCACCAGTGCGCACGGGCAGGCGACCACCAGCAGAACCAATGCACGGTAGATCCAGTCGAGCCATGCCGCACCCATGAACAGCGGCGGCAACAACGCGACGGCGATGGCAACGCCGAATACAACGGGGGTGTACCAGCGGGCGAACTGATCGACAAAACGCTGAGTCGGCGCACGACTACCTTGCGCAGCCTCTACCGCGTGAATGATCCGGGCCAAAGTGGAGTTGTTGGCCAAGGCGGTGACGCGGTACTCGAACGAGCCGGATTCGTTGATCGTGCCAGCGAACACCGAATCACCGGGGGATTTTTCGACCGGGAGGCTTTCACCCGTGATCGGGGCTTGGTTGACGGCAGAGCGGCCTTCCAGCACCTCACCATCAAGGGCGATGCGCTCACCTGGTTTGACCCGGACGCGGGCGCCGATGGTGATTTGCTTGGCGCCCACCTCGCGCCATGTGCCGTCAGCCTGCTGTACCGTGGCCTGTTCCGGGGTCAGGTCGAGCAGGCCACGGATAGCGTTACGAGCGCGATCCAGCGATTTGGCTTCGATTACCTCGGCCAGCGCGAACAGTACCATCACCATTGCCGCTTCGGGCCAGTGGCCGATCAACATGGCACCCGTGACCGCAATCGACATGAGGGCGTTCATGTTGAGATTACGGTTCTTGAGCGCAATCCACCCCTTCTTGTAGGTGGAGAGGCCACCCGTGAAGACCGCGACAAGCGCCAGAACGACAACCGACCAGTGATTGCCGTTGTGGAGCCAGTAGACCGCCTCGGCCGCCGATGCAGTGACCAAGGAGATGCCCAGCGGCCACCAGTTGGTCGGCGTGGTCACAGGGGCGGCGGATGGAGATGCGACCTCTGCCGTGTCCACGACCTGCGCCTCGAATCCAAGCGCTTGCAGTGCCACGAGCACGTCTGGCAGAACCTGGTTCGCATGGCGTACCGACAGCGTGCGCTGCATCAGGTTGAAATCGAGATCAGCAACACCGGCCACGGTGCCGAGCTTGTTGCGGATCAACGTCTCTTCGGTCGGGCAATCCATCTTGGCAATGGACAGCTTGGTCGTCTGCTCGGCCGACGCCTGATCCATGCGCACAGCTTGCATGCCGATGGCCTTCAGCGCCTGCTCGACGGGAGACAACGAAGGCAATTCGTGTCGCACGGCCAAGGTACGTTGCATCAGGTTGAATTCAAGACCCGCCACCCCCGCCAGACCGGCCAGTTTGCTTCGGATCAGCGCCTCTTCGGTCGGGCAATCCATGTTCTCGATGCGGTACACCGCTTGAGCCGATCCGGTTGCCAGCGGGGCCGGTGCCGTGGGTTGGATGATCGGCTCAGTCGTGCAGCCACACCCCTTTGAAGCGCATTCGCTCATGAGTAACTCCTGAAAATCTTCTATTCAGCCTCCATTAAAATCTCTATAGTCACTATAGAGTCAAGTGATAATTGGAGATTGATGCATGGAAATCAGAATTGGCGACCTCGCCAAGCGCTCTGGGTGCGAGGTCGTGACCATCCGCTACTACGAGAAGGAAGGGCTACTGCCGAAGCCAGCGCGAAGCGGTGGCAACTTCCGGCTGTACGGTGAGGCGCACATTGAGCGCTTGCAATTCATCCGTCATTGCCGTTCGCTCGAGATGACGTTGAGCGAGATTCGCGCATTGCTGGGTCTGCGAGACAACCCGATGCAGGACTGTGGGGAGGTCAACACGCTGCTGGAGGCCCATATTCAACAGGTGGAAATGCGTGTGTCCGCGCTGTTGCAGTTAAAACGGCACTTGGTTGATTTGCGCGAGAAGTGTTCTGGCTCTCGATCTGTAGAGGCGTGCGGCATTTTGCAAGGGTTGGGCAATTGCAATTGCCATGGTGAAAGTGCCACGAACAGTCAAACATCTGGGTAAGTAAGGGCTTAGCGTGCTTTATTTTCCGTTTTCTGAGGCGACCCCAGGTACGCGACAAACACCGTCTAAAATGGCTTCATAAAGCCCATACACGTAATCACATGAGATTTGACCATCTGGTAAGGCATAGCTAGAAAAAACGATTGGAGCGGTATCTGAGCGCCAAGGAGTACCGGTTAACGCCATGGTGAATCGAGCTTTGTTCTGAATGTTCAGAATTATATGCTCTCCCCATGAATTCGCATTATCGATATTGGACCCCGCACAATGATGGATTTCATCGAAAATAACGAATACTCGATATTTTTCAAAAAGCTCCCAAAAAGTACCATCTAAATACTGCAAATGTTGATAAGTGAAAGCTCTGCCCTTGGAACCAATTAGCCCGTCAAAACGTTCATTCGAACTCAATTGCAAGCACTCAGCAAAATCCATAGAAACTATCGAGGATGGGGAAAAGCAAAAGATTAAATCAACAAGGTCATTCTTCAATAGGTGGTTTGATAAGACTGAGGCCATCAGAGTCTTTCCGGAACCTGGGGTAGCTAAAACTAAGAAATGAGTCTGTCCATCAAGGTATTGTTTTAATGACGAATCTATACATGCATTTTGCCAACGTCTAAGTCTCATATATTTCTCTGTTCGATGATCGCTTCGATAGCTCTGATTTTCCCCCGCAACTTCGTGCTATTTTCCCTCGCTAAGTTGTATTTAGGTTGTAACTCTTCAGCTAAATCAGGCAGCTCTATGTAAATCTCTTTGTATGCCTCGGACTCACCTAAACTCAATAATAATTCTGATTTATAAAAATTTAGCTTTGCGCTCAATTTCTTATGTTCATCAATACTGTAATCATCAGAAATAAGTAATAAAGCTATAGGCTTAACAGGAAGGCTTTTGGCATCAAAATGAACTGTTTTTTTGAATCTAGTCAGTCCCTTTTGCTTTGGAATATTTCTCTCTAACCAGCCCTTTTTTACTAACTTCATTAATTCTGCATAAATCATTCTTCTGACAACAGCGCCATCCAAAGTAGGGTCTTTTTGTAATGCAAGATATGCTGAGCGGACATCACTTGTTGTGAACTTATCAAAGTTTTCTGCTTCAATGATTTGAGCTACTAATGGGTCTAACATCAAAAACAGTTCCTAATAATTTATCACAAATGGGTATTATAGGGCGTGGTGCTTTACACCTCAATATGAAAATCTAATCATTTTACCTGAGGTGTTGATAGGTGAGTGATTTAGTCATTGAATTTAGTGAGAAATTGAGAAATCTCAGAACTAATGCTGGTTATTCTCAAGAGGCATTTGCAGCATATGTAGGTATTGAAAGAGGTAATTACGGGAAAATGGAAAGAGGTTGCGTCAACATCAAACTGGAAACTCTATACAAAATAGTTAATGCACTTGACTGTGAGTTTGATGAAATCCTACCAGCCAGACTCAAATATAAAATACAACTAGATTAGTGCTTATGCTTAAAGTAGGCCTCATTAAGTTATACCTATAGCACTGATTTTAATACTTAAATAATCAGGTTGTTAACTAAGGTTATAATGGAACTTATAAGAGAAAATTCCAAAGCCATATTGTTTAATCAACTCGGCAACACTGGGTAAATGAGTTTGCAGTACATATGCTGCTCTTAAGCATTTATCATCAATGATGCGAGTTTCATTCATGCCCTCACATTCAATCAATGCACTTTTTATATCTGCAAACGAGTAAAGTTCTAACCCAATTGAAAAATAAGGTCCTGCAAACTCATAAATCTGGGTCTTTGTTCCGGATGCAATTATGTACGTAACACCTTCTCCAGTGGCAAAATACTCAGAAATACCAACATATTTAGCATCCACACCGCCACCGTTTAAGTCAGTTGTCATGAAGTTAACCTTTCTATCATTAATTGAATCATTGTTCGCTATCTCAAGTGTAGTGGCCAACTAAAACTGGCTACGGTTTTAGAATCTAACCTTAATCTTAGCTCTGATTCATTTGGGCTCAATTAAACCTGTAAATCCAAGTAGTGAAGCCGTTCGCTGATTTACTAACTACTTTTCCGTCATACAAAAAAATTGGTTAACGACTTAACGGGAAATAACACTCTGATAAGGCCTAACAAGCATTATGGCAAAATTATCTTGGATCAAACGTGCATTATCAATAGCTTTAGTTGGGAGTATAAGATTTATCTATCCCAAAATCCTCTCCAGGAAGATCTAGGTTTTTATCAAGCATCACAGCTTTTCTATGCTCTTTTAAAGCAGCAACAGCAAATTTAAAGCAGGCTTCACATAAATCTACATGATAAGAAGCGCCATCTTCTTTGGAACCATATCCCCAAGTTGCTTTAAGCTCACCAACCTCTTCGTATTTATGGCCAATTAAATCAATCATGACGCTGTTCCCACATACGTCACAAACACGATCGACTACTGTATTAACTAGCTTCATTTGATAGTGTTTCATTAAATACTCTTAGCGATAAGTTTTGTTAAACTGCCAGCATTGTACATTACTAAAATGTGTTCAACTAGTTGATAAAAAAGAATTGTCCTCAATAGTTATACCATCGAATGGGGAGCGTACGTGTTCATTACTTCATTGAATAAATGTTGTATCTTTGGTTTTTATCGACTATCTATCAGACCGAACAGCGATCAATTTCTTGATAATGTTACATTATTAAGAGGAGTTTATTTTGCAAAAGAGAGGCTTGCTTCTTCTTTGTTGACTGCTAAAATAGCTGTATGTAAATACAGTGGTTATTAATATGCGTGTAATACCAATACCAGCCCAAGCAGGGATTACTGGCTTTGAAAGTCCTGCTGCAGAATACGGGCAGCTAGCGATGAGTTTGGATGACTTATTAGTTGAGCATCCAAGTTCAACTTTTCTTGGCATGGCTCAAGGCGAATCGATGCAGGATGTCGGTATTTTTGATGGCGATATGATTATCGTAGATCGCTATGAAACAGCCCGTCATGGCGATGTTATTGTTGCCAATTTCAATGGTGAGTTTGTCTGCAAAATTTTAGACATTCATCACCGTCTGCTACTGTCATCTAATCAAAAGTTTAATCCAGTCACCATTCATGAATATGATGATTTTAGTATAGAAGGGGTTGTTACTCGCTCTATCCGTTGCCATAGACAAAGCCCGTTATTGGTAGTGAAATAAATGTTTGCCTTGGTTGATGCCAACAGCTTCTATTGCAGCGCTGAACAGGTCTTTCGTCCAGACTGGCGTGGTAAACCTATTGTTGTGCTTAGCAACAACGATGGCTGTATCGTAGCGGCTAATCGACAAGCCAAAGAGGCTGGTATCGGAAAGTTTTTACCTTACTTTCAAGTTAAAGAATTATGCGCAAAGCGAGGAGTCATTGTTTGCTCGTCTAACTATGAGCTCTACGCAGACCTATCAAGTAAAATGATGAATATCATTGGTCGTTTTGCTCCAAAACAACATGTTTATTCTATCGATGAAAGCTTTCTCTCTTTCAAAAATTGCTATCCTGCAATCAAATGCCTTCAGACTCAAGGCCAGTTAATTCGCCGCGCTGTATGGAAAGAAGCCCGTTTAGCTGTGTGTGTTGGTATTGCTGAAACATTAACGCTAGCCAAAATTGCTAATCATGCAGCCAAGAAGATAGAAAGTTACAAAGGGGTCTGCTTTATAAGTAATGAGCAAGAGCGCTGCGCAATCTTAAAACAGTTGAGTGTTGGTGACGTTTGGGGCGTTGGCAGACGAATAAGCAAGAAGCTTGAGCTGATGAATGTCCATACGGCATTTGACTTAGCATCTATGCCAGCCATGCTGGCAAGGAAACAGTTCAGTATTGAGTTAGAGAGAACAGTTCGAGAGCTTAATGGCCAAGCTTGTAAGGTATGGGATGAGGCCCGTACTGATAAAAAACAGATATTTTCAACAAGAAGTGTTGGCGAGCGCATCACTGATTTACCGTCACTTTCACAAGCATTGAGTAAGCATATAGGTATTGCTGCTGCTAAAGCACGTAAGCAAGGTTCAAACTGCAAAACAATGATTCTGTTTGCTGGTAATTCTCCTCACGATGAACGGCCTGTAAGTTACAAAGCCATTGTCCACTTTCCTTGTCCAACGAATTGTACAGTTGAGCTGACTAAAGCAATGACAGAAGTTGAGCATAGGTTATTTCGCGAAGGGGCTAGATATTACAGAGTTGGTGTAGGGTTGATTGATTTAGTTAGTGAGCAATATAGCCAAATTGATTTATTCAATCCGCCAAAGGCGAACCCCGCCATGATGGCCGTGCTCGATACGCTTAATCAACGTTATGAACGCGATACTGTTTTTGTTGCTGCCCAGGGTATAGAGCATCGATGGGCCATGCGAAGAGATTTTTTAACGCCTCAGTACACAACGAGTTGGGCATCGTTGCCATTTATAAAGTGCTAACACGTCTCTGCCCCAAAATGAGTTATTACCTTTAACCAGTGGCATAACTTTTTATAATGATAATCACAGATTGATTTACAAAACAGTAGCTAAAATAAATTAGCCACTTCATCTAATCAGTGAACGTCAGTTGTAACAAATAACTTACAAGCTTGATGGTCGTTTTACTTTGTTAGAATATGTTCATTTCTACTTTTAGAATCTACTAAAATTTCTTTAAAAACCCATCCGCCTTGAAGTTGGTTTGCGCCATTGTAACCAGTACCAGCTTCCCAAGTTACAGTAGAATAAATGTAATAATCACCATCTGGAACGTTATAGAATGAAAATCTACCATCACCATCAGCAATAACTTCAACCAAATAGTTATAAATTCTATTATCTACTAATCCTAATTCAACTCCTACGCCGTAATTTTGCTTTATTACAGCTTTAACAAATTGTGTAGAATAACTAGAAATAGGGTTAAGCATTACCTTATTTCCCGCACAGGTTTTAACATCACCCCCTCTTGTTTTAAGAAAACATTGGCCAGACACATGGTTTTGCCCTGTTCTACTAGCTATTTTAGTATATTCGTCCACTGGCCAATCAACTCTAGGCATCGATGTTGTTTGATAATGACTACGCTGTACAGGAGTACACCCAGCAACAAATAATAAACACACAATAGACAACACAATTTTAGACATCCATTTCACCATTTAAATTATAAATAACTGAAAAGGAATACTACATAACTTTCTATTTTTTGCATAACTTTGAGTTTCTCAATCTCCAGAAATGTGGACGATGTACTCATAAACATTTATGGACAAATGATATGTCTCTTAAAACCTGGACCAAAACCAATTACGGATTCAACAGGGAAACCTGACCAACGTCGACGTGACAATAAAAATACCCCGGGAAATACTCAGGGGCTTAAACCTAGTAAATCCTCCAAGAAATATTGAATACAGGCCTGTTGTAGTGGTTCAGTAGTTTTGACCGGGCATTTGTAGGTAATTGGGGTACTAGAAGTTATCTGAAAACCAAACTTTGTACGATCTTTGTAACACGGAAATGTCCAGATACGTGTGAGAGGAATGCAGCTGACACGTTCGTGCCCCTAGACGTGACAGGGCAAAGAACTATCAAATAATCGAAGATTAATCTAATGTAAGAAGCATAAAAAGTGTCTATAAGTCTCAGACCTTAACTGTTCTGAGCAATTTCTATCCAAAGGCACTTTGTAAGGAGGGATACTTGTTTAACGGCAATCCCGTTATTTACTAACAGATGCCAACCAAAAGTATCGATATTGATGAAATTTTAATTATCATTTTTTACGTAACTTTCTATATGATTTATTAACATTTATTGATTTTATTATAGGAACTCAAATGAAGAGAAAAACCACACTTTTTTTAATATCTGTATCTAGTTCTTTGATTCTGGGACTATGGTTGGGTGCTTGGTATATAGGGATACAACCGAATATATTAAAAAATTTCACAAATCAACCAATAGCAGATTTGTTTAGCAGTATTAATGCTCTTTTTGCCGGTTTTGCATTTTGTGGGGTAATTCTTACTGTTTATTTGCAAATTCAAGAGCTTCAAGATACTAGAGTTGTTCTAGATGAAACCGCCAAAGCAAATAAAATGACTGCGGATTATGCAAAAGAAAATGCAATTGTTGAGCTGTTCAGGACATATTGTAGTGAATATTTTCAAGAAGTTAAAAATTCTTCAATGAACGTCTTAATTCCGGCTGTTGCAAGTAAAGAATACTTTGACTTCTTAGTTTCAAGATTTTTTGTCGCAGAACAAAAACATCTTAACGTAATCTCATGGGAACGCATAAAAGAAGTAAGCCATTATAAAAATTATGATGAATTCAAAGTTGGTGAGCAGCATGATCGGTACAAGCTTGATGAATTGATAAATTTTTTTACTATATTGGCCTATCAGAAAGATGCTATTGATGTAATTGGGCGTTGCGATTTTTCTTATTCATGGTGGCGACCAATGTTCTGGATGATAGCTATAGCACAGGATTCTAGATATCACAGTAATGAGGCTATAAAATTTTATGGGACAAAGCCCTATTTTAAAGAAGTTGTGAAAAGGCTTGATGTAGCTTATGGCCTAAATCCGATTGATAATATTCAAGAAATGATTAGCTTGATAAAAGATCACCCTAAGCTGAACAAGCAATATAACCTTGATCCGAACCATCTAGAACTCAATAGTTGGAAGGTTTAGATATTAATCGCGTGTTAAGCAGATCTCCCCAGGTAAGAGCATGGACTGTCTGACTGTCTTTGCACTACAGCATCATTTGCGGTGGCCATTAGATTACGTGGTTCCGTCGTCTTGTACCCTTGCTTCGCGGGCTGACCTTGCCAACTCACCTTTAGCCTACGCCTCATATGATGTTCTTGTTCATCAGCTCGCAGATTTGCTAGCGGCTTCCTCTAGACCGATCCTCGCAGATAAGCCCTTGCTATTCGCTAGTAGTTAACTCTTAATAACAGTATGTTATTTAAACGGTGATCTTCCTACAGAGGACTTCACATCATTAGTTCATGCCCATGATGGGCGTACACAAGGCGCTGCTGTCGGACAAAAATTCCGCAGGCTCCATTTTTGCCGCAGAGCACGGCGTTATATTTCAGGGGGTATTTGTGCGTGAATTAACAGTTGATGAATACGTGAATGCATTATCGTCTCTTTTAAATAAGACTGGTGTAAAAGTAGAAGCTGGATTTGCGATGTTAAAAGCACATTACTATGAACCAAATCGATTGATTAGCGCAACTAAACTAGCAAAAGCAGCTGGTAGAGATAAATACAATACTGGAAATGAGTGGTATGGTTCATTTTCTAGAAAAATAGCCGAATTACTTAATTTTGAGCCCCTTCTCAATGATGATAAAGACTTACGTTGGACTTATACTATTTGCGATGCTAGCTCATCACGAGATGAAAATAATCATTTTCAATGGATCTTGAAAAGTGAAGTAGCAAGTGCGCTTGAGCAGCTCGGAATAGTAGAAAAACGATATTATGCTGATGCTTTAACAGATATTGATTCAAAAAAAGAGTTTATATCTAATCTCCTCGATAAATATAAAGAAAGGTATGTTAAAGCCCGGCTAGGTCAGGGGCAATTTAGAAGTTGGAGTATAAATCATTGGAAGGGCTGCTCGTTAAGTGGTTGTACAAAAATAGAGCTCCTAATTGCTTCTCATATCAAACCATGGAGAGATTGCGATACAAATGAGGCTATTGACCCAATGAATAGTTTACTACTTATGCCTAACTATGATGCACTTTTCGACAAAGGTTTTATAACATTTTGTGACCGAGGGAAAATAAAATTATCTCCTCATCTTGATGAAACAACGGCAAAAATATTTGGTATTAATCCAAACATGGCATTAAGAGAAACCTGTAGAGGTCATATACCTTTCTTAACCTACCATAGAGAAAATGTTTTCCGTTCTAAAATATAAATAAGGATAGGCCGCGGCGAAGCGGCGTCCTTATCCCAAGTGTTGAACAAGCCCGAACACCTAATTTAGTGGGGTTCGGGCTTTGTCTACGGCAGCGATGGTAGATATGCAGGGGCAGTGTAAATTTTAATTGAACCCCATACATTTACTAATCCTACTACCCATTTTTAGACCCTTTGCACTAACGCATTAATGTCCAAAAGTGAGTTTGAAAATGATCAAACTTTATTATGGTCGTACAGCAATACAAGCATTAAACAATCAAAAATCGCCGTCGAACCATGGTTTAAAAATTATAAGTTTACCTATTGTAAACTATAAAAAGCACTGATATAGTTTACCAATAGTAAACGGGGTTCAAATGCACGTAATATCAAGAAAGCCATTTGCCGATGCAATTAAGAAATACCCAAATGATGCAGCGGCCATTGAAAGCACTTATAACGTGTTAAATCGAGGTGATTTTAAGACACCACAGGAATTAATGGCGGTGTTCGGTTCCTTGGACAATTTTAAGTACAAGGATAAATGGTGGATTATCGACATAGGTGGCAACAATTTACGTATGCTGGCCTTTATCGAGTTCAGGCATAACCGAATTTATGTAAAGCATATTGTCACTCACAAAGAATACGATCTGCTGTGTAAGAAGTACCGAAAATAGGAGGCAAAATGTTAGTTTTCGCAGAAGTCACTAAAATGGCTGGGGTAATTACATCCCAACTCCCTATACTAACTGGCATTTCATCTGCTTCGGAGCACATGCAGGCGCTTGCACTGATGGATGAGCTGATCGAGCAGTACGATGATAACCTGATCCTTATCGAAGCTCTGGGGAATGCCATTACCCGCTACGAAGATGAATCTGTAAGGTTTGAGGCATTCAACCACAGGCAGGGGGAAATTGACACTGCTGTAGCCACGCTCAAGGTATTGATGGATCAATATGGGTTGAATACGACTGACTTTGAGAACGAGATTGGTAAAAAAAGCATGGTTTCTCAGGTGTTGGCAGGGAAAAAGAACCTGACCAGAGAACATATTATGAACCTGGCACATCGTTTCGGCGTCAGTCCGGCGGTCTTCTTCTAACATCCTCCTGCCCCAAAGTTACTTAGAATCAAAACTCTATTTAACAATGCTTGCCTTCGTTTTCCATACAAAATTTAATTGATACTGCTCTTTTACAGAGACCATTTTTTACTGCCTAGATTGCATAATCTAATGAGCTGATTTTATATACAGTTATAATGCATTTTGGTTTAATTTATATAAAACAAGATAATAAGTAAATCCAAGGTAGTAAGTATCAATTATGCGATTAAACTTAACTAATTGATATTTTAGTAAATAAATTTTATGAACACTTTATTTAGGCTACATCAGTTTGTTCTTGGGTTTTGCGAATATCTTATTGCTTTACATCAACGATATTGCAAATGTAGGATGATATTGATCAATATTTTAAGCGGTCGACTTTATTTGGCGAGCCGTTCAATAAGCTATTAAACTAAGCCGCTGCGCGGAGCCAAATCAAGCTTCAATTGACTGTATTACTCATATTGAAGCAGCACACAGCAATGACAAGGGAATTTCAATGAAATACGTAAAAACCAAGCTATATGATCAGTTCGAAACTACTCTACAGCCCAGAGTCAGCATCAAAAAAGGAAAACCCTATAGTATAAAGCGTACCAATTAACCTGGACTAGGCATCGACCAAGTCAAACAAGAGATTTATGCGCAGCAAACAGCGCAACGCATAAGTACTAAAACGTTAGCCAATCGTAACTTCACACAAATGTAGAGTAAAAAAGAATGTTTGAATGGATCGCAAGTCCAGAGGCGTGGGTAGCATTAGCAACCCTGATAGCCTTGGAGATTGTTCTTGGAATAGACAACATAATATTTATATCAATACTTGTTGGCAGATTGCCAGAAAAACAGCGGGCTAAAGCTCGACAGATTGGTCTATTTTTAGCTATGGGCACTCGGTTACTACTGCTTTTCAGCTTGGCTTGGGTTATGGGCTTAGTTGAGCCTTTGTTTATTGTCTTCGGAAATGAAATATCTGGTAGAGACATCATACTAGTTATAGGTGGGCTTTTTCTTCTCGCAAAATCCACACACGAAATACACGGTAGCTTTGAAATACAAGAAGCATCTCAGGCACAGGTTGCAGCCTCCGGGTTTATTTCGATCCTCATTCAAATTGCTATCCTTGATGTTGTGTTTTCACTTGATTCGGTAATAACTGCTGTAGGGTTAGTTGATCATCTAAGCATTATGGTGATAGCAATAGTTGCATCGGTTGGCGTTATGCTTGTAGCTGCAAAACCAATAGGTGATTTTGTAGATGCGAATCCTACAATCAAAATGTTGGCATTGTCTTTCTTGATATTAATAGGATTCACTCTTATAGCAGAGGGGTTCGATGTTCATATACCAAAAGGTTACGTTTACTTTGCTATGGCTTTTTCCTTCTTCGTGGAGATGCTCAACATAAAAATAAGAGATCGCAGAGCAAAAGCTATTGAGACAATCCATCTAGCAAAAAAAATCACTGAAGATGAAAATACCTAACAAGTACATCATGCAAGGACTGGAATAGACTATCACCTTTTTCGCGCTGCGCGGCAAAAAAGCCGCCAGCTTACCAGGCTGAAAACGCAGGCATTAACGACTCTCATAGTCATACTTTTCCTAATGGTAATAAGCTAACACTCTAAAACGTTTATTATCCAAAAGTTTGTTAGATAGAACACAAGCCATTTTGTTTTTCGTAAAAAAATATCATTCTCCCATAAATATCTATTTTTTATATGTTTCGATTTGTCAGACTATGGGTTTATTTTATATGCGGTCATGTCAGTGATTAGGTTCGGCGACAGAACTGCAACTAAACCCATTGTTAGGGTAAATAAAAGGAAAGTAATTAATCTTTTTGTGCTTTTTTCTGTATTGCTTGGGCGTTTTGTTCACCGACAATATGCAATGTCCGCTGAGGGAATGGGATGGTTAGCCCTGCGACTTCTATTGCTTCTTTCACTCGCTTATTTAAATCCCAGTACGCTGACCAGTAATCATCATTTTTTGCCCATACTCTTAGCTGAATGTTCACTGCACTATCGATCATTGATGCAACCATCACTTGAGGCGCAGGTTCAGCTAATAATCTTGATTCACTCTCAGCAATTTTCTTTAATACAGCAAACCCTTCATTAATAGAGTCTGAATATGAAATACCCACAATAATATCCATACGTCGTTTACCATTACGAGTGAAATTTTTAATATTATTACCCCATAGCATGCTATTAGGTGAGGCAATATATAATCCATCAGTGGTTTCAAGAATGGTTGTAAATAAATTTATTTCTCTAACGGTACCTTGCGTTCCACCAAACTCAATAAAATCGTCGGCGCGAAATGGGCGTACTATTAGTAACATAATACCTGCGGCGATATTGCTTAACGTGTCTTTCAGAGCCAGTCCAATCGCTAAGCCCGCAGCACCAACCAGCGCGATTAAGCTCGCTGTATTGACGCCAAAAATATCCAGAATAAATACACCACCAATGACATAAACCGCGTAACTGGCTATTGTTGAAAATAACGGGATTAATGTTTTATCAAGCCTGGTTCTCGTATTCGCGATTGCTTTACGAACCGTTTTGGCTATTAATGAGCTAGCGATCAGTATGGCAACTGCCAATAACAAATTATACCCGAGTGTTATAATTGTTTGTGAGTGATCAGACCAAAACTGCATGAGTGATTCTTTCATATCATTTATTCCTGTTTTTTGTTAAATAAAGCTAAATGTTAAGGCGTACTTAAAAAGGAGTAAAGCTAAGCAATTACTGATGACACCAACCAGACATTGTAGGCACAAAACGCGATTAATAAACCAACACCTTCATATCGGTTAATACGGCCCGCTCGACGAAAACCATAAGCAATAATCAATAAGGCTACCGTCATGCTCATCATCACTAACCAGTCGCGTGATAGTACTTGTTCAGGTAAGCTGGACATTGGCGAAATAACACCCGCAATACCAACAACAGCAAGTAAGTTAAACATGTTCGAACCAACAACGTTGCCTATCGCAATATCGTGCTCGCCTTTTCTAACGGCTATAACCGAAGCGGCAAGCTCTGGGAGTGAAGTACCCAATGCGACGATGGTGAGTCCAATAATCAAGTCACTTACACCAAATGCATGTGCAATGTTTACAGCTCCCCATACCAAAACACGCGAACTTACGATTAACAGCACAAGACCCAGCACTAACCAAAAAATGGCTTTTTTGAGCGGCATAGCATGATCAACTAATTCCTGATCCATCTCCGTTTCTAATTTGTCACCTTTACTTTTAATGGCAGAAAAAATACTCCAACCAATCAAAGTAAAGAACCCAACCAATAGCAGCACCGCTTCAACACGCGTCAATGCGCCATCCAAGAGAAAATAGCCCAACAGTAAGCCTATTAACAACAACAAGGGGATTTCTTTTCGGACAATTTTAGACTGCACCATAATCGGTGTAATAACGGCTGTTACGCCAAGAATTAAGCCAGTATTAACAATATTCGAGCCTAAGGCATTCCCCAGCGCTAAATCAGGATTACCATCTATTGCCGCCATGGCGGAAACCACCATTTCAGGTGCAGACGTACCAAAACCAACGATCACCATACCAATAAGCAGCGAGGGCATTCCAGCATGCTTAGCGGTTACCGCAGCGCCTTCAACAAAGCGATCAGCGCTCCACACTAATAAAATAAAACCACCTAATATAGCCAATATAGCAAGTGTCATAACGTTACCTTAAGTTAAAAAAATGAAATAAATCAATGCAGCCAAGACGATTCTATAAATCACATAAGGCCACATACCAAATCGATCCAGCCACTTTAAGAAAAAGTGGATAGCAGTCAAAGCCATGACGAAAGAAGTTAATCCGCCTACCAAAAAAGCAAGCAAATCGATATGTATGTCACTTGATGCCACTTCCAATATTTTTGCGCTCGCGGCCAATGCTGTAATGGGAATGGCAAGTAAAAATGAAAAGCGCGAAGCGGCTTCTCTGCTTAAACCTAGCAGCAAGCTTGCGGTGATGGTTGCACCTGAACGAGAGGTGCCAGGAATAAGAGCAAATGCTTGTGCGATACCGATGAGTAAAGCGTCTTTTAAGCGCAATGAAGATAAGTCGCGTTGCTGGTTAGGCCGCCAATCAGCCCAGCCTAATAACAAACCAAACCCCAATGTGGTGAAAAAGACGACTTCAACGGATCGTAACTGCTCGTCAATGAGATCCATTAACAACAAACCAACCAAAGCCGCCGGCACTGTCGCAATGATTAACAACAGCAGGATTTTCCCTTGACCAACGAATTGACGATGTTGAAATGAACAAAAACCATCGTAAATTAGGTTTGTTACATCATTTTTAAAGTAGAGTAAAACAGCAAGCAAGGTGCCTATATGAACAGCTAGGTCGAATGCCACCCCTTGGTCCTTCCAGCCAGCAACCAGAGGAGCGAGAATAAGGTGAGCAGAACTTGAAATCGGTAGGAATTCTGTAATACCTTGTATAATCCCTAGTATTACAGCATTAATTAAATCCATGTACACTCACTGAATACAAGAATGTACAAAAATAAAAATCAGACAAAATATTTATATCCTTGGGGTGGTTTGGACACAGGCAAATGTGTCTCTCCACCCCGAGAGCCGCATTTGCCTTAAGTCTTGTCAATCCAAATAGGACATAACCGCCACGAACTGCTGTTCGGGATATGTTGACTGCTATCTCAGACGGTACTGAGAGACTACTCCCTTAAGGTTATAGTCATTATTTTAATTTTTTATATTCAACAGGTCAATAGAGTACTTTTGTATCCCTATCGGAAGTAAAAATACTTTAACTGTTGATATATACTTAATGATAACTATGTCGTGAATTAGCTAATTTGCTCTGCAACATAGAGGTTATCCGTCAATCAAAACTTGCGTTAATGGGTAAGTTTGGCTAACTCATTTATCACTAAATTAGTGGGCGGCCTGACTCATTTCTGTCCTAATTCCACTAACTATAATCGTGATGACCAAGCAACCAAAAAGGAGGTCATCATGGTCATATTAAACCGTGGGCAACGAAGTGGTGTCAAAAAGCCTTTTCGTCTTGAAGAAATTTGGCGAATTCGTACCAGACTTGAGATTGAGAGCAACTTGATGCAGTTAGCACTGCTCAATTTGGCAATTGATAGCAAACTTAGGGCGAGCGACTTATTACCTTTGAAAGTATGCGATATTTCTTCTCAAGACCGGATATTTAATCGAGTTAAGCATATCCAACATAAGACTGACATTGAAGTTCAGTTTGAAATCACGTCAAGAACCCAACAAAGTCTGATTAAATGGATTTTGCTTGCATCGTTAAGCGCAAGCGATTTTGTTTTCCCCAGTCCTAGATTAAAGCAACAGTCGATTAGCTACTCATACTATAGATACATTGTTAGGAAATGGGCATCCGATCTGGGATTAGATCCGAACCTATATGGAACCCACTCTATGAGGCGAACCAAGGTGACTCTTGTCTATGCCAAAACAAAGAATATTCGAGCAGTTCAACTTTTACTAGGTCATACAAAGGTAGATAATACGATAAGATATCTTGGTGTTGAATTAGAAGATGCTCTCTTACTTTCAGAAAGTACAGATTGCTAATATTAAATGGCCCTACAACCTAGGGCTACTTTATCATTTAAAGGAAACGGGTTTATTACTGGCAAATTGTTGCCCCGTTTCGTGCTAGCACCGATCGTTTATATCAAAACATTACGTGTTATTTGACTTAGTTTTCATAATGAAACTATAGTGCTGACTGTCGAATAATAGTTGGAAGATAATCTTGGAAAATATCGATATGTTCAATCTAACGGTCTCCGAGATATTAGGTCAGTGCTACAAAAATTTTCCTCATGAAACGGACTTTGACTATAGACAGGTTGCTCATCAAGTATCCAAATACTATGACAAATCGGACTATCAAGAAAATCGCGTCATGTTTGAGGGTATCTGCCGAGATACCATGAGTTGGCTATATCAGGCTGATTATCTCTGGACTAGGTTTCCTGTTCACTCTGAACGTGCCACCATGAATGCTACTGGGATCAGGCTGTCTCCTAAAGGCCTTGAAGCGTTAAGTTCGATGCCTGATTCTTTGACACAGAAGAAGCCTGTTGGAGATATCTTGCAAGGTGGAGTAAAAGAGACGGGGAAGATGGCTGCATTAGAGGCGGTTAAATTCATTCTCAGTGAAGGTGTAAAAATATACAGCCAACCTTGACTTCTACTGATTTCGGTTAGCTTCTATATCTAGAAAAGTACCAATACGATCTTAGCTATGGAGTAGCTCGTGATAAACATAACGTTAAGCCAGCAAAGCCTAGAAAATGAAATAGCTAAAAGTTTAGAGAAAAAAACATATACATCATTTACCGACTGCTTATTGTACTCGTTTAAAAAGTGCCTTTCTAATCAAGTGAGTTGTCATGATAGGGTTGTCAATAATTTATTGATTGATGCTGATTGCTCCATTGAAAATAAAACGTCACTTCTATATGGGCACTCTCTGGCTTCTACTGAAGACTTTGAACTTACTTTGAATCTATCTATAACTATAAAAGTAAAGAGAAATTTTGAAGATGGCGTGTTCGAATATGCACCAGTTTTTAATTGCTTCGATAATCAAATTTTTGAACCAACTTTTGCAAAAAAGCTAAAAAAGCAAATTAACTACACCTATTCAGATCTACGTGTTCAATTGCCTCGACTAGACGTCAAAAGTAAGCTTTCAATCAACTGCCTTTCTTTGCTTGAGGAAACATTGTCACCTGAAGGTTTGTACCTATGTGAGTATGACTTGTTTCGTTGTGCTCACAATGAAATGACGTTTGTAAATCAAAGTGACGGTAAAAGGTATTTGTGTTCATGCACGGAAGGGTTTCATGAAGAGTTACTTTCTGACCCTAAAAAAGCTTCTAACCATGATAGTTACCACAGTGAACGACTCATGCTTTCAGAGTTAGTAAGCTTGCCTCGATTAAGAGACATTTGTCATTTGTGCGTAATTAAAGAACACGGTGTTGAAGAAAGCATAATTCGATATGGAGAACCTTCTCCATCGTTGCATTATTCCTATGAAGCGTTTGCTGAACGAAAGAAGCTCGAATCTGGTTGGAGTTGGATTTGTGATAATCTTGAACAAGCACTTGGCAGACAAAAGTGGATAAATGAGAACAAAGTTTTCCTATTCACCAAGGATTTAATGACCGAGCAACGTATTCTTCGAGAAGCCTCACCAACTTGGCTTGGTAAGCAAAGGCTTGATGTATACCTACCAGAACTACGATTAGCGATAGAGTATCAAGGAAAACAGCATACTGATTCAGTTGAATTTTTTGGTGGTCAAGATGCTTACGAAAAGAACTTGGAACGTGATGCCCGTAAAGCTCGATTATGTAAAGAGAATGGAGTTAGTTTAATATATGTCTACCACCATGAAAAAGTCACACCAAACCTTATGAAGCGCAAGCTTCAGAAATACCTGAAGAAATAGCCTTGTTTAAAATAGGCTTAAAATTCGAGGTTCAAGATACTTTTTCTAATCTCAAACTAACGTTTTAGTTTATTAGCACTAAAACGTTTTTGTCCAGAAATGAGCCTAGGGGGGGGATTATTTATGCCCCAAAGTGTGTCAGGATAGATTAGACCCAATTTTAGTCATACTATAGAGTGGCTACTGTAACGGTGATGATTGAAAGATAAGAATTGATAATGAAGAATACTAAACTCAATATATTGCTCTCAAAATGTGACGCAACGGCACCAATAGCTGATGATTTAGCTGCATGGCTTGATTCTCCTTCTGGCGGAAATGAGATTATTACTTATTGCGAAGAGATGCCTCTGAGTTCTGATGATGAGTATCGTGCAGCTTTAAAGAAAATTGAAGGATTGTTTGATGCAATACCTAATACTGCTGAAGGTTCTGAGCTTGAAAAATGGATTTCATTAGTTGAATCATATGAAAATGAACACTTCCCAATGTAACTCACAGTTGTCCTGAAATGAGCCTAGACACATAAATTATTTACTCTCTATTACGTTTAGATTTTGATAATGAATGTGATGGCACATACTTCCTTCAACTGACTATGAATTTAATACTAGGTTTTATTGACGCTATTGAAGAAGTCAGTATGGGTCCGGAAAGTAAGCTATATAAGAGAAGACTAAGAGCTATTTTCCAACAAGAAAAGTAACAAAATCATAAAGACTCTTTAGTTGTGGCTGATGATTGACCTCTTTTGGTTTTTGTCACTTTATATGCAGGGCTGCCAATTAACCATAATGGATCAGGGCATCTGCTCATATTTCGATTTAATGATAATCATCATTAACATGGCTTACTATCTTTTTGGTCGTGGAGGCTCCCAAGTGAATGGGAGCCTGACTCATTTGGCTAGCCGCCATGGTGTCCGTGATGACCACCATTGCCGTTACCGCACTCATGCACTGTCTGCTGGCCTCCCTGTGTTCCTGTTTCTATAGTAATTGAACCAGAATCTTTGAACATGACAAATTGACCACTAGTCATATCATCGGTGACAGGGTCATCTAAATGACCTAAGCAGCTGTAGCCGACCCGATAGTTTCCAGCTGGCAAATAACCCATGGCAAAGTGCCAGTTGCCGTCAATATCCTGCATCATAGGACTTACCGCAGTCGGTAGAGTTACCGCCTCAGGAGGATTGGTTCTCATATCTGTCATTTGATCAATATTAGTTATCTCTTCAGGATACAGATAGGCCATGTGACTAAATTGTCCCCCAATCGGAGTCCGGTCGGAGTAAGTTGTCTCGCAATCGGCGATCCATTGAGGATCTACTTCACCCAACAAGTGGCCCATATACCGATTATCGACGGACCACATAGCTTGATGATCTAAATGGTATTCTCCTTGTTGATATGATAGGCCACGATATAAGTCAATTTCCATCGTGATGGAAATATGCTGGTCAGCTACTATTTCAAAATCTGAAACAGGAAGCTGCCCATTGTCAACATACAAACCATGTCGACCCTGGCCATCTTCAACATAGCAGCCGTCATTGCCATCGCCCTGTTGGATGGTGACATAGGCATCATGGTACTGACCCAGAGGTAAGTCGATATTATCGACTACAAGATGGCTATCCAATCCCTGAAAATCGAGCAGGTTAAATGCCATATCCTGTAAATCATGTCTATGGATTACCCCCTCAGCATCAGTCATGACCAGTTCTCCCATGACCATACCAACATGGGAAACTCCATCCATAGGTGAATCAGAAATAGCTAAAGAGAATTGTCCCTGAGGTAATACTTGTTCTGCTACCGTCACAGCACTATCTGAATCACTCCCACATGCGCTAAGTAAAAAAATAGAGGATAAAAACATTGTTCTACAAATCGTCATAAAGCCGCCCTGAGTATATGAAATTTATCTAATGATACCTATTAAGGGGTAGCTCTGGTAATTTCTTGAATATAAATGTGACTTAGAACAATGTATAGAATTAAGCTAGTACTGTTAATTAATGGAAAACGTAATATTTTCATTCAACTACAAATTGTCTATGTTTTAAAAGTTCAAAATGTCATATTAATAGTAAAAGTTTCCAATTTAAGTATTTGCTAATCAAATACTTAAACTTATTATTGGTTGTTGCATACAACGTGTTCTATTGTTCAAAAAATCTTGACTGTGAGTTTTTCAGAATGCTTTTCGTATTTTGGGGTATGTGCGGTTTTAGACAAAATACAGTATTCAAAGACATGGGGTTAGGGGGGGTTAACCATGTTATGAAATTAAATCATTCAGAGAACGCATAATTTATTACTGGAAATAGATAGTAAGTTGACTCTTTTAATAGACCTAGGATTGTGACTTATGTCATGGAATTAGATTCTAAAATTTGCTAAGGTTAATCACATAATTCAACTGGATACAATTGCATGACTAAGATTTTGTTAAATTTAGCAGTTATATTGACATTAATAACACAGTTATTAATGCCAAATAATGCTATGTCTAGCGAAATGTCCGAATCAAGTATGCAAACTAGCTCTATGTCACATTCAGTTATGATGGACAATGATTGTGATGATACCGATAACTGTTGTCCCGAAGATTCAAGCCACTGTATTAGCCATTGCCATGCAGTCGCTAATGCATTTGTTTTGTTATCAGATTCAAATTTAGTTAATGATCTATTCACAAGTTCTAAAGTTAACTCGACTTTATGGATATCAACTCCGGCTTCGCTTGGAAGTCAAAATCCCCCTCCAATTGCTTAATTCTTTATTTTAATTAACCACCTATATTAATTTATAAAGATTTTCGTTGCTCGTTTACTTATGAGCATCATAAAGCATCTGGAGTTTCTCATGAAAAAATTTATCGCAATTACACTTTTATCTGCTGTTAGTTCTATGTCTATGGCCGCCACTATTTCATTGCCGGACTATTTAGTATTTACATCCATTGATGGGCAGCCAACTGAACGGTCGAGCACAATTGATATCAAACAAGGACAGCATTTAGTCGAATTACGTTTTTTTGAAGTATTCACTGCGGGAGCAGATGATACTAACTTTGTTAAGTCAGACTCATTATATTGGAGTTTAAATTTAACAAATGATGAAGATATTCAGGTTAGTACAAAGGATATTTTATCTACGAAAAATGCAAAAAGCTTCATTTCATCTCCAGTCATAACTCTTAATAGTGCAAGTATGAGTAATGAAACTGTCACCTTAGTAAATCACGAAGAATTGATGGCTATCATCATGAAGCAACATAGAAAAATGATGAGTCATTAGCACCACTGTGAGGGTGCTATTAATCTGCACCCTCAATTTATAAATAGACTACTAAAAAGTGGACGAGTCATCGAACCGCAAATTGGTGTCTGAAGATAAATTTAGTGTTTTCAGAGGTTTTATGAAGGTTAATCAATTAGCTAAAAAACTCAATGTAACCAGTGACACTGTTAGATTTTATACTCGTATAGGTCTACTTTCTCCCTGTAAGTCACCTGAGAATGGATATAAATATTATGGCGAGAAAGATTTGAGCCGTATGCAATTTATCTTAAGTTCTCGTCAGCTTGATTTTTCGGTTGAAGACATTAAGTTGATTTTTTCTAACACTGACCATGGTGAAAGTGCGTGCCACCTTGTACGTGAATTAGTAAAACAAAAGTTAGATGAAACGGAAGAACAATTTAATAAAACAATGAAATTAAGAGCAAGACTTTTTCAGGCAGTTGAACAATGGTCAACTATGCCAGATAACCTGCCTACAGGAAATATGGTTTGCCATTTGATTGAAAGTACGCATCAAGCTGATACTCAGACAACAACAGTTACTCAGCTTGACCACATTATATTAGCGTCAACGGAGGTTAAGTAATGAATCAAACAAAAAACTCACTTATGCAACTCAATATCCTCGGCGCAGGCTGCGCGAGTTGTGTTGGCAAAATTGAAAAAGCGATTAACAGTGTAGAAGGCGTTGATTCGGCCGAGATGAATTTTGCGGACAGAACGGTACTGGTTAACGGTAAAGCATCTGCCGAGTTGATTATAAAAGCGGTTGAAAGCGCTGGTTATAATGCTACTCAAATACAGGCGGAGTCGGCAGAAGATGCCATGAACGAGAAAGAACAGGCTGATTTACAACATTATAAAAGTTTATTACGCCATACCATTATTGCTCTGTCCGTCGGTATTCCGTTGATGATTTATGGACTGTTTATCGGCGAAATGACGATATCAACCCTATTAGAACAAGTGGTGTGGGGACTGGTTGGTGTGGTGACTCTTGCGATTATGCTGATATCAGGTAGGCATTTTTACATCGGTGCATGGAAATCATTTTTAAACCATAACGCCAATATGGATACCCTCATTGCCTTAGGTACCGGTACTGCTTGGGTTTACTCTATGTTGATAGTTGCATTTCCACAATTATTTCCCGAGATGGCAAGGCATGTTTACTTTGAAGCGACCGCAATGATTATTGGTTTAATTAATCTTGGTTTAGCACTAGAAGTTAAAGCACGCGGTAAAACCTCTGAAGCGATTAAGCGTCTCATTGGTTTGCAAGCTAAAACTGCTCGGGTTATCCGTGATGGAAAAGACCTCGACATCGATATTGCTCATGTATTACTTAATGATCACGTTAAAGTTCGCCCAGGCGAAAAAATCCCAGTTGATGGGGTGGTTATTGAAGGTAACAGCACCATTGATGAATCAATGTTGACCGGTGAGCCAATGCCTGTTGAAAAAGTGATCGGTGACGATGTGGTCACTGGCACCTTGAATAAATCAGGCTCAATCATATTTAAAGCCACTCGTGTAGGTAAAGATACCGCACTGGCGCGCATTATTAGTATGGTCAAACGGGCGCAAAACTCTAAGCCGCCGATTGGACGTTTAGCTGATGTCATAGCCGCTTACTTTGTGCCCGCCATTATGATCATCGCTATAGTCAGTGCCATGGTGTGGTTTAACTTTGGCCCTGAGCCGTCGAGTGTATTTGCCATCGTGTCTGCAACAACAGTATTAATTATTGCTTGTCCTTGTGCGCTAGGACTCGCAACGCCAATGTCAGTGATGGTCGGCGTTGGTAAGGCGGCTGAATCGGGAGTGCTTATTCGTAACGGTGAAGCATTGCAAACCGCGTCTAAAATAACCGCCATGATATTAGATAAAACCGGCACCATTACCGAAGGTAAACCGCAAGTTACCGATATTATTTTGGTTAATGCAGACAGTGAAGAGCAGGTACTTGCCTTGTCTGCTGGAATTGAAAGTCACTCCGAACATCCACTCGCGCAAGCGATTGTTGAAAGTGCGAATGATAGAGGTATTGAAGCCATTAACACTGAGCACTTCAATGCCATTTCAGGTAAAGGTGTAGAAGCTGAAGTGGATGGCCAGATATTATTATTTGGTAATCTAAAATTAATGCAAGACAAAAATATTGATATTGGATTCAATGAAGCTAAGGCCCAAGTGTTAGCTGAAAATGCTAAAACACCAATGTATTTAGCGCTTGCAGGGCAATTACTGGCCATTATTGCGGTATCAGATCCGATAAAGCCTGATTCAATCGAAGCGATTGCGAGACTGAAACGCAGTGGCATCAAAGTGATAATGTTAACTGGGGACAATAAAGCGACCGCCGCCGCAGTGGCTAAAAAAGTCGGTATTGATGATTTTTTCGCAGAAGTCATGCCAGAAGATAAAGCCAATAAAGTGGCTGAACTTCAGCAACAAAATGAAGTGGTTGGTATGACCGGCGATGGGATTAATGACGCCCCCGCATTAGCGTTAGCCGATGTTGGCTTTGCTATTGGAACAGGCACTGATGTGGCGATAGAAAGCGCTGATATTACCTTAATGCGCGGATCACTTCATGGCTTAGCCGATGCGATAGCCATTAGTAAAGCAACGCTGCGCAACATTAAACAAAACTTGTTTGGCGCGTTTATTTACAACGTCGCGGGTATTCCCTTAGCAGCAGGTGTGCTTTTCCCTGTTTTTGGTATTTTGCTAAATCCAGTGATTGCCGGGGCTGCGATGGCCTTTTCATCACTTACCGTAGTGAGTAACGCTAACCGTTTACGTTTGTTTAAAGCCAAAGAACACTAGGAGCTTCAATATGTTAATTAATTTACTGTGTATCGCATTAATCGGTTTTATCATTTGGTGGTTTTGGCTATATAAACCGACAAAAGATTCTAGTGTTGACGCTAGTACATTGATACTGGTTAAAGACGGTGTGTATACGCCTGCACGAATTAAAATTTCGGCTAATACACCAACAGAGATAACTTTTTTACGCCAAGATAAATCCGGATGTTCAGCCACAGTCCTGCTACCCGACTTGGAGATTAGCCAGGATTTAGCGCTGGATAAGCCCACGACGATATCATTACCGGCTCTGGAAAAGGGGGAGTATCCATTTCATTGTCAGATGCAAATGTATAAAGGTGTATTGATTGTTGAGTAAACACTAGATATCCATGCGTATTTTTCAATATGTTGGTATCAATGATGAAGATAATAGCAGTATTAAAATGAGCCTTTTTGAACTTTGTAATCAATATCTTAATTCTAACCTAAGCTGTTTACGGTCTAGGTTAGAAAATTGGCCATTTTTTGTTAATTACTTTTTACCTAAATCATCAGAAAAATGATGAGTTAATGATTAAGAGAGACATTATGAGTGATTTTGAACATAGACCGGGCGTTAAAGAAGCCACTTTAGTTGTCAGAAACCTAAGATTAACTGGAGTAGATAATCAAAATTTAGAAGCATTAAAGACTGAGATAGACAAACTGTTTGGCATAGAAGAAGTGATTTATAATGACAAATCGGGATCTATTTATCTAACCTATGATGCCAGCCATATCAATTTAGAAGGTATTGAAGCGGTTATCAGAAAGCATGGTGCTAATATTCATAACGATTGGTGGACTCATGTGAAGGAAAGTTACTACCAATTTGTGGATCAAAACATCAAAGATAATGCAAATCATCAACCACATAGTTGCCACAAACCCCCACCAGGATCCAAGATAAGTTAAGACAATTAGATGTTAATTTTTATCGATACTGACTATCTTTTAGTAAGAGCATTCGAAGTGTGATCTATGTCAAGTATCAGTAGTTTAAAGTAAAAAAACACTACAGTTAACTAGGATGATTTAGTCAAGTTGAGTTAACATTAATAGCACTAATTATATTGGAGTTTTATCTTGAGTCGTATGCGAATTATCACAGTGATGCTTATCTTGATGACATTTGTCAGTCAAGCTTTTGCGTCTGTGATTTTGCCATGCCCCTCTGATATGAATTCAATGTTAAGTAAATCAAATCCAGTGAATACCGCTGCGACTAACGCTTGCCATCACCAATTAACATCAGATGCTGATGCCGTTAAAACATCTACCGCTGACATTCCTGATTGTTGTGATAATCAATGTGATTGTCCGATAGGTACTTGTTTTTCAATTGCCCTTGAAATGAAAATTGTCCAATCAGTAACCATCTCAAGTTTGAGTAGTTTTATATCTGGTTTGACTCAAAATACGACTCCGCAATATAACTCTTCTTTATATCGTCCTCCAATATTTTCTTGTTAGATAGGAAAGGCTTGATCAATTTTTGATCGTCTTCCTGTTCATTTATCTTTTTTAAAATAAATTAACAAGATATTACCTTTGTTCGAATTCAATTCGAGCATTGGTGATTAATTTGGAGGCTTTATGTCTTTAATTTACAAGAAATTGGGTGAAATTTACACTCAATATATTCTAATAGTAGTGATGTCCTTTATTGGTATTAGCGCTGCGGTATATGCGGCAGAACCAGTACAGACATTATCACTGGAAGAAGCAGTTTATCTCTCTCAATCAAACGATCCCTGGTTAGTCAGTAATCAATTTCAACAAGATGCTATTAAATCTGAGAGTATCGCGGCAGGAACTTTACCAGATCCAAAAATCAGTGTTGGTTTAGCTAATTTGTCCATAAACACTTTTGATTTTGGACAAGAAGCAATGACTCAAATGAAAATTGGTGTCACTCAAATGTTTCCCCGTGGGGATAGCTTAAGTTTACGCCAACAACAACTTGAGTTAACGGCTGAACAATATCCTTTCTTAAGACAAGATAGACGAGCAAAGTTAAGTGTCACCACAGCTCAAATTTGGTTTGATGTATATAAAGCGCAAGAGAGCATTGCACTGATTGAGCGCAATCGGAACTTATTTGAACAACTATCAGATGTTGTTAAAGCTGGGTATTCATCTGCTTTAGTTAAATCTAATCAGCAGGATATTATTCGTGCTCAGTTAGAGGTGACCCGTCTTGAAGATAAGCTGACCGTTTTGGCCCAGCAAGAAGATATGTTTAAACAGAAATTATCTGAATGGGTTGGTAAGGCATTTGTTGATGAATATCGAATAGGTCATGAACAAGATTATGAGCTGTTATTTTCGACGTTTACCGTCCCTAATATACTTCCTCAAATTAAACTAACGAATCCTAATCTTTATTTCGATGAGGAAAAAAGCCAACATTACCAACAGTCTCTGTATGAAGCGTTCTCTGTTCATCCACTCATTTCAGCATTGGAGCAAAGAATTGAGTCAAGCCGAAAAGGTGTCGAGTTAAAAAAGCAATTGTATAAGCCAGAATGGGGTGTAAATGCTGGATACAGTTATCGAGGCAATGATCCTATGGGTAATTCTCGCGATGATTTGCTATCAATTGGTGTGAGTTTTGATTTACCAATATTTACTTCGTCAAAACAAGACAAGCAAGTTCAAGCCGCTATTTATCAATCGGAATCAATTAAAACGGAAAAGTGGTTACTGCTTCGAAACATGATGGCGTCATACGGTACTGCGAAAGCGCAACTTCTTAAATTGGAACAACGTCAGACACTCTATAACGATTTTTTATTACCTCAAATGCAAGATCAAGCTGATGCGTCGCTAACGGCTTACACAAATGATAAGGGTGATTTCGCTGAAGTCGTACGTTCCCTCATTGCTCAATTAAATACTCAATTAGATGCTTTGGCCATTAACGTTGATTTACAGAAAGTTAAAGTTCAATTGAACTATTTTTTTACCCCTAAAGTGGGCCCAGTTAGCATCTCACATAAATCTTATGTTGATGGAGAAGTAAAATGAACAGCAATTTGAAAATGATCAGCATATTAGTTATCGGTATTCTTACTGGTATTAGTGCATCAATCCTATATACACCACAGAATCAAGTAGTTTCAGAGGACAAAGCAAAAGCTAAGCCATCATATTGGGTCGCACCTATGAATCCTAATTTTCGTAGCGATAAACCCGGGAAATCACCCATGGGTATGGACATGATACCAGTGTACGAAGATGCAGCTGGCTCGACAGATTTTGGACCGGGTGCAATTTCAATTTCACCCGCTGTGATTAATAAACTGGGTGTTCGCACAACTCAAGTCACTTTAGGAACACTACAAAATAATATTAAAACAGTGGGTTATGTCCAGTATGATCAAGACCACCTTATTCATATTAATCCAAGAGTTGAAGGATGGATTGAAGAACTTTATGTCAAAGCTTCTGGTGATCCGGTCGTTAAAGGGCAACCAATATATTCAATTTACTCTCCAGCTTTAGTTAATGCACAAGAGGAAATGTTATTAGCTTTAAATCGAAAAGATCAGCGTTTGATTACTGCATCTGAAGAACGATTGAAAGCGCTATTAATACCAAACGCGGAGATTAAAGCGCTACGTAAGAATAGAACGGTCAAACAAAATATTACATTTTATGCCCCTCAAAGTGGTGTTATTGATAATTTGAATATACGGGAAGGATCGTTTGTTAAACCGGGTATGACAATGTTTTCAATTGCTTCATTATCACAAGTATGGGTCGAAGCCGAGGTTTTTGAACGCCAAGCTAATATGGTTAAAGTTGGCCAAGCTGTTGAAATGAAATTAGATTACCTGCCTGGTCAATTTTGGCAGGGCAAAGTAGATTACGTCTATCCGACATTAGACAGTAAAACAAGAACGCTAAAAGTGAGATTGCGTTTCGATAATACCAATGCGGCATTAAAGCCAAATATGTTTGCACAAGTGTCGATAAAAACACGAAGTGAAGAGGACGTATTACTGTTACCAAGGGAGGCAGTTATTAGAACAGGAAACTCTGATCGAGTTGTACTTGCCCTCGGTGAAGGTAAATATAAATCTGTAGCGGTAACGTTAGGGCGATTAGATGGTGACAGCATTCAAATAGAATCAGGGCTGTACGAGGGAGATATTGTAGTCTCGTCTGCACAATTTTTATTGGATTCTGAATCAAATAAAACCTCTGATCTTAAACGTATGACAGCACCAGAAGATGAGCAAGAAAATATTCAAGCCATCACATCAGAAACCGCTTGGGTAGAAGCAAAAGTAAATAGTTTAATGGCTGCACATCGAATGATTAATGTGGACCATCAAGCTGTCAGTGAATGGGAATGGCCACAAATGACCATGGACTTTACTGTTGATGACAGTGTGGATTTCTCTGTATTTACCGTTGGTGCTGTGCTTCATATTGAATTAGAAAAAACATCAGATGGCGCGGTCAAAGTGGTAAATATACACAATCCCAAAACCACGGATGATGTTTCTAACACAACACATCAAGCTGATCATTCAGGAATGGAGTTGGGAGAATAGTCATGATTGAATCAATTATACGTTGGTCTGTTGCGAACAGATTTTTTGTCTTGCTTGCCAGTGCCATTCTCGTCGGCGCGGGTTTATTTTCTCTTAAAAATACCCCTATTGATGCTTTGCCTGATTTATCTGACGTTCAGGTAATCATTAAAACAAGTTATCCAGGTCAAGCCCCTCAAGTGGTTGAAGATCAAGTCACTTATCCATTGACGACGGCTATGCTGTCTGTGCCAGGAGCAGTAACGGTCAGGGGCTTCTCATTTTTTGGTGATTCATATGTCTATGTCATCTTCGATGAAGAAACCGATTTATATTGGGCTCGTAGTCGTGTGTTGGAGTACCTCAGTCAAGTCGTTTCAACGTTACCGGATAATGCAAAACCTCAATTAGGCCCTGATGCAACAGGAGTGGGCTGGGTATATTTATATGCACTCGTCGATAGAACAGGTAAGCACGATATTAGTGAGTTACGCAGTCTACAGGACTGGTTTTTAAAGTATGAATTACAAACTGTCCCAGGCGTGTCTGAAGTGAGTGCTCTAGGTGGGATGGTCAAACAGTATCAGATTAAGGTAGACCCTGATAAATTGCGTGCCTTTGGAATACCTTTAACGGCTATTCAAATGGCGATTAACCGCGGTAATCAAGAGATTGGTGCCTCAGTTGTCGAAATCGCTGAAGCAGAATATATGGTTCGCACAACAGGGTATCTTGAGAATAAGGAAGATATAGGCAATATCCCTTTAGGCGTTAACAATAATGGCACCCCATTACTGTTAAAAGATGTTGCGGATATAGGGACTGGACCGCAAATGCGCCGAGGTGTAGTCGATCTCAATGGTGAAGGTGAGACGGTTGGCGGCATTATTGTGATGCGATTTGGTGAAAATGCACAAAAGACTATTGATGGCGTTAAAGCTAAATTAGAGACATTGAAGAAAGGCCTTCCTGAGGGCGTGGAAGTGGTGACCGTTTACGATCGCAGTGGTTTGATTGAGAGAGCCGTATCAAACTTAGGGTTTAAACTGTTAGAGGAATTTTTAGTCGTTGCTTTAGTCTGTATGGTCTTTTTGGCGCATGTAAGATCTTCGCTTGTGGCGATCGTTAGTTTGCCTGTAGGGATTCTAAGCGCTTTTACTATCATGCACTTGCAGGGTTTAAATGCCAATATCATGTCTTTAGGTGGTATTGCTATTGCAATTGGTGCCATGGTCGATGGTGCCATCGTCATGATTGAAAATATGCATAAACATATGGAACGAACGCCATTGACGCCTGAAAACCGTTGGCAGATCGTTGCGCGATCTGCCAGCGAAGTTGGCCCTGCATTATTTTTTAGTCTACTGATTATTACTGTTAGTTTTTTACCGGTATTTACCCTCGAAGCACAGGAGGGAAGGATGTTTTCACCACTTGCATTTACTAAAACTTACGCAATGGCTGCATCGGCAGCGTTAGCTATTACCTTAGTACCAGTGCTAATGGGATACTTTATTCGGGGAAAAGTGCTTCCTGAACACAAAAACCCCGTTAATCGATTGTTAACTGCTGTATATATGCCAGTGTTGAAAAAAGTACTGGCTTTCCCGAAGATAACCCTCCTATTTGCGTTATTTGTGTTGGCAATTGGTGTGTGGCCGCTAAATAAAATTGGTAGTGAGTTTATGCCTCCATTAGATGAAGGCGATCTAATGTATATGCCGACCACTTACCCTGGTATTTCTATTGGTAAAGCTCGCCAATTAGTGCAACAAATGGATAAGTTAATTTACACAGTACCCGAGGTTAAAACCGTATTTGGCAAGGTTGGCCGAGCAGACTCTGCAACGGATCCTGCACCTCTAACAATGGTGGAAACGTTTATTCAGCTTAAGCCCAAAAGTGAGTGGAGAGAAGGCCTGACGACTGAGAGTTTAAAACAAGAATTAGACTCATTAGTAAAGTTACCCGGTGTGACGAACGCATGGGTAATGCCAATTAAAACCCGAATTGACATGTTAGCGACAGGGATCAAAACGCCTGTAGGCATTAAAATTGCTGGCCCTAGTCTCAATGAAATTGAGCAAATAGGTAAACAATTAGAGGAAATCCTAAAAAATGTTGAAGGGACTGCGTCAGTTTATGCTGAGAGGGTTGCAGGTGGTCGATATATCAAAGTTGATATCCAAAGGGAAAATGCAGCCCGGTATGGTTTAAATATAGCGGATGTTCAACAAGTTGTGGCTACAGCGATCGGTGGTATGAATATTTCACAAACAGTTGAAGGCTTAGAACGATATCCAATTAATTTACGCTATCCTCAGGATTATCGAAATTCTCCTGAAGCATTAGCTTTATTGCCTATCGTCACTCCGCAAGGTTTGAGGATTTCTTTAGGGGATGTAGCGGATATCGTTATCGAAAATGGACCACCAGGCATTAAAAGTGAAAATGCTCGCCTTAATGGTTGGGCTTATATCGATATTGAAGATGTCGATATCGGTAGTTATGTTGAAATAGCCCAAAAAGTTGTGAATGATAAATTGGTATTACCTGCCGGTTACTCTATTACCTGGGCTGGTCAATATGAGTATATGGAAAGAGCTAAAGCGAAGCTTACTTACGTAGTACCATTTACTTTATTTATTATCATTATTTTATTGTTCATGAATTTCCGCAATGTTGTTGAAGTAGGAATTATTGTGGGTACATTGCCTTTTGCCATGGTGGGTAGTATCTGGTTAATGTATATACAAGGTTTCAATTTTTCAGTTGCTGTAGGGGTAGGTTTTATAGCATTGGCGGGTGTCGCTGTCGAAATTGGCGTCATTATGCTTGTCTATTTAAACCAAGCCTATAGAGAAGCGATTGATCATAGTTCACAGCAGCTAGAAAAATTTGATGAACTAAAGTTGACTCAATCTGTTATTCAAGGTGCAGGTATGCGCGTACGTCCTGTAATGATGACCGCAGCAGCAATCATAGCTGGATTATTACCTATCCTTTATGGTACTGGAACAGGTTCCGAGGTGATGAGTCGAATTGCTGCGCCAATGGTAGGCGGAATGGTCAGTGCAATAATACTGACACTATTAATTGTTCCTGTTGTGTTCTTTTTATGGCGTCGTACTCAATTGAGACATGAGGAACGATAGTGTTGAGTTGATAAAAAAAACGATGCAGATAAAACTATCTGCATCGTTATATTTTTATATTTAATTAATTTTAATTATAGTTATTTGAATGACGATCTAATAACTATCTAATGTAATATGTTTAATAAAATATTCATTGCTAAACTAAGCTTTTCTTATTATCATTAATTTGTAATCATTGGAGATATATTTTGCGTAGAGTCCATTTAATCATGATGTTTGTTTTACTGACGTTTGTCGGTCAAACTTTTGCGTCTGTGATTATGCCTGGTACTATGCCAATGAGTTCAATGACGACTTCAAATATGCCTGCTGAAAATGGCAAAGCATGTCATGACGCTAGCATGCAAATGAATATGAACATGGATATGAACGATGGTGCGGATGATAGTTGCTGCGCCCAAGCGTGCCATTGTCCTGTCGGCTCATGTTTATCCGTCGCTTTAACGATGGCAATGCCAACGCTTAAATCAGAAGTCAGCTT
>TARA_R110002167_G_scaffold81423_2_pt1 | contig 77499 bp, 62 predicted proteins | sample TARA_R110002167 | Tara Oceans TARA_R110002167 (sample SAMEA4398238) | marine metagenome | biome: Polar Biome; feature: [MES] marine water layer (ENVO:01000295) within the mesopelagic zone...; material: water (ENVO:00002006), including particulate matter (ENVO:01000060) such as......
CGTTATTTTAGTTTTTTGTAATCTTTTTATTAGCCTTTGTTAACAAACATACTTAATAAGCTTTGTTACCATTTTCGTTTAGCAATATTAGGGACAAATTATTTTAACCCAAACATTTCTATGACATTTTCACCACTTGATTTTTTATAAGCTCTAAACATCCCATCAGAATTAAAATCCCAATATACATCACCGTTTTTATCTAATAATATCATCCCACCTTCACCACCAAGCTTCCCAATTTGATTAAATAATACGTTATGCAAAGCATCTTTTGGGTTTAAGCCTTTATACTGTATTAAACTTGAAACTTCATGAGCAGCAACCGCTTTTATAAAATATTCACCCGTTCCAGTAGCAGAAATTCCACAAGTTAAATTATTAGCATAATTTCCTGCTCCAATAATTGGAGAATCCCCAATACGTCCGTGTTTTTTGTTGGTCATGCCACCTGTAGAAGTGCCTGCAGCTATATTCCCCTTTTTATCCATAGCAACAGCTCCAACCGTTCCAAATTTATGATCATCTATAAGTCCATCATTTACTAAATATGCAGTATGATCGAGCAGTAGTTGTTCTCTTCCTTGAACCTTTCGTAACTGATTTAATCTTTTTTCAGTGAAAAAATAAGTGCTATCAACCATCTCTAGACCAAATTTTTGCATTAACATTTCAGCTCCCTTTCCTGACAATAGTACATGTTTGGTGCTATCCATAACTAATCTTGCTGCAAGTATGGGGTTTTTAATATGGTTTACCCCTGCAACGGCACCACAATTTAAAGTACTCCCATCCATAATAGAAGCATCCATTTCTTGATTACCTTCACTATTATAAACAGCCCCTTTGCCCGCATTAAAAAGAGGTGAATCTTCCATAACATTAATGGCCGCTTGCACTGCGTCCAAAGAAATTCCGTCTTTTTCGAGTACTGCATATCCGGCATCAAGGGCTTCTTGTAATTTTTTTGAATAGGCTTCTTGCTGCTCAGCATTTAAATTTTCTCTAGTAATACCGCCAGCTCCTCCATGAATAACAATGGCGAAGGAATTGGGTTCTCTTTTAATGGGGAATTCATATTTTGTGATCTTTTTTTCACACGAAACTAATAGTAGTAGCGCGATGAGAATCGTACTTAATTTTTTCATGATATCTATTTTATTATTACTCCTTAATACTACATAAATTTTGAGAAAAATATGGCATTCATCAGCAATTTATTGGTGCCATACCAAAAGCCTCTAAAGTTTGTATTATCTGTAAATACAATCACTTTGCCTTTGCCTAAAGGTTTTACTTGAAATGGGACCGAGTTTTTCAACATTTCCAAGTTTGGTTTAGAAATATAACCACTTAATTGTGGATTTTCTGTGTATTTTATTGGATTATTATAACTTAAACTATCGGGCTTAATAAAAATAGCCGTATCTCTAAACATTGGTAATTTATCTTTTTTAAAGCCAAAATTTATAGGATGAGATCGATCTATTTTGGTTTCAAAAATAGCACCCGAGATATCCTGTGCCCCCTTAAAATCTTCTTTTTGCTCAAATGCAATATTTTTGGCTTTTATCTGAGTTTCTTCGAAATTTAATTTAATAAACTTATTTTCTGATAACCATTTTACAGCATTTTTATAACCAATAATTGTCCCTCCATCCTTCACCCAAGTCATTAATTTAACAATTGCAGACTCGTCAAGTTTCATTTTAGTGCTAGGAACAATTATGGTTGTATATTTAGAAATATCCGTGCTCTTTAGATACTCTAAATCTAATTTGGTGATATTCATCTCGTATCGCTGATCAAATAAATGCCAAATTTCACCACTATCATACGATGTTATATCATTTCCAACCAACATAGCCACCTTTTGCTTGTTAATAGTTTTAAAATTTGAACTTCCCAAATCAATACCTAGAGTTAAACCAGTACTAACACCTGATATATTTACGTGGCTCATTTCAGCCACTTCTTTCATGACATCATATAATTCAGATTCTGAAATATTTTGATTTTGAACAGGAATTAAGATGGTTCCATAATCAAATTGTTCGCCATTTAACAAAAATGGTTGTAACCCAAGTTTTACTCTAATATCTTTTAAAAATATTTTATTTAACGCTTTTGGTGTATAATATTCATTCCAATTCATAAGGTAGGCATAACTACTTTTAGCAGATACTTGACCTTTTTCAAGTTCAACATGCTCAACCATTTCACCAATATTTTGTGTGGATTTTAATTCGGCATACTCCATATTAAATGCCAGTGGAAAGGTCCATGCAGAAATGTCATAAAACAAACTATCTGCAAATGTAGTTCGTTTTTCAAACATCGCTTTTATAATGGTGCTTTTAGTTTGATTGGTTGGAATGATGAAACTAGACTCTTTTTTAAAGTGTTTCCCACCAATAATTACATCTGTATTTAATCTATTCATTTTTATCTCATGCCGCTGCAATATTTCTGCCAATTGTGCGGTTCTAGCATGATCTGTTTCATCACCAAAAACAATGGCTTTCACGCTATTTTTTTCGCTGTCATTGTGTGCATTTAAGTAAAATTCCTTTTCATAATTTAACAGTTTAATACGCATACTCTTTGCCGCTTCAAGGGTTGATAACGCAGCAGTAAACTGATTTCTAATGGTAAACTGAAATGTAAGCAATCCATTGTCTGTTTCTTGAGCATGTCCTCGCGAACTGGCTTGTTCAAAAAGAATACCAATACCTCCATTAATATCTGGAAATGTTGACCCTTTTCCATAATAATAATCGTCATAACGTTCTTCTGTAAAATATAAAGAACCTATTTTATCCAACGCTTTTGCATGATAATTGCTAATCTCTTTGGTTAGCTCTTGATTTATTTTTGGCGTTAATGGATGTACTCTTGACTGTACGCCCGGTTGAAAAAAGAACGTTGCATTGGTTGACATTTCGTGATGATCGGTCAAAATATTGGGCATCCATTTATTATAAGTTGCGATACGTGCCCTTGATTCTGGTAACTGAACTGGTAACCAATCTCGGTTCATATCAAACCAATAATGATTGGTTCTGCCACCAGGCCATACCTCATGAAATTCCCTATCATTTGAATCGGTATTTAAGTTTTGGCTCTTATTTGTGTTTGCCCAATATGCAAAACGCTGCAATCCATCTGGATTAAATGAGGGATCTAATAAAATTACCGTTTTATTTAATAAAGTTTCAATTTGATTCCCTTCAGCGGCCGCTAAATAATAGGCCAATAATAAACTTGAGTTTGAACCACTTGGTTCATTCCCATGAATTGAAAATCCTTGGTAAACTACTAATGGCATCCTATCAATATCCAATTGATTGCTCTGTTTAAAATCGGTTAATTTTAAATGTTCTGTTCTAATGGTCTCTAAGTTTTTATGATTTTCAGGCGATGTGATAGTCAGTAATATTAATGGTCTTCCTTCAAATGTTTTGCCTCTGTCTTCAATGGAAATTCTGTTTGAAGCTGCAGCTAAAACTTTCATGTATTCCACTAATTTATCGTGAGTAATATGCCACTCTCCTACTTGAAAACCAAGTACACTTTCTGGAGTTGGAATTTCCTTGTTATAAGAAATGCTTTGAGGTAATTGATACGATAATTCCAGTTGATTTTGTGCTTGTAAAAAACAAGTGGAAACCAGAAAAGTAAGGAAGTATATATGCTTCATTTGATTGTGTTTTTAATTACTTATAAAGTTATCGATAAAAAAACATTTATTCTATTAAAATTCCAATCGATTTAAATTAGTGTGTTAGTTTAAAATAGAGAATTGTAAATCTTTATGTTTTTTTATACTGTTCCATTTAACTGTCCTGCAAATTTTCCGTTAACAGTTGATAGCATTACCATCCTTTTCAGGGCAAACTCATACGACACCCAACTTGGTGACGGCAATAACAACTCTTCAATATTGTAAGCTACCTGGAAATTATAAATTAATTCTTTTGAGCCTGGGCCAATCATAACATCATCGAATGTCGATAGAAGCCCGTAATTCCTATTAAAAAAACTGGAAATTTCTTTTCTTAACTGATAAAGCCCTTTAACGGGGAGATAGTCCTTTTGATGCGCATTATCTTGAAGTGCTTTTACAATTCTTGTTGGAACAGGAAAAAGGGGATTGACCGAACCCAAACTTAAAAACTTCGATACCTTGTTTTATAAGTTCTAAAGAATATTCATTTATAACTAAGGTTGCAGACGGTTTTACGTGTTTTAGCTTGATATTTAAATGATTATTATTCATGGCTTTTTTATATTAACTGTACTTTCTAAAAGTATAATTGGAATACCAAAGCTGTATTCTTTCCAAACAACAGGAGCATCGGATTCCATTCGTGAAAACTGAATTTTTTGGCGTTCCTAGTTGCTCAAAATCATTCAGGCCTATCTCTTTTACAATTTAGCTGTTTTCAGATAAAAACATAACTAAATTGAATGTCCGTAATTTGTCATAAGTCTGAAAACATAATAATTCTGTCATTCCGACAAAGGAGGAATCCCATTGATTTTAATGGATTCTCCATTTCGTTTCACTCCATTCTGAATGACAAAAATGGTATTATGAATGAATACGGACATTCAATAACTAAATAAATTTATTGATTATAAATTTAATTAAACAGAATTTTTGAAAAAAAAGCCTCCAACCTAAAAAAGGTTGAAGGTTTGACTTATCAAATTCAATAAAATAAAATTATTCGTTATTCCAGAATTGTGTATTATTGGAATTTCTTATTTTCTAACTGCTTTAATAATGGCCAGTGCCTTTTTTACCTCTTGTTCCAATTTTGAATAATTTTTATTGGCAATAATATCTTTTGAAATCAATTGAGACCCCATGCCAACACAGGTCACTCCTGCATCAAACCAAGATTTAAGGTTTTCCTCTGTTGGTGATACCCCACCAGTTGGCATGACGCTCGTCCATGGCTGTGGCCCTTTGATTCCTTTTACAAATTGCGGCCCATAAATATCGCCTGGAAATAGTTTTACTATCTCACACCCTAACTCCTCCGCTCTGGTGATTTCTGTTAAGGTTCCACATCCTGGCGACCATAATACTTTTCGTCTGTTACAAGCGATAGCTATATCCTCTCTCAATACTGGTGTTACGATAAAATTGGCTCCCAATGCCATGTACAATGAGGCCGCCGCAGCATCGGTTACTGAACCTACTCCCATGATCATTCCTGGTAATTCCTTAACAGCATATTTTGTCAATTCTCCAAACACTTCATGTGCAAAATCACCTCGTGCCGTAAACTCCATTAAACGTGCACCTCCATCATAACAGGCTTTTAATATATGCTTGCTTAATTCTAAATCCTGACTGAAAAACAGCGGAATCATCCCGGTATCTTTCATCGTTTCTGCTACTTCTATTCTTGTAAATTGTGCCATTTTTAAATTTTTAAAATTAATTCCAATTTAATATTTTTTTAAAATCATACTCAGAAGGAATAGGTACATATTGCTTCACCGTATCATAATCTCCTGCCTCTATATAATGCAAATTCTGAAAACACAAATATGCAAATTCTGAGTTTATATCCACTAGACGCGGCTGTATTTTACCGTCTTTATCTTGCAAATCTGTTAAATACAAAGGCAGTATGTCTCCTCTTGAATTTGCAGACACTAAACACCCTGTTTTGCCTTCATCAAACAGTTTTTTAACGCCAATTCCTAAGAGTGTGCATAAGGTTAAATCAAATCCTATGGGTCTGCAGCATCTCAATTCATACCCTAACTCAATGGGCCGTGTCTTAATGTTAAAACCTATTTCTTTTAACTTATTTTGAACCATTATATTTAAAATATGAGATTTACTTACATTTCCTAATTCAGGGTGACCATGGGAATCGTAGGTGAAATTAATACCAATCCTATCTAACTCAGATTTTGGTAAATTATGGAAAATGCCTTCACTTATCATCGCTACTCCATAATGTATATTCAGCAGTTTTCTTTTTAATATAGAGGATATCACCAGACGAACCACCTTATCTAAAGTAATTTCTGTTTTATTAAACATTTCTGGAATGACCATCATTGGAAAATGACAACTTGCTGCAATTCCAAAAGCTAGATGTCCTGCAGACCGTCCCATCGCTGACATAACAAACCAGTTTTGGCTTGTTCGCGCATCTTCATAAACGGTATTTCCTGTTTTTACCCCTTCATCTTTGGCTGAATGAAATCCGAATGTTGGGTTTCTATCGGGTAATGGTAAATCGTTATCGATAGTTTTGGGAACATGTATATTGGAAATAAAAATGTTTTCCTTTTGCAAATATTGTGTGATTCTATTAGCGGTTGATGCGGTATCGTCACCTCCAATAGTGACTAATAACTTGACATTATACTCTTTAAAAATGGTAGTGTTTAATTTTTCATTTCCAGGTTTAAAACGACTCATGATTAGCGTAGAACCACCACGACTGAATATTCTATCGGCATGAAAAAAATCAAATTCCTTTATTTCTGGAATTTCATTAAACAGACCTTTAAATCCTTCATGTAACCCAATAACCCGATAATTATCTTTTAAAAACACCTTAGCAACGGTACTTATAACAGCATTGATACCGGGTGCAGGACCGCCACCACATAAAATCAAAACTGATTTTTTATTTTCTGTCATTTGCTATCTATTTAAAAAGTTGTGTCTTTTATCGTGCCACTCTACCTGAAGCATCGCCACCCATAAGTTTTTGGACTTCATCAACAGTTACCAAGTTAGCATCGCCTTTAATGGTGTGTTTTAAACACGATGCCGCCACTGCAAAGTCCAAAGCATTTTGGTCATCTTTTGGATAGGTTAACAATCCATAGATCAGGCCGCCCATAAAACTATCGCCTCCACCAACTCTATCCACAATGTCTGTAATTTGATACTGACGCGTTTCGTACATCTTTTTACCATCATATAATACGCCTGCCCATGTATTGTGCGATGCTGAGATGGATCCTCTTAAGGTAGTAATTACCTTTTTGGCTCTAGGGAACTTTGCCATCATTTGTTGACACACTGATAAGAATGCTTCTGCCTTCACATCGTGGCCGTGGGTTTGTACATCTAAGCCTGCCGGTTTTATTCCAAAGTGCATTTCCGCATCTTCTTCATTCCCTAAGATAACATCGCAATATGAGGTTAATTCAGTCATAATGGCTTCTCTATCGCCTCCATATTGCCATAATTTTGCGCGATAGTTCAAGTCTGTTGAAATGGCCACCCCTAATTTGCTTGCTGCCTTGACGGCTTCTAAACATACATCGGCAGAACTTTGTGAAATGGCAGGGGTTATCCCTGTCCAATGAAACCACTCTACGCCTTTAAACACCTCTTCCCAGTTAACCATACCTGATTGGATACTGGCCATAGACGAATGGGCTCTATCGTACACGACCTTACTGCCTCGTGATACAGCACCTGTTTCCAGAAAGTAAATCCCTAAACGTTCTCCGCCCCAAACTATTTTATCGACGCCTACACCTCGCTTGCGCATTTCCATCATGGCACATTGCCCGATGTCGTTCTTTGGTAAACGGGTCACAAAATCCACCGATATACCATAATTCGCCAAGGACACCGCCACGTTGGATTCTCCGCCTCCATAAACCACATCAAAGTTGTCCGCTTGTGAAAATCTTAAAAATCCCTGTGGTGCCAATCGCAACATGATCTCTCCAAATGTTACTACTCTACTCATATTAAACTGTTTTTATATTTTAAAATTTGAAATATTCTTTTTGTATTATTATAACTAATATCTGCTACCAATTTTCCAATCCATTCCATTACGTTTGGCAACTCGCCCCTTTTAATTTCATCTCCTAAAAGATTGCATAAAACACCTCGGAAATATTCATATCTTGGAAACGATAAGAAACTTCTAAAATCGGTTAGCATTCCTATAAAACAACTGATCAGCCCCATGTTGGAAAGGATATTTAACTGTTTGGTCATCCCATCCTTTTGATCCAAAAACCAACAAGCTGATCCAAATTGGACTTTTTCTTTTACACTACCATCATTAAAATTGCCTATCATACTTGCAATTACTTCATTATCGGCTGGATTTAAATTATAAATTATGGTATTTGTTAATTTATCCTTATCCGAACTCTTTTCTGTAACAAATTCTTCACTAACACCCAAAGTTCTCATGGCTCGCCATTTATAATGGTCATCATCAATCCAAACCTTTGTCAGATTATTGAAAATTGTGTTTTCAGAAATCTGTTGTGGAGGCAAGTGATTATGGTAATCCAGGATAGGTTGCTTTTTTGAATAATTATGATATAACTCTTCAGCGTATTTATTCTCAAATGAAAAATTGCTATGTATAAATTTAACACTCATATTGAATACTTAAGGCATTAATCTTCATTTGTTGGTTTACCTATGGTCGCCAAAATTCCACCGTCAACATAAATAATTTGCCCATTTACAAAATCACTCGCTTTTGAAGCTAAAAAAACAGCCGTTCCTTCCAAATCTTCAGGGTTTCCCCAACGCGCCGAAGGTGTACGGTTGATAATGAATTCATTAAACGGGTGGCCATCAACTCTTATAGGTGCAGTTTGTGAGGTCGCAAAAAAGCCAGGGCCTATACCATTCACCTGTACATTATATTTTGCCCATTCTGTCGCCAAATTTTTAGTAAGTATTTTCAAACCTCCTTTGGCCGCCGCATAAGCACTTACACTATTTCTGCCTAATTCACTCATCATTGAACAAATGTTGATGATTTTTCCACTACGACGAGCAATCATTCGTTTCCCGACCAACTGAGACATAATGAACGCTCCTACCAAATCGACATCAATAACTCTTCTAAAATCTTCAACTGGCATACTTACAGCCAGTGCTCTTTTTATAATTCCGGCATTATTCACCAAAATGTCTATTTCGCCTTCATTGCTTTCAATCTTTTCAACTTGTTTAGTAGCTAACTTATTATCTGTAATATCAAATATGTATCCCGAAGCTTTATACCCTTTGCTTTTATAATAGGTCAAAGCATCCTCCATTTTTTGAGGAGTGGTACTCGTTATCACCAATTCTGCTCCAGCTTTAGCCAACCCTTCGGCCATGGCCATTCCCAATCCGTGAGTGCCTCCTGTAATTAAAGCTCTTTTATTTGACAGGTCGAATAAGTTCATTTTAATCATTTCAATTCATTAGGCGCACAGATATCCATATCGATAAAGCCTAAATTCTCTCCAGCCATACCCCATATAAAGGCATCATTTGAAGTTCCAGAACCTGAATGAATTGACCTAAAATTAATTTAAGACAACTTTTTATTGAATGTCCGTAATTTGTCATAAGTCTGAAAATATAATAATTTTGTCATTCCGACAAAGGAGGAACCGCATTGATTTTCAATAGATTCTTCATTTCGTTTCACTCCATTCTGAATGACAAAAATGGTATTATGAATGAATACGGACATTCAAACTTTTTATCAACTAAATGCTAAACCACCATTAATATCAACATTATTACCTGTTAAAAATGATGATTCATCACCCACTAAATAAGCCACCAAGTCTGCTACTTCATCGGCCCGTCCTTCACGTCTTAAAGGTGTAGCATTTGCGACATTTACACGAACTTGATCTTTTGTGAAATCGTCATGGAATTTTGTTGCAATCATACCTGGGCAAACAGAGTTAATTCTAATTCCTTGTGGGCCTAATTCTTTAGCCCAATTTCTTGTTAAAGTCATAACCGCACCTTTAGAAGCAGCATATATAACCGATCCTGGTCCTCCGCCATCACGAGCTGCTTGAGAAGCAAAGTTTACAATTGAACCTCCTTTTCCCATTAAGGGTTTGAAAGCTTGAGTCACAAATACTGTTGATTTGAAGTTAACGTTCATTACTAAGTCATAGAATTTTTCGTCTACCTCTTCAATGGTTTTTCTAGCGAATAAACCTCCAGCAACATTTACTAAAATATCAACTTTGTCTCCAAAGGCTTCTTTTGTTTTAGCAACCATGTTATCAATATCCTCTTGTTTTGTAACATCGGCATACACAGCGACGGCCTCTCCACCAACTGCCTTAATAGCTACCATAGTTGCGTCTCTATCTGATTCACTATCAAAATAGTTAACCACAATTTTTGCGCCTTCTTTGGCTAATTTAACACAAACTGCTCGACCAATGTCACGTCCACCGCCAGTTACAACGGCTACTTTTCCTTTTAATGTACTCATTTTAAATATTTATAATTCTTGATGGTTGATTTCTGCTATTTAAATTTTAATTTAAAAAATCAATACTATTATATTCCTAAAGCTTGTCCACCACCAATTTGAATAGTTTCGGCTGTTATAAAAGATGCATCCTTACTTGCTAGGAAAGAAACAACAGAAGCTACATCTTCTGGTTGACCTAATCTTCCTAACATAATACTATTTGCCCAAGAAGCAAAAACCTCAGGTTTAGTTGCTTTAATTTGGGCATGAAATGGGGTATCAATGGTGCCGGGAGATACTGCATTTACTCTAATCCCATATTCAGCTAAATCTTTTGCTAACGCTCTGGTTATAGCATGAACACCAGCTTTAGATGTCCCGTAAATTCCGGCACCAGGCCCTCCAGCAGTCCATCCTGCATTTGAGGTATAGTTAATTATTGAAGGATGTTCTCCCTTTTTAAGAAAAGGTATCGCTGCTCTTGATGCAAAAAATGTTGAGTCAAGGTTCAATGCCATTACAAATCTGTAAAATTCAGTCGTCATTTCTTCAAACCTAGATCTACCACCTAATCCACCTGCATTATTTACTAGAACGTCAATTTTTCCATACTTTTTTCCTATTTTATTGATGTTTGCAGTTACTTCTTCTTCTTTAGTAACGTCGAATCCGTAATATTCAGCAGTGATTCCTTCTGCACTAAGTTCTTTAACTCTTTTGGCGCCTTCTTCATCTTCGATGCCATTTAATACCACAATGTATCCATCTTTACCCAATCTTTTCGCTACGGCAAATCCAATTCCACCCGTAGCTCCGGTAATTACTGCAACTTTATCTTTTAATGTACTCATTTTATTGATTTTATATTATAATTATTTTATTTTTCTACTGATTCAATGTTTTTTGCGAAATAATATATGGCTCCAACCCCTAGTGGAACAAAAATGGCAATGGCAATGAAAATTGGGGTATATGAAACTTCGGCAATAATAGGTACTAAAAAGTTCATAATGATAACCGAGAATACACCAATCATACCCCCTAAACCTGCTAATGACCCAACAGATTTTCCACTAAAAAAATCACTTGGTAATGTTTGAACATTGCTAATTGCAAACTGAAAACCAAATAGTACTACAAAAACAATAGCAACAAATCGCTCGGGAGTATTTCCAATAAGAACCGTGGCTATAAGGCCCAGTATCATAATAACTCCACCTATTAAAATAGTGGTTTTTCTTCCTTTATCAATTGAATTTGTTTTTGCAATTATTTTACCCGAAACATAGCCCCCAGCAATACTACCAATAGCAGCACCAACATAAGGAACCCAAAGAAACATACCTACTTCCTTGACATTAAAATGATACATGTCAAAAAGATAAATTGGCATCCACCCTACAAATAACCACCAAATTGGTTCTAAAAAGAAACGCCCTACAACGACTGCCCAAGACTCTTTATGGGACAGAATTTGTTTTAAACTTAAACCTTTCGTGTCTTCCGTTGCGTTTTGATCGGCTTTACTTTGACCTTCTAAAATATATTTTTGTTCTTTCGCAGTAATCCAAGGGTGTTTTTTTGGCCCAGCTTTATTGATTAATAACCAAGGTATAATCCATAAAATTCCAAACGACCCTATTACCATAAAGGTAACTCTCCACCCAAAACCAACAAATAATGCTGCAATTAATGGTGGTGCAATTACAGAGCCTATTGATGCGCCTGCGTTAAATAATCCTTGCGCAATAGCACGCTCTTTTATTGGGAACCATTCGGCATTACTTTTTACACCCCCTGGCCAGTTACCAGCTTCCGATAGCCCCAATGTACTTCTAAAAAAAGCGATTGAAAATAGCCCACGAACAGTTGAGTGCATGAATGATGAAATCCCCCAAACGCCAATGCTAATTACATAACCAATTCTGGTTCCTACTTTATCGAATAGTTTGCCCGAAAACAGTTGTCCAAGTGCATAAGCCACCATAAAAATATTCAGGATATAGCTATAATCATTTTTTGTAAGTCCTAATGAATGGGAAATTGACCCCTCAAGACCTTCACTTCCCCACATAATTCCAAGTGCACTTCTATCAACATAATTAATAACCGTTGCCAGAAATATCAATCCGATAATAAACCAACGTAATCCTTTAATTTTCATCTGTTTGTTTTTAGTTGTTTTTAAAAGTCAGATGTAATTCGCATAGAAAATTTCTTGTCCCTATTATTATGGGAACTTTTAAATTTTTTAAATATGCTCGTTTCATAATCCTTTATTTTAGATACTAGAGTTGCGTTAAGCAAAAAAAAATTATGCAACATACAAATAGATACGATCTATAAATATGATTACTAAGACGAATTGTAATAATAAATATTCCTTTATTTATGCGCGAAGAAATGATTTATTAAAGTACTTACTGTATTAAGTGATATTGCCCTCCTACTGTCTTATTTTAACAAATTTTGAAGCTGTGCATCTTTAAAATTTGATTTGTTAATTATTTGCTATAACAATATTGATATAATGTTTTAAAATGTATTTTCATTTTTTCTTTAGCCAATGTTGCGTCTTGATTTTTTATGGCTTGATAAATATCGGTGTGTTCTTGTATGCCTTTAAGCGCCAAATTTTCATCACAAACATGATATTTTTCGAAGTTTATTATAATCTCAGGAGTAATTGATAACATAAACGTATTCATGGTACTATTTTTACTTGCCTTGGCTATTGCCAAATGAAACAGTAAATCTTCTTGTACAGCATCTGCACCTGATAACACTTTTTTTTCAAAGGCCTCCAAGGCTGCTTTAATATTTTTTAAATCTTCATCAGTACGTCTTAAAGAAGCTAATTTCACTGTTTTTAATTCCAATAAAATACGTGTTTCAACGAGCGATTTAAAATCTGGGGATTCTAATTGCAGAATATCATCAATAATGCCGTTCATTGCAATCACTCCAATATTAGCAATAAAGGTTCCACTTTGCGGAATTGATTTTAACAAGCCATAAAATTCTAATTTTTGAATAGCATCTCTTACTACACCGCGACTCACACCAAATTTATCAGACAACATCCTTTCCGAAGGTAATTTATCATCAGGTTCTAAATTTTTATAATTGATTAATTCTCTAATTTTATCAATTACAGTATTTTGTACCTCTTGATTGTCGTTTATTGATAATATCTCTAAATTCATACATCTTTAAAAAATTGGTTAACCACAAATTTGCCTATAAAAATATAAAAACTTTAACAGTATCCTTGGTTTATGAAATCATTTCTAAAAAAAATAATTTAAAAAATGATTTCAACGTTAATGGCTTACAGTTAACTCGTAATATTTTACTCTTGCAAAGGCTCCTTCGTCTCTTGATTGAAAATAGTTCCCCGCTTTAAAGTAATTTTCAAAAATGCCCCATTTTCTCATATGGAGGTTTTCATACACTTTATATTGATGTTTATTTAAAATAACCACCATTTTACCTTCTGAGACTTTTACCTCTAAAGCGAACTTTTTAAAGCCAACTTCTTCTTCAAAAGTATAACCATCATCATCACCCCAAGCTTCTTCATAAAGAATTTCAGGTTCTGAAAGATTCAAATTTTTAAGCTCTTTGGTTTTTACTCTAATTTTTCCGTCTTGCCAATAGATTTTCAATATTGGTGGCGCGTTATTGTCTTTCTGTCCTATTAAATCGCGTTGTGCATCTGTTAATCTACCATGAATTTGCATGATGATAGCTTTATGATATTTGCCATTGGAATCTCTTGAAATTTCGTCCATGGCCAATTCACCTTTCATAGTGCCACCTTGAGCAAACGTCCAATTAGTATCGTTATCTCCTGGCACCATTTGTTCACGCAGTTCTGATCTTGAATATTTTGTGTTTGCCGTGGTTGCTTCACTAGGGTATGCATAAAATACCAGTGCGCCACTAGTAGAATCGTTGTACATGTAAGGTATTAACCTTGGGTCTGTGGCATAGTTCAAAATAGCTGGGGACTCAACGTTTGTGGCACTTCCTTTTTTATTTAATTCCGGTGTTGTAACACTCCAGTGACTTAAATCGATATCTGGTAATTTGAACTTTTTTTTCTTCTTACTTTGTCTTTTTTCAACTTTTTTATCCGAATCTGTAACACTACTTGTCTTTTCCTGACAAGTAGCGTTCACAGATAGAAATGCTATTAAAACAATTGATAATATATTTCTAATTGGATTTTTCATTATAAACATTTTTATTACAATACTTCAATTGTAAAAGAATCGATGTAACATTCATCACCAATATTGTAGAATAAAATGGCCAATGATGTATTTGCCCCTGAATCGAAGGTTAATTGCCCATCAACCAATGCTGCATTGTTCGCAGCAGTTTCATCGTAAGTAACACTTGCAATAACATTGCTTGGTGCTGTAGCAGCAGCTAAATCTATTCCTGTACTTGGCTTAATCATCGCCACTATTAAACTTCCAACAACCGCTGAGTTCGTGTCTTTAATTCTATATTTAAACTTTAATACATAATTTGTATTAGGTGTCATAGATAATTCTTGATACCCTATTCGACTTCCGTCAGCTGGTAATTTTGCGGCATTGCTTCCTTCATAATAACCACCAGAACTAGTAATTTGAATAACGCCACCTAAATCTGCGTTTCTCCATGGGTCTCTGCTATCATTTCCTAAATCAAATCCAGGTTCTAAAATATCCGGAGGCAGTATAATAGGAATTTCTGGCTCTACAACTTCAACAGTTTGTGAAAATGTACTTAAAACACCAAGTTTATCGGAGGCGGTTAATGTTACCGTATAAGTTCCTTCTGCCGGATATGTATTGATGCCATCAACACTTGTTGATGTATTTCCATCCCCAAAGTCCCATGAATAATCCGTAGAACTTGTTGAAGCATTCGCGAATGTATAGGTTAAATAATCATCCGTTACTGACACTGTGAATAAGGCTTTAGGAGGTGTTTGGTCTGCTTTTGAGTTTGCGGCAGGCAAATCATATTCAAAACCACTAATTGAAGGGTCGCACGACATTAACATTAATGCCATTAATATGGAACTCATCAATACATAAGTACTGATTGTCTTCTTTATATTTAGTTTATTTTTCATGTCTAAAATATTTTTAATTATTTAAAAATCACCTTTTTTAATACCCTGGATTTTGTTTCATGACCCCTTGACTTATGTTAATTTCATTCTGTGGTATTGGTAACAAAAGATCTGTTGATGTATAACTGTAACCGTTAGCAGATGATAATGCTGACAATACAGATTCTGCTCGTCCAAAACGAATTAAATCGAATAGACGATGATTTTCAAATGCCAATTCAACACGTCTTTCCAGTAATAATTCATCTTTGGTAATAGTTGATTTGGTATTAGGTGCAGTCGCAGGGAACGCTCTATCCTGAACTTTTTGAAAAGAGGTTAATGCAGCGGCAACACTAGTATCAGTCCCACCTGCCATAATAGCCTCAACATGCATTAATAACACATCGGCATAACGTAACACGATCCAGTCATTACCAGCTAATGTAGGATCAGAAGCAAAAGTTCTACCGGTGGCTCCTCCACTATCGCCATTTGGAAAATACTTTGCTACTTGAGTTTGTGTTGTTTGAAAAGGGTCTGTTCTAAAAGAATATTGTGTTCTGTCACCTCCAGCAGCGGTAATTGCAGCAATGGCATCATCTGTAACATAATTTACACCAGATGTTCTCCCTACCCCATTCATCCATTCGGCAGAAAAATTTTGACTGTCATCACTTAATCCTATTTCGTAACCAATAGCGAATATGATCTCTTTATTCCTCTCAGAATAAAACACATCGTAAAAATTTGTCATTAAATCAAATTTCCCACTGTTTATAACATCTTCGCATAACCCTTGTGCAAGGGTGTATTTTCCTTCTGTTAAATACACTTTTGCCAATAAAGCCTGAGCCGCAGCTTTCGAAGCTCTTGTGTTGTATGTATTATCTAAACTAGCAACCGCATTAATGAGGTCACTTTCAATAAGTTCATAGATAGATGATGTTGCAACTCTTGTAAATTGAATATCCGTTTCCAAAGGGGAAATAACCCTATCTACTAATGGAATATCGCCAAACAAACGAACCAAATTAAAATAAGCGTACGCTCTTACAAATTTTGCTTCTGCTTCAAATTTAGCTGAAACATTTGGGTCTTGAACAACTCCCAGATTTTGCAATACCACATTGGCCCTGAATATGATGTTATAATAACTAGCGTAATAATCTGAAACTATACCATTGGTTGCTGTTACATCATAAGATTCAAATTGTGCAGCCTCCCCTTCTTGACTCTTGGTCCTGGTATTATCACTACGCATTTCTGTAAGATAAAATTCGTACTGAACACCATGATTATCATCTGTACTTGTAGAATTAATACCTTGAATACCGTCATACATGTTTATTACAGCAGTTTCTACTTCATCTGCTGTGGTATAATAATTACCAGAGGTAACACCTGATGTTGGTGCTGGCTCTAAAAAATCGCTCTGACAGGAAACAACAACTACTCCTAGCAAAAGCATTACTAATATTTTTATTTGCTTCATAATATATTTTTTTAATTTATTAACCATTTTATTAAAAATCAAGATTTAAACCTATAGATATGGTGCTATAAATTGGCGATCCACCTCGTTGATATCCATACGTTGTAGGGCTTGTTTTATCAATTGCTTCAGGATTCCATCCAGTATAATTACTGGCTGTTTTATAGATTAGGTTTTGTCCTGTTGCATATATTCTAAGACCATTAATACCGTATTTAGAAGTAAAATCCTTTGGTATATTATACCCAATATTTACATTTCGTAATGCAATATAGGATGCGTCTTGAATGATAGAGTTAGTAAAAATCTTTTCTTTAATAAACCCTTGATCTGGTGTGGTTGCAGTATTAAAATCTTGAGAACTGTTAAACTGATTGAACATGTATTGGTCTGCCATGTTTCTTACTTCAGCCCCTTGTGACCCTTGAAACATAAAACTAAAATCAAAATCACCTATTTTAAATTCATTTGTAAAACTCCAAATTAAATTTGGATATGGATCTCCTAAAGGTGCTTTATCTTCATCATCAATAATACCATCGCCATTTAAATCTTTCACATATACATCTTGCGCTTGTCCTCCAACTGGGTGATAAGGGTCATTTAAATATTGTAATGGAATCTCTTTATCAACAACCCAACCATAAAAAGTTGAAATTGGCAGGCCTTCTAAATTAACCCATTCTGCTGCTCTCTTATCATCTACATTTGTAATTTGCCCGTTAGAATCCGCAAAATCAACCAACGTGTTTTTGTTGGTAGTAGCTATTAATGTGGTATTCCATCTAAATTTTTCTTTAGAAATATTCCGTGTGCGAAGTTCAAATTCAAAACCTTCATTTTTAACTTTACCTAAATTAACCAATGCTGCATTAAAACCAGTTGTTACAGAAATAGGATTGTTTAAAAGCAATTGGTCGCTGGTACGTTTGTAATAATCTACAGAACCAGAAATAGCATTATTAAATAAGCCAAAATCAATACCAGGGTTAATTTCAACTGAACGCTCCCATTTTAATTCTGCATTGGCAATGTTAGCAGGATTGAACCCTGCAGTAAGATTTCCGTTAACCACCGCTGTGGTAGCACTCAACAAGGCCAACGAAGGATAATAATCCACTAATATGTTACCGGTACTTAAGTTACTAGTACTACTGGTTGCATCTGGGTCCACACTTCCTGTATTAAGTCTATCATTACCAGTAACACCATAACTTGCTCTAAATTTAAGTGAGTTTATTACATTGCTGTCCCTTAAAAAATCTTCATTGGACACATTCCAACCTACAGACGCCGCTGGAAAATTACCATACTTAAAATCTTTACCAAAAATAGAACTACCATCTCGTCTCATACTAAATGACGCCAAATATTTATTATCATAGGCGTAGTTTATTCTTGATACATAGGACAAGACTCTTTTTTCCCATTCAAATGCATCAGCATTTGTTATCAGGGTCGCATTGGCTATTTGTTTTACGGCATCAGAAGTATAACCTGCTCCTGTAATTGTAGAGTAAAATGAATTTCGACGTTCGCCCGAAACACCAACAATAGCACTTAGTTCATGTTTGCCAAATTCTTTATTATATGATAAGAAATTATCCCAAATTAAATAGGTTTCTCTTTGGGTTATCTCGTTCATATCAGCTGCTGAAGCCCCATTCCTATTAGATTTAGTACCTTGCCATCTTGTTCTTTTGGTATCTTGATAAGATCCTGAAAGTGATGTTCGAAAACTTAATCCTTTAATGATATTATATTTACCATAAACGCTTCCATACACCTTCATCTTATTATCATAACGCTCGCGTTCCAACACTTTTGCAGCGGGATTAGCGTTTGACGTATTACTTATATTTGTACCACCTGAAGGCACATATTGTCCCGTTGCTACATCATAGCCATCAAACATGTATTGGGTTGCATAATCGCCAATTTGAGCATCAGGGAACGTATATCTATTTATTTGATTAATAGTGGTTGCATCAAGATATAAAGGCAACCAATTGGTTTGTCTTAAAATATCATGGGTGGAACCATCAAAACGTCTTCTTCTAGTAAAAGACGGGCTTAAGCTAGCACCAAATGAAAATTTATCACTTAACTTGCTATCAACCTTAAGATCCATACCGTACTTTTTAAAATCATCTGTTAACAATACGCCTTCATCCTGCATATAATTAATTCCGGCACTAAATTTTGTGTCTTCGGTCCCTCCCCTAGCACTTAATGAATGACTGGTTATATTACCGCCATCAAAAATAACATCTTGCCAAGAACGATCGATACCAATACGCAGTTTGCTTAATGTTCTATTAGAATTAGTACCTGTAGCCGCCAATTCAGCAGCAGCTGTCTTAGCAAGTGAAAACGTATAGGCTTCACTAGGTCTTGCGGCTTTATACCCAGTATAGGTACTGTAATTAAATACCGTTTTACCCGCTTTACCTACTTTAGTGGTAATCATTATAATTCCGTTTGATCCTTTTGACCCATAAATAGCGGAAGATGCAGCATCCTTTAAAATTTCGAATGATGCTATATTATTCATGTTTAATGACCCCAAGAAATCTGCATCCACAATAACCCCATCAACTACTACTAAAGGAGTAGAATCACCGGCCATAGAACCAACACCTCTAATATTTATGGTTGGAGCAGAACCAGCTTCGCCCTCTGTGGCTTGAATATTAACCCCAGATACTTGACCAATCAAGGCATCATCAACCCGTGATACAGCGATTTGATCTAGATTTTCGTTTACAACCTTAGATATGGATCCTGTTAAATGGCTTTTCTTTTGAGTACCATACCCAATAACAACCACCTCATCTAATTTTGCTAAATCTTCAGCAAGTGAGATATTTAAAGTTGTTTCGTTGCCAATAATCTTAACTTGAGTGATATACCCAACATAAGAAAACTGTAACACATCCCCTTTGTTAACTTGTATTTGATAGTTTCCATCAAAATCTGTAGTAGTTCCTTTCGTAGTGTTTTGTATTAAGACATTAACCCCGGGAATGGGTTGATTGTCAGTTTCCGACACAACCGTACCAGTTAACGTGGTATTTTGTGCGAATAAAGTAATACTGAAAAACAATATTACAATTAGAGTCAGTTTGTTTTTTAATTTCATAATTAGATGTTTTAAGTTTAGTTTAATAAGCTTACCAAAATATCATTAAATGATATTGTTTAATTTATACTTCATTAAATCCAAAGCGTTCTAACTATTTTTTCTAAATTTGTAGAACATGTTTTTAATAAAGCACTAACATGTATTAGGCTTTACTTCCCTCCACAAGAAGTAAATTAGTTAAAAGGATAGGTGTGCACCTGTCCTTTTTTTATTTAAAAAAATTCGTTTTAGTGAATTTTAATTTGGTAAACCAAACTGGTAAACCAAATTGGTGAACCAAATATATATAAAAAAATGTTAATTACAACGTTTTCGTGAAAAAAGTTAAAATTTTAACATAAAAAAACTTCTCTAGCCCATTATTTCATAAAATCTTCACGGATAGGGCTAAAGACATCTATTAATTTTCCGGCTTTTCTGCAAATAGCTCCATGCATTACGTGGGGTGGTATGTAAAAAGCATCCCCTGCTTTCATCATTTTTGTTTCTTTACCAATGGTCAGTTCAAATTCGCCACTTACAACGTATGTCACTTGAGAATGGTAATGCTCATGCATTGGACCCACACCACCTTTGGCAAAATTGACATCCACCAACATGATTTTATCATCATAACCCATTATTTTTCTTTGAACACCTTCACCAGCAGTTTCCCACTTAATTTCGTCTCCCATTAAAAATTCTTTACTCGCTCCAAAACTTTTCATTTCTTATTGTTTTAATTATTATTGATTATTTGATAAACCCCTGTCCATTGATAGGTTTTATCATCTATATTTATTTGATGTTTACTGTTATTGGAATTATCTTTATATGAACATAGAAACACACTTTTTTTATCATTTAAAGTTTCAATTTCAATAGCAATATAAAATTCATCACTATATACTATTTTAAGATTTTTAATACTGCTAAACGCATTGGTGGCAATTTCACTTACGGGGTCGTAATGCCCGTGCGATTCAACTAAAGAAACATAATAGGTGTCTTTAGTATTCTTTTTTCTAATTACAAAACCGGGATCTCTTCTTAGATTAAAGTCTGGGTCGTGGGCGCCAATTCTTGTAAAAATTAAGTCATCTTCATTAGAAACTACCGATGTTAACGTATAAAATCGTTCATGATTGAACCACGAAATTTTAGCATTCCCGGATTCCGATCTACCTTTCCCCTCTGTCCACAAATGTTGATACCCATTTTTACCACCTAAAGGATTTAAAGTATCAGATACTGTATATTTAAAATTTGTAGACATTAACTGTCCCAAGTAATAAAATGGTAAATCGTATTGATTTTCCTTTTCTGAATTAATTTTAATGATGTCTAAAAGGAAAGGGTTTTCAAAGTTGTCTGTTTTTATTAACACCATGGTTCTGTGCAACGCTGTACCAGGGTAGGCGTTTGTTTCTTTTGCACTTATAATTTGCACATTTGGGTTTGAAACATCAAACACGTATTTTTCAGAATGGTTTAAGCTACCGGTTTCAAAATCTCCATTAAAATCTGAAGATTCGTTTTGAACAATGGTATTGTGAGCGATGGTTTGTTTTGCCCACGTCGTATTTTCTTTTAAATAATTGCCGCCACCTTTTTGTTGAATATTAACAAATCGAGCCATTCCATAATCTTGAATAACTTCATTTCCACCTTCATAATATGAAAATGATAGTTTGTCGTAGTGTCCATGACTTAAGCCTTGTGCAGAATATTTCATAACCAAGGTGAGTTCGTCTTTAGAACCATTTGCCCTTATAATTGCCACACCACCTTCGTCGCCATTTTTCCCATCAGAAAGGTTAATCGATTTTTTTATAAAGGGTGTTTCCAAACCATCTCGAATTCCCATTGCAACTGATAACCCTGTATCATCTAACAAAACGTCCCCTTGATCTTTTGCAATAGAAAGCAAATCTGTTTTATTGCCTCCAAAATAATAACCAATATCAACCGATGTTACCAATTCTCTAGAATAATAAGACATGCCTTTTTGTCCATCATTTAAAGGAAAAAAGTTCCCGTCGGCATCGGTTAAATTCAATAAGGTAGTTATCGCTTTTAGTAATACCCCATCTTTGTACTCAAAGATTTTAAGTTCTGGTTTTACATTTTGTAAGGCTTCAGAAAAAACCAAAAACGGATACATCGCATACCGTTGATAATATGGCCCTTCGGTATAGTAGCCATCTGGAGAAAACGGTTCTTCTAAATTTGCAAAGAAACCAACTTTTTGTCCTGGTTTTTTAATTAAACCACCATCGTTGTCTTTTGCTTTTGGGTCGATATTATCTTTTTTCAGACCATGTAACGCTCTATCAAGTAATGTATCATCATCCATAACCAACGCCATCATACCCACAGCCACAGTCCCCCAAGTACTATGGTTATGAACCCGATTAAAAAATTGTGGGTTTTCAATCGAAATAAAATCGGCAAATGGTCTAAAAAGATCTTTTTCTAGGTGTTTACGTTCTTTTTCGGTTAAATAATTATAGACACAATCATAGGCTTGACTTACATAAACCAACCAATTAGCATCGTTTAAACTTTGCCAAAACAACTTGCCACGGGCATAGGATCGTTTTTGAGGATGCAAAGGCAATGTTGGATATATTCTGGCATATTCCATTAGCATATCTTTTACATACTTTGCATATTTTTCATCGTTTAATATTTGATATAAAACACCCGCTTTTTGCAATATTAAGAAGTTTTTTTTGTGACGCTCGTGTGTATAACCACCCGAAAAATCTTTTGGAATGGGCACATCGATTCCTACTGAAATTTCTGCATCTACCTCCGCTTTTACTTTTGCTAATGTTTCATCAAAAAGAGGCACCGTGCCTAATTGCGATTTTATTTTTTCAACACCTGCTTTAGTAAGTATTAAACTTGGGTGTTCATGTTGCTTTAATTTTTTAGCATTTGAAGCTATTTTAGTTTGTGCTTTACACGAAGCAATAACTAAGAACAGAGCCATTAATGTGATTTGAATCTTGTTTTTTAAAAACATGTGTTATTTTTTAGTAATAATTCCAAGGTCTAAACCATCGCTAGCTTTTCCTTTTAATTCAGACTTTTCAGATAATTGATAGCTGTTTTCTATAAAGTTAGGGTTTAATTTCCATAAATTATCAACGGTATATTTTTGATCTCCAGAAACCTCTAAAGTTTCAGAATTATAAAAGTCGTTGTTTAAGATATTTACAATAGGTTCCCCAACCACCAAATACATTTTCAAACCTTTAGAATCTTTAAAAATGTTATTTTTTATGGCATTTTCCTGAACACCATAAAGCGAAATGGACGCATTATATTTATTTCTTTTACCGTGACCAACATTATCAAAAACATTATGTTCCAATTCTAAAAACGGCCCAAAGGTACTTTCATCGGTGCCTCCTCGGTACAATCTTAACGCAGCACCTTGAACATCTTTAAAAACATTGTTTTTCATAATAACATATTCAGCATTATAAACACCGGTATCATCGGTTTCTTTGTCTAATGCTACAATATTGCCAGTGATATTTTTAAACGTAGAATTTTGAATACTTAATGTGTCGGCAAATGTGCTTTTTGAAACTTTAACAACATCAAAAGAATGATTAACAATTAAGTTTGAAAACTCACAATTATTTATAAATAATGTATAGTTTTCGTTCATTGAGTTTGCACTGGTTCTTATAACGGCATTCCCAGCGTAATCCGGTGCTTTGGCACCATCAAACGCAATACCGTCTAGTGATAAGCCTCCACCATTTTGAATATCGATAGCAGACATTCTTCCAAACAATATAATAGCTTTTTTATCACCATCCGTTTTAAAAGTTAAAGGATGAAAAATGTTTATTGTTTTTGTTAATTGATAGGTTTCAGCTGAATTTAATTCAATAACATCACCAGCTTCAGAAGATTCTACAACATCAAATAAGGTGTTTATCCCAGGCTTCACCTTAATGGTTTTTCCTGAATTTAAAGCAATCTTTTTCTCTATTTTAGAATACCAACTAACTCCGGTGTTTTCTTTTGCTGCTATTTTTGGACTTATAGTAACTTCATGTTTCAATTCTTTTGACTGGGGAATCAAAAACCCCTGTTCATTTTTAACTAATTTTAAATCGTCTTTTATAAACCCTTTTGGAATTCCTGTTTCAATATTTGGGCTGGTTACATTGTTTTTAAATGTTATACCGCTTATATCATCATAAATTGTAAACAAACTATCCTTTTTTTGATGATAAATGATATTATCCGAAAATTCACTGTTAATAGGCGTTGCACTACGTTCAGCATCGCTTCCGGCACCTAACACAATGTGGTCACTATTAACAAACGTATTATTTTTAACTACAGCATCTGATACTTGAACATAACGATTTGGCGTAGAGTTTGGCACCCCGTTCATAATAACCAAAGCACCTCTAAATCGATAACCAGTAAGTCCAACCAAATAATTATTTATCACTGTTTGATGCTCGTTTATTACGCGAATACCACCAGTACTTGGTTTCCCATTTCCAATAAACACATTCCCCTCAACCATGGTTTCGTTGCCATGACGCATGGTTAACGTACCCGTGCTTTCAAAAAAGGTGTTGTATTTAAACGTGTTTTGGCAAGATTTGTTTGAGATAATTTCGTGTTCACCATTGCATCTGTCAAAATAATTGGATTCTACTAAGGTATTTGAATTTTCCAATGCATGATGACTCGTTCCAATACGTAGTGTTTCACCTCCGTTTGCACCAAAAGTTGGTCGTGGCCCGAAATAATTATGATCTATTTGATGATGGTTTTCTCTGCTTGCCTCGGTATCTAAACCCACAATCATAGTAACTCCCAAATTTCTTTTGCCTGCAATATGGTTGTGGTCAATTCTATTGTTTTTTCCATAAATAGCAACCCAGTAATCTTGTTCTTGGCGCTCAGGGTTACTAAAATTATCGATAACACATTCTGTTAAACGGCAATTGTTTGCTAAATTAGTATCGTCCTTTCTAAACGAAATCATCTCGTTAGTAGGCGAAAAACCATTTTTAAAAACCAGTCCTTCAATTACCAAAAACTCGCCAGCAATTTGAAGGTTTGAAGCACCTTCAATGGTCACTTTTCCTTTGTCTTCGACTGTTAGTGTAATAGGTTTTTCTTTAGTGCCTTTACCTTCAAAAACCAATTCAACATCTTTCCAGACTCCATTAGCCATAGTTATTATTGAACCTGGTGCCGCTTTAGAAACAGCATCATTAAATTCTGAAATATTTTTAACAGGGGCACTCTGTATCTCTGACCTATTACAGGAACTACAAATTATTAGAGACAGTAAAATAAAATAAAGTTTAAGTTTCATTAATTTAAATTTAACTAAGTTAGTGTGTTACTGTTAAACTATAATATTTAACATAAGCAAAGGCGCTTGGAGCAGTAGAAACCAAATAGTTTCCTGCTTTAAAATAATTTTCAAAAGGCCATTTTGTAAGGCTAAGGTCCTGAAAGATATAAGGTTCTTCATCGTTTAATTGAAGCTCTAATTTCCCTGTTGTAGCGGTTATTTTAAAATTAAAAGCTTCAAACCCTACAAAACCAAAATTTCGTTTAATATCTGTCCAGGTATTTGAAGACACATCTAAAAGGGCATCGCCAGAAGCAGCTTCATTTACCAATGTTTTTTTATAAGCCCATAAGTAACCATCGTTCCAATATATTTTTAAAAGTGGTGGGGCATTATTGGATGAAAATCCGTAAGTAGCCATATCTGCTTCTGAAATTATTCCATGAATTTGCATAACTATTGTCCTATGATAAGTATTACTGCTACTGGCATCAATAGATATTGAATCCATTTTTAAACGCCCAGCCATAATTCCTCCTTGGCTTAATGACCAATTATCCCTCGAATTATCAGGATTAATTAGCTCTCTTAATTCTGTTCTGGAATAGGAACTATTGGTTGTTGATACATCTGGAAACGTATAAAACACAATAGATCCATCAGTAGTATCATCGTACATAAAAGGTTTAACAGCTCCAAGAGTTCTGTACCCATTATTAATTAGGACTGATGGTTGGTATTCATCTGGACTACCATTGTTGTTTTCGTCAACTGGCAAAGTCACTTTCCAATGTGAAAAATCAATATTTGCATATATTGCTGGTTCTGGTATGGGATCTGGGTCTGGAACAATTTCTTCAATTGGTTGGATATCCTCATTCTGCAAGTCATCAGTGTTTCCAGAGGATGAACAACCTAAAATAATAACAGTTAAAAAGGAATAAAAAACCTTTTTAAAGAAATAAAATTTCCATCTATTTATGCTTATCATGAACATAGTTTACAATTGGTTTACCAGATTGGTTTACCAAATATATACATATTTATGACATAAGCAAAGAAATGCCCACTAAATTAAGATATTAGCCTCTAAAAAATATTCACTTGAAAGAAAAGTTGTCTAAAAATAGTCTAACAATGCCAATACGCCATTATAAGATATAATACATGAAAAAAGAAGTGCAGAATATAAACCAATATTTACAAAAACACTCGTTTTGTAACCTTTCATTAATTTTTTATTGTTTACCATTAATATGATTCCCAGTACTACAATAGGGAGCACAAAGACATTAAAAACTTGTGACAAAATTTGCATTTGAATCGGGTTTGCTCCAAATACAGGGACAATTAGAGCTACCAAAGAGGCTATAAACGTTACAATCCTAAATTGTCGTGAACTGGTATCCAATGTTCCTGATTGATAATCAGCCAGCAATAAAGGCACAATCAATAAGCAAGGAAAGATGGATGATAAACCAGCACTCAACGTTCCAAAGAAAAAAATAGTCACTGCAAAACTTCCTGCAATTGGTTCTAAAGTATTTGCCATGTCCAGCACCTGGGTAACGGGTTTCCCTTGATAAAATAATGCACCGCTTGCAACCGCCATAACCGATGCGCTAATAATAAAAACCAGAATGGCAGCTGTAATGGAATCGTTCTTTTGTTGTTTTAAATTAGCAATAGTCCAGCCTTTTCCTTTTACAAAAAGAGGACGCGATAAAAAGGTTGCTGCCGCCATCGTAGTCCCTACAAATGCTGCTACCATCATTTTGCCTCCTGGAACAGAAGGGACTGAAGGTATTAAACCAGCAATAACGTCTTTTGGCAATGGATACACAAAAAATAATGAAATAATAAAAGACAATCCCATAAAGGTTACAAAAATGACCAATATCTTTTCGAAAAATGAATATTTTCCAACCAACATCAAGGCATAAAATATCCCAATGATTAATATGGCAACTGTTAAGACTGTTTCATATTTGTACCCAACCAATCCTTCAAAATTCATGGCTAAAATTTCAAATATTATATTAGCTGAAATACCAAGAATACCCATTAAAGAATTCCATTGCCCAAATGATATTCCTATGATTATTAAAATAGCTAAGATTTTCCCTCCCTTAATATGCTTTTTAAAACCATATAGCGCCGTCTCACCAGAAATTAAGGCATAATTGCCATATGCAAACATCAGGATTCCCGAAAACAAACAACTTAATAACAATACCCATAATAATTGCATCCCATACGTACTACCAGCTACAATCATAGACGTTACACTGCCCGTACCGATCGTGTACCCAATAGCGAAAATACCTGGACCAAATCCTAAAACGACCGCAATGATTTTTTTTAAAAAAGACATTTTTATTTTGGTTACAGCCATGATAGGATTGATTTATTGATTTTTATTTCCAGTTAGTATGATAAAATTGTCCTGAAGCATCATCGATACGCTGATAGGTGTGTGCTCCAAAATAATCGCGTTGCGCTTGTATTAAATTTGCTGAAGAATTAGCCGTTGCACAGCCATTTAAAAAATTTACCGATTCGCTTAAACATGGAATTGGCAATTCGGCTAAAATGCCTTCTGAAACAACTTTGGTGGCAAAAGGTTTTAAACTGTTTATTTCTTTAATGATTTTTGGGCTAGTTAAAATGTTATCGGTTTCTTTTAAAACAGAAACCAAATCAATCATCAAATCAGATTTTATAATGCATCCATTGGTCCAGATTCTGGCAAGTTCACTTAAATTTAAGTCCCAATCATAAGTTTTTCCAGCATCAGATATTAATTTAAACCCTTGATATTGATTCATGAGTCTTGCAAATTGATATGCTTTTAGAATTTCATCTGAAGATACATTTGCATTTTGTTTTTTATTTGGATTAAAATTATTGCTAGCTGCTACTCTATCTTCTTTAAAAAAAGACATATAGCGCGCAAAAAGCGCCGAAGCGATCAAAGTGCTTGGAATACCTAATTCGGCAGTGGCGATAGTGGTCCAGTTTCCAGTGCCTTTATTTCCAGCTTTATCCATTATGTTATTAACCAGCCAATCATTACCTTCTTTTTTTCTAAGAATATCAATGGTTATTTCCAACAGATAACTCTTCGCTTTTGGTTTCCAAGATTCTAAAATATCTGCAATGTTATCTGGATTGTTTCCCTTCGATTGTAGAATACTAAACACTTCTGCCAACAATTGCATTTCAACATATTCAATGCCATTATGAACCATTTTTACAAAATGGCCACTACCATCTTTTCCTATATATGTACAACACGGCAACTTGTTGTTGTCTTTAGCTGCAATACCTTCTAAAAAAGGCTGTATTTCTTTATAGGCATCCAAGTTGCCTCCGGGCATAATTGAAGGCCCTTTTAAAGCACCTTCTTCACCACCGGAAACACCTGAACCTATAAAATGAATATGTCTTGATTTTAAATAATCGCAACGTTCCTTCGTGTTTTTGTAATTGGAATTGCCCCCATCAATTAAAATATCGCCTTCAGATAAAAAAGGCAAAAGGTCTTCAATAACGCTATCAATTATTTTACCCGCATTAACCATCAACATTATTTTTCTGGGTGTTTCTAAGGAATTCACAAAGTTTTGAATAGTATCAAACGGAAGTGACGTTGATAATTCTTGGTGACTATTTTTAAAATTGATGGCTACGTTTTCCTCAACAACATCTACATGTCTGTTAAACATGGAAATTTTAAACCCTTTTGAAGCTAAATTCCGAGCTAAACTTTTTCCCATAACTCCCAATCCAAATAATCCAAATTCCGATTTTTCCACAAGTTTATTTTTCAATGTTTTTACAATTTCTGTTGGACTTAAATTAATATCTATTTCTATACTTTCTATAGGTTCTTCTAAAGTTTCAAATTGCGACTCCAATAATTTTGAAGACATAAAATGATTTGAACGAGCTTCTAAACGTTCTTTAATTTGTTGAAAACTGCCTTTTAAATAAACCCAGTGAGCTTCAACACCTTCAGTCAAAATATCTCTATATTTTTGCTTTAATGCCGAACAAACAATGATGCAGCTGTTGTTTTTTAACTCATCTTTAGCAAGTTTGTTCAGTGTTTGTAACCAACCATTTCTATCATCATCATTTAAAGGGATGCCGTTAGACATTTTAGCAATGTTTTCTTTTGGATGAAAATCGTCTCCATCAAAAAAAGGGATCTGTAATTCTTGCGATAACAACTTGCCGATGGTGGTTTTGCCAACACCAGAAACGCCCATGATATAGATGACTTTATTTGATTTCATTGGTGATGGTTTCTCCAGATTTAAGTTGTATTTCTTTTTTTGTTTTCTGATTCTCAATTTTCAATTGTAAATCCTTTTCACATAAAGAATGAATGGTTATATTATTTTTATCAAGTTTTATAAACACATCCGTTTCTTCTGAAAACGTTATTTTAACGCCATCCAATTCTAACGATTTAACTCCAAAAAACAACGAACGGTTTTCTTTAGATAATGATACTGCTTCTGAACTATTTGTTTTCCAATTAGAATTATTTAGCTGCCATCCTTTTAATTCTGGATTCATTTTATCCTCATCTATTCTGTCATCAAAGGTTTTAAAAGGTACTATGGCGGTAATAAAACTAAATTTTGAATGGTTGCTTTTCGAAATAACAGCCCATTGTTTTCCTCTTTTCCCAGCAGTAAAAACTGAATCTGTTGCTGCCAATTGATAAATATCACTCCCAGAACCATCATTAAAAGAAGAACGTAATAAGTTAGGTGCTCGTTCTAAACTGTAATGTCCTTGCCAAACTTGTTTGAATGTATGTATTTTTTCAGAAGTAAAATTATCTTTTACAATCCAGAAATCATCTTTTAAATAAATTACTTGTCTGGAATACTTAACGCCTATATTTTCAAAACCATTGTGGCTACCAATAAAAACATCTAAATCATCATTTGTTTCCCAGGCAATGGTTTTGGGTTGTGGTAAGGTTTTAAACTTTCCAAAACCACTGCCACCTTGGTTCGAAGTGTACGCTTTTCCTTGTAGCTCATTATCAACCAACGCCACATTTTTTACCATGGAATTTTTAAAGAATTCGTAATCTTTTAATGAATACCGTACTTGGTAATTTGGTAAAATAACTTGTCCATTTGCCATGGCTTGAATACCTAACATATCGCCATGTTGGTGGTCTGGTTTTTCAGAATCAAGTCCGTTGGAAATTGCCATGACTTTATCATCGCTTTTCCAACCTTCACGCATAATATAATAGCCGGTTTCTGGAAATACCAACGATTTAAATTCGGGTGTTTTGGTTTCAATATTATCAAGCAATTTCAATTGGGAATCATTAATATACCAATACATAAATGGCTCTACCTTGTTGCTCGCAAAGTAGCCAAATTCAGGGTCTTCAAAAAGTAGATACCCTAATGTTAAAGCGCCGGAAATATCATTTTTTTCAGCCCAAGGTGTATTCGTGTCGTCTGAAAAAACTGGAGCCGATTTATCGGGATACGCTATTTTTGTTAAGGTTACAAACAACGATTTTAACTTATTTTCCCAAACACTATTAACTTTTATATGACTGTTTTTTGCCAGTTGATATACAAAGAAATAATTATCAATATCACTCATGTGATAATGTACCGAACGCTCAAATTGAAACCCATCACTGTTAATTTCTTTATCTAAATGCTGCTCTAACAAATTCATGGAACGTTCGCGCCAACGATCTGCATCTTTAAAATCTGTAAACAAAATGGAAAGCATTGCGAGTGCCGACATACCTCGTGTTTGATGATTTCCAGAAACAAATTCGGTATTGTTTTCATATAAATTGGCAGCATGCTGAAGCAAGGTAGCGATGGTTAAAAGCTGGTCTTCATCCGAATACTCTTTTTCGCCTAAAAACATATTATGGATTTCCAACCAATTAAGTATGCGGTATCCTGTTCTAAACACTTCATAAACCCCATTGCCATCTTCAATAGTTTCGTAATGTTTATCCAATAACGCGGTATTTAACGACTTTAATTGGGTTTTAAAATAGCTTAAATACTTTGGGTTTTTATTTTGGTAATTGTAGTAAAAGGCAATGTCCACCATTTTATGTTGGCGTACCAAATGCCTTAAAGCATAGGCATTAACAGGTTCTCCGTTTAAATAATTAAAAGGCAGTTTCCATTTTGTAGCCTCTGAAAACTTTGAGATATGGTCCAAGGCTCTTTCGGTATGATTGCTTTCAGCATTTTTATAAATGGTATTGTAAACTTTAAATCTGGTTTCAAAAGTTTTCCAGTCGTAAAAATAGAGCTCCGTAAATTTCTCCCTAAAATACTGCGCCAATGTTTCTTCTGAAATATTTGAATTTCCTCCTAACGTTTCCTTTACTTCCGGTTTTAAATAATCAACAAGGTTATTTGAAGCAATAATTTGTTCTGAAGGTATATTTTGAGCACAAATGATTTGTGAAACAACACTAAGTAAAGCTATCAAAACAATTTTTAACCAATTCATTTTTTAAATTATTAGTACATCAACTTCAATTTCAAATTCTGGACTATTTCAATTTTTCCTGAATTTATAATCGTATTATCTATCGGTTCCTGGCCTTTTTCTCCCCATAAAATAGCAATAAGTTTCACTGGGTTATTTTGAAATGTATTATTTGCCAATTCTACATTTACAATACCTCTGTTTTTCATTAAAATATGTTCGGGTTGGGCTTTTCCAGAATTGGTTACGGTATTTTCTTTAAATGTTAAAATTCCTCCAATGGTAGATTCATCATATCCACCACGATAATAGTCCAAAATGACACCATCAATAGCGTCAAATTTTGAATTGGTAACGGTAACGAACTCTGCATTATAATCGCCACCATCGTTGGTTTCTTTGTTTAGCATCAATCCATTTTCGCAATTTTTAATTACAGAATTAACAACAGAAACAGTATCGGCAAACGACCCTTTAGAGACTTCCAGAACACTTTTAAAATTTGATATTTCTGAATTTTCGATGAATAAATCATACGCTTTGCTCATGTTTTTGTCTAAGGTAGCAAACGCATTTTGAGATTTATCTCCAGAAAGAATAATATCTCTCAAAATCAACTTGCCTTTAGGATGCATTTTGAAAGCGGTTTTTGTTGAAGTAAAATTCAATTGAGATTTGTTGTTTTTATCGTTTGATGCTATGGTAATTTCTTTATCAATTATTAAACTTGAATTGATATTAAAACTTCCACTATTTAGTAAAATAATGTCGCCAGAATTGGCTTCTTTAAGTTTGGTGATAAGTTCTTCGGAAGTTGAAACTATTAATTTATTGGCTTCCGTCTTTGATTTTTCCAATGAAAACCAAAGAGTCCCATATTTTGTTCTATCAATTAAAATGGCATTTTCTTTTACAGGATTTACAATGGCACCAATACTGTTATTAGTTGCAGTTCTATCAGTGCCAAAAAGGTCTTTTGTAATGGTTTCAAAATCAAAACCTTCATATATATTGCTCATGTTTTCAGTAGGAACGAATAAATCTTCCGATACTTTTTTAACTGAAAAATCCTTGGTGATCAATCCTTCTGGTTTCACGTCGCTTTTATTTTCATTGTTAATAACGTTGCTTTTAAACGTAACACCATCAACTTTATCGTAATTTACAATAGGGTTTTCATCAGCCACTTCATTATAAATTACATTATTGGCTATAACCACACGTTCTGGCCGTGCCGAACGGATTTCGGAAGCTGGCAATACATCACTCTGGCTCACATTGGAACCTACACTAAATTGCCATGGCGATTTACAATCTATAAAAGAATTGTGCGCCACTACAACATCGGTAACTTGGTTGTAACGGTTTAAAGGCGATTTTGGAATGCCATTCATGATTGCAATCGGACTTCTGAACGATTCGCCTTTTAATTTGTAGAAATAGTTATTGGTAATCCAATGTCCGGTGTTAATAATGCGAATACCACCAATAAATTTAGAATTGTCATTTCCAATAAAAACGTTTCCATCAATCGTGGCATAATTACCGTGGCGTAAAACCAATGAGCCCTCACTTTCAAAAAACACATTATTTCTAAATTCGTTAAAATTGGATTTACTGGAAATAACTTCTACTTCGCCATTGCAGCGGTCGAATAAATTGTGAGAAATATTGGTGTATGATGGCGTCATAGACGTTCCGCTATCGCCAATTTGTATGGTCTCGCCATGTGGACCGCCTTTACGAGGTCTTGGCCCAAAATGATTGTTTATTATTTGATGGTAATTGTTAATATGCTCATTGCCATTTAAAAACACTCTTATAGTTGGCCCAAAATTGGATTTTCCTGTAATGTAACAATTGCTTAACTCATTGTTCCTTCCCCAAAATTCAACCCAATGGTCGCTTACATCGCGGTCCGGTTGGGTAAACCCATCGATAACACATTGTGTGATTTTACAATTATTGGCTATAGAATCGTTATTGATTTTGAATTGAATAACGGTTTTGGAAGGCGTATGGCCATTTTTAAAATACAAATCCCTTACCTCTAAAAAACTGCCCCCTAACTTTAAATTTGAAGCACCTTCAATTGTTACTTTTCCAGCAGTTTCTGCTTTTAAAACGATAGGGTGTTCTTTGGTGCCTTTTCCATAAAATTTAATTTCTACATCCTTCCAGATGCCGTTTGCCAGTATAATATTATCCCCAGCATGACTATTTTTAATAGCAGTATTCAACTCATCAATGTTTGTTGCTTTAATATTGTTTATTTCCACTGAAGGTTTGCATGATACTAAAAAAATTAGCAAACTAGAAATAAAAATTAGTCTTTTCATTAGTGATTATATGTAAAATTTATTTGATTTCATAAGATGAAATTAGGCTTCTTGCCATAATTTTTGAACGCTCTTTAAATCTTTTTTCATGGCGTCAAACACTACTTTTTTATCGACTGACATGGTACGATTCCCTTTTTCTGCTCCTCCCAAATCGTATTCTAAATGCAACGATACTGGTGGTTTTAATTTGTAGTGTTTTAATAACTTAAAATAGGATGTGAAATCTACCATTCCTTCACCAACAGGAACATTAATAGCTTCCCATTTTCCATTTACTTGTCCCCATTTAAAATCTTTTAAAACTATTACTTTTATTTGTGACTGTAATAATTTCAAGCCATTTACCCAAGAATTACCGCCTTCAACCATGGCGTGTCGAATGTCGTATTGCGTTCCAAAATAATCCGGATTTACAGTTTCAAGTATTTTTTTAATTTCCCAAAAGGAAGCACCAACACTCGTGCCGGCATGATTTTGATAACAGCCTACTACACCCAGTTTTTTATTTAATTCCCCTAACTTTTTTATTTCCTCTTGATAGAATAGCAAAGAATCTTCCATAGACATATCTTCTCTGTATTTAAACCAATTGGTTCTGTAATAACTTATATTTTCTTTAGAAGCGGTTTCTAAAACATCTACATCTAAAGGGTTATTAGCGCTTTCAATGCTGGTGGTTATCATGTTACAGTTTACACCACTTTTTCTAATGGCATTAACCGCTTTAGGCAACTCTGTTTTTACAGACTCAGGAAGTACATGACCGTCTGGACGAACGGTTAAATCTACACCCGCAAAACCCATTTCGGCAGCCATTTCACCTGTGGCTTTATAATCTAAAAATTGGAGGTGCTTTGAGAAAATATTTACTGATAAATTATCTGAATCTGTTGTAACAAAGATATTCCTGGATAAACCTAAAAAAGGGATTAAGCTGGCTGACAATGCTGTTTGTTTAACAAAATCCCTTCGTTTCATAGGTGACATAATTCAAAAAATATAAACTGGTTTACCAGATTGGTTTACCAAATATATGTATATTTGTGTTATTACAAAAATTTTAGGGATTAATTATACAATAATAAGCTTTAATTCATGGATTCATTATCAAAATCAACCCGAGAGAAACTTCAACAAGTAAGTACAGCTACCATAGCCACTTATTTATTTAAAAAAGGTTTGAAGAAGCAATACATCCAAAATGTTGTTCCATTAAAGAAGGGGCTTTCAAACATGGTTGGTGAAGCCTTTACTTTACGATACATTCCAGCAAGAGAAGATTTAAACCCAATTACAGTCTTTCAAGACCCAAATCATCCTCAACGCGTGGCCGTTGAAAAATGCCCTAAAGGTGCTGTTCTTGTCATTGACAGCCGTAAAGATGCTAGAGCAGCCTCAGCTGGATCCATATTAATTACACGTTTAATGAAACGCGGAGCGGCAGGGATAGTAACAGATGGAGGATTTAGGGACAGCAAAGACATTGCCGATTTAAATTTCCATTCATACCATCAAAAACCCTCAGCACCAACAAATTTAACATTGCACCAGGCTTTAGATATCAATGTACCTATTGGATGTGGCGATGTGGCTGTGTTTCCAGGAGATGTTATTGTTGGAGATGACGATGGTATTATGGTTATTCCTGCGCATTTAGCCGAAGAAGTAGCTAATGAATGTATTGACATGACTCGATTTGAAAACTACGTGATTGAAAAAGTAAATGAAGGAAAATCTATTATTGGGCTTTATCCTCTAACAAATATGGAAATTAAAAAAGATTTTGAAGTATGGAAAAAATCTAAAAAATAATTCTTAATCTCCTATAAATATATTTATTTCTGATTTGTTTAAATTTAATTATTTGAATGTCCGTATTCATTCATAATACCATTTTTGTCATTCAGAATGGAGTGAAACGAAATGAAGAATCTATTGAAAATCAATGAGATTCCTCCTTTGTCGGAATGACAAAATTATTATATTTTCAGACTTATGACAAATTACGGACATTCAATTTAATTATTTGAATGTAGTCAGTCCATAACAAAAAAAAGTTTGAGAAATTCTTGACATAAATTAAAAAAAAAAGAGAACCATCCCTATGCAGAATTATTCCCTTTTTTGTTATTAACCAACACTATGAAATAACATTACAAATAAACATATTGTTTATTTAACAAAATATGACTTTTGTTAGGATTTCAAAAACCATCATAAAGGCACGTCCTACTAAATTAAAAAACAGCAATCATGACAAAACTTGAAAAATGAACAGCTTTATTGGTGAATGAAATCAATGGCTTTAAAAATGGTGTTGAAAAACCAGAAAAAATCAATACCCAATTAAAAGACACAAAAATCAAGATGGATTTAACCAAGTATAAATCTATTATTGAAACCCATCAACGACAAATGACATCATATTTAAATTCGCTTAAAAGTTTTGAGAATCGTTTTGATAGTAAGATTAAGCAAGCCAAAATATATCCTACTTGGGCGGTTGTGGTGTTTATTATTAGTTTGATGCTTGGGTTTGTTTCGGTTTCCTATGTTTTTCTCAAATAAGAAAGTTTTTGGGTAAACTCTTTATTTTGATTTGTCACTTTCAATGTATTGAACTGGTTTAAACTTTTTTGATTGAATCGAAAAACAGGGGTTTTTTGCTCAATTGAAGGCTTTTTTTACCGCATAGCATCGCCACGGAGTTCAAAAAAGACAAAAAGTGAGTGAAAAATAACATTTTGTAGCCAATTGAAAAAAGTCTAAACCAGTTCATTATATACTCATTAAGTATCCTGTTAAATTTTGCTTTCTTTTTAAACCAAGTTTTTTGCGTAATCGGTATCGAGCAAGCTCAACACCTTTGCTAGAAATATTCATGACTTCTGATATTTCCTTTGTTGACATATTAATTAATAAATACGTAGCTAAATCGAGTTCTCTTGGAGATATTGTCGGGTATTTTTCTTTTAACCGTTTCAAAAATTCAAAATGGACATTTTTTATGTGCTTTTCTAAATCTTTCCAGCTATTATCTGCCTTAATTTCTTTTACAATATTTTTCTTTAATGCGTTGAATTGAATTTTGGTTGTTTCATTTACTGAATCCATCTCCATATTTTTAAGCTTTTGTATAATGCTATTCAGTATTTTGTTTTTCTTAACCACTTGAAGAGAGTTAGTTACAAGCTCTTTGTCTTTGGCATGTAGTTTTGTTTGGAGTTTATCTCTATTTAATTTTTCAATTTGCTTTTCTAAATTATATTGCTCTTTCCTGATTTTAGATTCCTTTTCTAAATAAATTTTTCGTTGCTCTATGGTTTTGTAGTATTCTCTTTTCCTATATCTTATTTTTACCATTACAGAAATAATGCGAATTGCCAGTACAAAAAGCAGGAAATAAGAAATATATGCAAGGTAATGTCTATACCAAGGAGGGTTTACAGTAAAGTTTAAAGCTCTTATATCAGATTCTTTACCATAACTATTCCTCACCTTTACTTTCATAATATAATTACCTTCTCTTAGGTTGGTATATTCTTTAATAGAGGTGTTGGACCAATTACTCCATTCGCTATCAAAAGGTTCGAGCTGATAGGCGAATGTTAAGTTTTGAGAATTTTCAAATTCGGGCGATGAAAAGGTAAATTTCACATTGTTTTGGGCATAAGGCATTGTATAATCACGCTTTTTTTCAAAGGGATTACCGAGAATTACCGTGTCCTGAGCATAAGTAAAACTTCTAAGATATACTTTAGGCTTGGTCTCAACATTACTATAAAATTTTGAATTAAAATGAGCTAAACCATTAGTAGTTCCAATAAATATATTGTTAGGATCATACGTATTTATGGATAAGTAATTATTAACCAGGTTGCCTGTTAAATTTGAAAATATTGTTTGTAAATTTTCATAATTTCCATAGTCATCTTTTAAATGAACTCCAAGCGATTCTCCCGACATATACCACAAATTTCCATAAGTATCTTCTTTGACATAATTTATGGGAGGACACTTATTAAATAAATTACTTAATCCAAGTTCTTCATTAAACTGATTTTTTTCATTAACATAGGTATAAAATTGATTGTTGCTTTCAAAATAAACCTTGCCATTTATTTTTTGCAAACTGTTGATGTTGTGCTTTGATGGGTGCAATTGTACAATTGTTTCTACAGAAGTGAATTTTTTATAATTTTTAGCGAGCCTCATTTTGTACAGATGTCGGTCTCTCATTAACCACAAAAAGGTGTCCTCTATTTCGAAAAAATTGTTCGAGCTAGTAAATCCCTCAATGGGGCCTTTAAATTCCAATCCGTTTTTTGTTTTTTCAAACAAGCTAAAACCACCATAACTTGCTCCAATTATAAAATTAGGATTAGATGGAATTTCTTTAAATGCAAAATAACCTTGATTATCTAATTTTTTCACAACACGTTTCCCTTTTATTATAAAAGCACCGCTATTATTAGAGCAAACCAATTCATTACCAATAACTTGGATATTCCATGATTGAGCTGTAATTCCTTTTAACAAAGTAAAATTGTTATCTAGAAATGAGCTATTTAGTTCATGATAAAAAACACCTTGATTAGTAGCTGCATACAAAACACCTTCATAAATCACGGAAGCATAAACAGTACTTAAGTTATAACTAGAATCAAAAAAGGTAAATGGAGAGTTTTCATTTACAAATGAAATACCATTATCTAAACCCAACCAAAGATCATTTTTATCATCTATAAATGATTTAAGTACCGTATTATTTTGTAGCCCTTTTTTAATATCTAAATGCTGAATAATCTTTCCACTTAAATCGCAAATTATAATACCATTTAATACGGAATTCAACACATACAAATTATTCTTAAGTGAAACGCCTCCTAACGAACCATTTTGTTTAATAAAGGTGTTAGCTTCCGTGTTCCAAGAAGTGATTTTTTCATCCTGATAGATAAAGAGTCCTTTTTCCAACGTAGCTATAAGAAATTTTTGATTTGGCATGGAAAACATGCCCCAAATTTCAGAATTATTTAAAACATTGGTTCCCTTTAAAGGATTAAAAAAACCGTTTTTATATTCTAAAATTCCGTCTTTAACATCTTGAAAATATAATGCATTTTCAACCGTAAATGAAAACTGAAAACGATTAGGTGCTTTTAATGAGCTGATTTTGTTGTTTTTATAAATATAGACGCTTAAAAATGACTGAAAAATTACTTCATCGTTATAAATATGAATTTTCCATATGAAATCTGAAACCCCAAAATTTGAATCTGTAATTAAGTCGGATAAAGATGTATAAATTAAATGTCCGTTTCTGCCACTTTCAAAATATCCAAATTCGCTATATCCACCTACATAAATTCTACCGGTATTGTCATCAACTTTTACCGAACGCACATCTAAAGAATTAGGGATTCTATAAGCACGCCAAGACAAACCATCGAATTGTAAAAGTCCATTTTGATTAGCAAAATAGACGTTCCCATTATTGTCTTGATCTATATCCCAATTTTGTGTACCACTTCTATATTCGCTTTTATTATAATTTTTAATACTAGGTATGCCTATTACATTTTTTTGGGCTCTTGTTAATGTAGTGCTAATTAAAAGGAGAAATGTAATAACGTAAAGCTTAATAAATGTCATGGATAATAGTTGATTGTATCGTTAAAGATTTTTACTCAAAAATATATGTTAAAATTTGGTGATAGTGCTAAGTTATGGGTTTTTTGGCAATGTAGTATTATTTTAAAATAATAATACGTGTTTTTTATAGATATAAAATATTGATAATAAGGCTATTAAAAATTATTTTGAGGTGTTTTTATAGTATTAAAATATACGGTATGATGTGTTTTTGTATAATATATTAATTCGCAAATTCATAAAAATGATTTTATATTCGTGTCAGATTAACAAAATATTAACTCAAAATTGACTAAAATGAAATTAAACAAATTACATGTTTTATGTTTTTTAACTATTCTATTTTCAGTTTATGTACAAGCGCAAAACCTTGTTGTAAATGGAATTGTTAATGATGAAAGTGGGATGCCGGTTCCTGGCGCCAGCATTTTATTAAAAGACACAACAAAAGGTACGATTACCGATTTTGATGGTAACTTTAGTTTGGAAGCATCCTCAAATGGGGTGTTGGTTATCAGTTATATAGGATATACAACCTTGGAAGTTCCTATAAACGGAAGAAATAAAATGTCTATTACTCTACAAACAGATGAACAATTATTGGACGAGGTAGTGGTAATAGGTTATGGTACGCAGAAAAAAAGTGTTGTTACAGGCGCTATTTCAGGTGTAAAACAGGGTGAACTAGAAGACCTTCCAATTACCAGAGTAGAACAAACTTTACAAGGTAGGGTCTCTGGTGTAACCATAGCAGCCAATTCTGGACAACCAGGGTCACCATCATCAGTACGTGTTAGAGGAATCACAACTTTGGGTAACGATAATAACGAACCGCTTTGGGTAGTTGACGGTGTAATAGTAGATGCTGGCGGCATTGGTTATTTAAATCAATCTGACATTGCTTCGGTTGAAGTATTAAAAGATGCTGCTTCACAAGCAATATATGGTGCAAGAGCAGCAGCTGGTGTAATTCTTATAACTACCAAAACAGGAAAATCCGGTAAGCTAAGTGTAAACTATAATGGTTATACAGGGTTTTCTTCTGCAGCTAGAAAATTGGATTTATTAAATGCAACCCAATACGCAACTTTATTAAATGAAAAATCTGTTGCCGGAGGCGGAAGTGTTTTATTTTCAAATCCAGAATCTCTAGGTGAAGGTACAGATTGGCAATCTGTTATTTTTAATAACAGTGCCCAAAAAACAAGTCACGAATTAAGTGTGAGTGGGGGTAATGATGTTTCTAAATTTTACGCTTCCTTTGGTTATACCGATCAAGAAGGTATTGTCATGAGTGATATCTCTAAATATATAAGAAAAAACATACGTTTAAATTCCACACACAATATTACCGATAAACTTACTTTTGGTCAAACTGTTGGTTATTCGAATGAGAAAAACATAGGAATTGGGAATACAAATAGTGAATTTGGAGGGCCTCTATCTTCGGCCATAAACTTAGATCCTATAACACCAACAGTGGAAACTGATCCAATACTTACAAATCAAGCTCCTTATACCAACAATGGAATATGGAGAGATGCAAATGGAAATCCTTATGGGATTTCGGGACTTGTAGCACAAGAAATGTCTAATCCATTAGCGTACCAACAAACACGTCTTGGAAATTATGATTGGGCAGATAACTTTGTTGGTAATGCTTATTTAGAGTTAGAACTAATAGAAGGATTAAAAATTAGAAGTACATTAGGAGGGAAATTAGCATATTGGGGTTACGATAGATTTACACCAGTATCCTATTTAAATGCGGCTTCAATTGTAACACAAAATAACATATCAAGAGGCACAAACAAAGGCTTTTCTTGGAATCTTGAAAATATTATATCTTACACTAAAGCACTTAATAAGCACAACTTTAGCCTTTTACTTGGACAAGGAGTTTATGTAGAGAATATAAATTCTGGAGAAACGGTAACTTATAATGGTATTCCTGTCGATAGTTATAAGGATGCATCATTTAATTTTGATGTTCCTAATGAGCGAATTGATGCCTCTGCCTATACTGGTAACGAGCATAAAGTAACTTCATTGTTTTCTAGATTAACTTATGATTATGATGAAAAATATTTATTAACAGCCATAGTAAGAAGAGATGGTTCTTCTCGCTTTGGGGCTAATAATAAGTTTGGGTTTTTTCCGTCATTTTCTGCCGGGTGGGTGCCTTCTAAAGAAAGTTTTTGGAAAGATAATGATGTCGTAAACCAATTAAAGATTAGAGGTGGCTATGGAGTAACAGGAAATGATAATATTGGCGATTTTAAATATTTATCGACCATTGGAGATGGCCGAAACTATACTATAGGCAATACAGGCTCTGTAACTATTGGTAATAGTCCTGATGCACCTTCAAATCCAGACTTAAAATGGGAAGAAACGAGCCAGATCAACATCGGTTTCGATACTAGGTTGTTCAATAATTTTACAGTTGCCTTTGACTGGTATAAAAAAGTAACGACTGGTATTTTGCAAGATGTTCCAATTCCAGGTTATGTTGGTTCAACTGGACTTCCAGTTGGTAATGTTGCCGATATGGAGAACCGAGGTGTCGATTTAGAAGTCGGCTTTTCTAAACAATTTAATGAAGTTAACTTTTCTTTGAATGGCAATGTGTCTTATTTAGAAAATGAGGTGACTTTTTTAGGAAATGACATAGCCTTTATATCTGGAGGAGCAACGATCCAATCTAGTTCTTTTCCTATTTCAAGAACACAGGTAGGTCAGCCAGTAAATTCCTTCTATGGCTTTAAAACCAATGGTATTTTTCAAAATCAAGATGAGATAAACAATTATGTAAACTCATCAGGAACAGTCATTCAGCCTAATGCAGTCCCTGGTGATTTTAAATGGGTTGATTTAGATGATGATGGTAACATAGATTCTGATGATAGGGATTTCCTCGGGAGTTCAATTCCTAAATTTACATTTGGTTTTACACTTAATCTAGATTATAAAAATTTCGATCTCTTAGTTTTTGCCCAAGGCGCCACTGGTAATAAGATTTTTCAAGGCTTAAAGAGACTAGATATAGAAAATGCCAATTATCAAACATCTGCTTTAGGGAGATGGGTAGGTGAAGGCACATCAAACACGTTTCCTAGACTTACAACAAATGATTCTAATGGTAACTTTTCAAACCCTTCAGACTTTTATCTTGAAGATGGTGATTATTTAAGATTTAAAACCGTTCAAATTGGTTATACGCTTCCTTCAGATGTGCTAGGCAAGTATGGTATCAATAAATTACGAATTTATTTTACCACAGAAAATCTATTCACTTTAACTAAATATAGTGGTTACGACCCAGAAATTGGAGGAGGAATATTTGGGATTGATCGAGGTTTTTACCCTCAAGCAAAAACAAATCAAATTGGAATTAACTTACAATTTTAAAAAAACAGAGATGAAAAAACTAAAAAAATTAATGAATTTATGTATTGGGCTTTCAATACTAATTTTCATGACGTCATGTAGTAAAGAATATTTAGAAGTAGAGCCAAAAGGAACAGCTTTGGAGGAAAATTACTATAAAAATGAAGCAGAAGCATATTCTGGCTTAGTAGCCGTTTATGATATAATCGGGAAACAATCTAGAGGGTTTAATAATATGATTGCTCTATTAAACTCAGGTTCTGATGATCATTTTGCTGGTGGTGGTAGTTTTACAGATGGTGCTCAATTACAAGTGTTTTCAAACTATACCATTAGTGAATCTACTATTGATCCAAGTTATTGGAATGACTTTTATCAAGGTGTTTTTAGGGCGAATACCTTATTGTCAAAGCTTCCAAACATCGATATGTCAGAAGCTTCAAGGAGTAGATTTACTGCAGAAACCAAGGCTTTAAGGGCTATTTATTATTTTGAATTGGTAAGATTGTTTAAAAACATCCCCCTAATAACAACTCCTTTAGTTGCGGATGAGTTTTACAGCATTACTCAGGCCGATCCCAGTGATGTTTACACTCAAATAGAAACAGATTTAATTGAAGCAATCCCTAATTTACCAATATCATTAGATATCTCTAATGAAGGAGGTCGTCTAACGAGAGGCGCTGGTAAAGCCCTTTTGGGTAAAGTCTATTTGTTTCAGGGAAAATACCCTGAGGCCGCTACAGAATTAGCAGAGGTAAACGGAACACCAGGCTCTACAAGTGCATTTGGATATAAATTGCTGGATAACTTCTCAGATTTGTGGGTAATAAGTAATATTTATAATACTGAGTCTATTATTGAAGTTGCCCATACCGATCAAAGTAATGCCGATTGGTGGTTTTGGGGCTCGGGAGCAGACGAAGGTAATAGCTTAAGCCAAATGATAGGCCCAAGAGGCTTTGTGAGATCTAGTGGCTCAACTGCTCCCGATTATGCCGGAGGTTGGGGTTTTAACATTATTACACAAGGGCTGTACGATGCTTTACAGGGAGACCCAAGATTTGACTCAACCATAGCAGATATTCAAGCGTGGGCAGATGCAGGACAAGTTCAATATGAGGCAAGTTATCAAAATACAGGATATTATCTTAAAAAGTTCATGCCATTAACATCTGATAGGTCAACAGGTGGAGGAGCTACTGAATTAAATTATAAACAACATACATATATGATGCGTTTAGCAGACACCTATTTAATGGAAGCTGAAGCCTTAGGGGGCACAGGTACAAGAGCTCAAGCATTATTAGATGCGGTAAGAGCCAGGGTTGGTTTACCATCGGTATCCGTATCTCTTGATGCTATTGCAAATGAACGCCGTTTGGAATTAGCGGGCGAAGGACACAGATGGTACGATTTAGTTAGAACTGGTAGAGCAGCAACAGCATTAGCTGGCAAAGGCTTTACATCGGGTAAAAACGAAATTTTACCAATTCCATTGACTGAATTAGAGAACACGTTGCTAGTTCAAAATCCTAATTATTAATAATTAAAATTAAATTCATGGACTTAAATATAAAATCAAAAAATATAGTTAAGCAATTATCAATCGCTTTTGTAGCTATAATATTAACAGCTTGTCAACCTGATAAGTTAGGTGAAGGTAATGGGCTTTCAGATTCTAATGTTGATGCATCATTTACAATAACACCAATAGAAGGAGTAGTTAATAGATACTTATTAGAATCAGAAACTACAAATGTTATCGCATCTAAATGGGATATAGGTGAAGGAAGCTATTTCGGTAAAATTAAAGAAGAAATCTTTTTGCCAGATGCTGGAACTTATACTATTATCCATACATCCATTGGGCGGGGCGGAAAGTCAAATTCAACTAGTCTGGAACTCGTTGTAGCAGAGTCAGATCCAGTTGCAGGAAATATAGTGGAGGGCGGTAAATTTGTCGATGCTACAGACCATGCAAAATGGACTGTTCTTCCTATCAGTGCATCTGGAGCCACATGGACTTTCAACCAAGGAAGTGCAACCATACATTCTGATGGAGGATGGGCGCAACAAGGCATCTATCAGGCTATTGAAGTTATAAAAGACAAGGAATATACCATTGATATGCTTGTGTCTGGAAAGACCTTTAATGAAACTTGGTTCGAAGTTTATGCCGGTACGTCTCTGCCAGTAGGAGGACAAGAGTATGGAGATAATAAAGTCATGGGTTTAAGTACTTGGGACGGTTGTGCAACGGCTCCCTTTTCAGGAAGGTTGTCGGTTGTTGGGTGTGTGAAAAACTCTAGTACAGATACAGTAAGCAACGTAGTTAAATTTGATACTTCTGGAACTATTTATTTAGTAATAAGAAGTGGAGGAAATGTTTTTCATCCAGATGGTATAACTGTTACAAATATTGAAATGCGAGGAAAAAGTTAATAGCAAATAGTTTGAGTTAGTTTAGTTGATAAGGCAAATAGCCTATAATACATATTATGGGCTATTTCTTTATTCTTTCTCTAAAAGGGTATTAAAACAGCTTTCTTGCTTAAACAACTTATAAAAAAATATAAGTACTATTAAATTGCTTTAATTAAGTATTTTGAATTGGATACTAAAAAATAAACCACTATGGATTGGAAATCCATAGTTTTAATTGGCAGACTGAAAGTCTGCTTCGTGAAATGACTCATGAAATTCAAACACAGCACGCTATTAATTCGTGCATTCGTGGCTAAAACGTTTATAGAAACTAAAGTAACTGCAATAAAATTGCAGGGTTTTAACCTTTAACTTGAAAATAATGAATTTAAAATATTTCAAAATTACTTGTTTTCTTTTTATTATTGCGGCATGTAATTCCCCAAAAAAAGAGAAAAACAATCTAGAAGAACCGTCAAGTCAAGCACAAGAAATTTTACAGGAATTCTCTACCGAGAACAAAAAAATAACGATTTATACAACGGCTAATAAAACAGATTTAAGACTAAGCGTTACAGATAATCTAACTTTTTCTGAAGCAAACCAACCCTTGGAAACAGAAATATCGGTGTTTGTTCAACCTAATAAAACCTTCCAAACCTTTTTGGGCATTGGAGGCGCTATTACAGATGCCAGTGCAGAAACTTTTGCCAAATTAGATTCTATTAAACAACAGGAATTATTAACTGCCTATTATAATGTCGAAAACGGAATTGGGTATTCGTTGTTAAGAACAAGTATTCACAGTTCAGATTTTGGTTCAGAAAGTTTCACATATATTGAAGAAGGTGATAAATATTTGAAAACCTTCAACATTAATCACGATAAACAATATCGCATCCCCATGATAAAAAGAGCCATTGAAACGGCAGGAGGAAGCTTACTGTTTTATGTGTCGCCATGGAGTCCGCCAGCGTTTATGAAAAGCAATAAAAATATGCTTCAAGGTGGAAAATTATTGCCAGAATATTATCAACCATGGGCAAATTATTATGCTAAATTCATACAAGCCTACGAAAAAGAAGGCATGCCAATATGGGGCTTAACCATACAAAACGAACCTATGGCAAAACAAACTTGGGAATCTTGTGTTTATACCGCTGAAGAGGAAAGAGACTTTTTAAAAAACTTTTTAGGGCCAACATTAGAAAAAGAAGGTTTAGGAGATAAAAATATAGTGATTTGGGACCATAATCGTGACTTGGTAAACCAAAGATCTAACGTGGTTCTTTCGGATCCCAAAGCTGCAAAATATGTATGGGGAATAGGGTTTCATTGGTACGAAACGTGGACTGGCGGGAACCCCATGTTTGAGAATATTGCAAAAGTAAATGAAGCATATCCCGATAAAAAATTATTGTTCACTGAAGGTTGTAATGAAAAATTTGATGCCGAAAAATATCAATTTTGGCCTAATGCAGAGCGCTATGGGAACTCTATGATTAACGATTTTAACAACGGCACGGTTGGTTGGACCGATTGGAATATTTTATTGGACCAAACGGGAGGACCAAACCATGTAGGGAATTTTTGTTTTGCACCTATTCATGCAGATACTAATTCAGGAGAATTAATTTATACACCTTCCTATTATTATATAGGACATTTCTCAAAATTTATTCGTCCAGAAGCTAAAAGAGTAAGTACAGCTGTTAGTAGAAGTACACTAGTGAGTACTTCTTTTTTAAATAAGAATGGGAAAATGGCAACTGTAGTCATGAATGAAACGGATAGAAATATAACCTATAATCTGTTTGTGGGTTCTCAAAAAACAGTGGTTAAAATTCCAGCACACGCTATTCAAACATTGGTTTATTAACACTTTAGAGCACATTAAAATGAATCTTTCTCTTAAAAAAAACGGTATGCATATTTGGACATTATTTTTAGTCACGCTATTTATAAATTGTTCTTCATCAGGTAATGAACAGGAAACGCCCGATCCCATAAAACCACCTGTTGAGGTTACAAATGATGTTGATTTTTGGTTAACAAAAGGAGACCAGAGTACGCTTTTAAAGAAACAATCAACAATTTTAGGCTTTGGAACAACTTATAACACGTATCAAAATATTGAAGTATCGGATGCTACAACGTATCAATCCATTGACGGTTTTGGTTTTACTTTAACAGGAGGTAGTGCCGAGGTTATAAATCAATTAAACGCTTCAAAAAAGCAAGCATTGTTACAAGAGTTATTTGGGTTTTCCGAAAATTCAATATCTATAAGTTATTTAAGAATTAGCATTGGCGCTTCCGATTTAAACACCACGCCTTTTACTTATGATGATGTTGCAACTGATGAAACAGATGTAACCTTGGCCAAGTTTAGCCTTGCTAAAGACGCCGAAGTTGTTGCTATGCTTAAAGAAATATTGGCTATTAATCCAAAAATAAAAATATTGGGAACACCTTGGTCAGCACCGGTATGGATGAAAGATAATGATAGCTTTATTGGAGGTAGTTTACAACCTCAATATTATGGGGTGTATGCTCAATATTTTGTGAAATACATTCAAGAAATGAAAAGTGAAGGCATTACCATTGATGCTATTACACCGCAAAATGAACCACTACACGACGGGAATAACCCAAGTATGTATATGACGGCCGAAGCTCAAACCGATTTCATAAAAACTCATTTAGGGCCTGCCTTTCAAACGGCAGATATCACAACCAAAATTATTGCCTATGATCATAATGCCGATAAACCAGAATATCCCATTACGGTATTAAGTGATGCTACTGCTAACCCTTTTGTGGCAGGTTCTGCATTTCATTTATATGCTGGAGATATAAGTGCTTTATCAACGGTTCATAACGCATTTCCTAACAAAAATGTGTATTTCACAGAACAATATACATCATCTACTAGCGACTTTTCAGGAGATTTAAAATGGCATTTAAAGAATGTTATTATTGGTTCCATGAGAAATTGGAGCAAAAACGCATTGGAATGGAATCTTGCAAACAATGGTGCTTTTGGCCCTCATACCGAAGGCGGTTGTACAGTCTGTAAAGGTGCGATTACCATAAATTCAAGCGAAAGTTTTAATAGAAATGTAGGCTATTACATTATTGCACATGCTTCTAAATTTGTACCCGAAGGTTCAATAAGAATAAACAGTAATGTGACTGGAAATTTAAACAATGTAGCTTTTAAAACACCTCAAGGCAAGAAGGCTTTAATTGTTGAAAATGACGGGAATACAAATCAATTATTTAATATTAAATTCAACAATAAATGGGTAACAACTACACTGGATGCAGGGGCGGTTGGAACTTATGTTTGGGAATAACCAACCAAAAACACAATGAACCAAAAAATGAAGCACTTAATTTTATTCCTGTTTTTAGCAACGTTTTATTTTGCCAAGGCTCAAGGTTTTTTACATAGCGAAGGGCAAAATATTGTTGATAAACATGGGAAAAATGTGCTGCTACGTGGTTTAGGTCTTGGAGGGTGGATGGTACAAGAAGGTTATATGTTGGAAACTGGAGATTTTGCAGGACCACAACATGTTATCAAACAAAAAATAGAAAACCTTATAGGTAAAGAAAACACAAAGACGTTTTATGATGCCTATTTAGCTAATGGTATTACCAAAAGAGATATAGATTCTCTTGCAGCTTGGGGGTTTAACTCCGTAAGATTGCCCATGCATTATAATCTTTACACACCGCCCATTGAAGATGAAAAAAGTGGAGAAATCACTTGGATTGAAAAAGGATTTCAAATGACCGATGAGTTACTGGAATGGTGTGAAGAAAATAAAATGTATCTTATTTTAGATTTACATGCTGCACCGGGTGGACAAGGGCATGATGCTAATATTTCTGATTATGACGAAACAAAACCATCACTTTGGGAAAGCGAAGCCAACAGAGAAAAAATGATCGCTTTATGGCGAAAACTGGCAGAGCGCTATAAAGATAAGCCATGGATTGGAGGTTACGACATCATTAACGAGCCCAATTGGAATTTTGCAGGAGAAAATAAAAATGGCTGTGACGAGACATCGAATGCTCCCTTAAGAAAATTAATGGTTGATGTTACCAACGCCATTAGAGAAGTTGATAAAAATCACATGATTGTTATTGAAGGTAATTGTTGGGGAAATAATTATGAAGGTATTTTTCCTGTTTGGGATGATAATATGGTATTAAGTTTTCATAAATATTGGAATTACAACACCATGGCATCCATACAGAAAATGTTAGATTATCGTGAGCAGCATAATATTCCCATTTGGCTTGGTGAAAGTGGCGAAAACTCAAACGTTTGGTTTAAAGATGCCATTAATTTAGTGGAAAGCAATAATATTGGCTGGGCATTTTGGCCCATGAAAAAAGTAGAAAATATAGCAGGTGTAACTTCGGTAACCAAAAATCCAGAATTTGAAATTATCCAAAAATATTGGGAAACTGGCGAAAATAAACCTTCAGTAGAATTCTCTAAAAATGCTTTAATGCAATTGGCCGAAAATTACAAAATGGAGCATCTTACAATAAAACCAGATGTTATTGATGCCATGTTTAGACAAGTAAACACAAACGCTACCAAACCTTTTAAAAAACATAAAATTCCTGGAATAATATACGCAACAGACTATGATTTAGGAACTCATGGTTATGCATATCAAGATAAAGATTTTATCAACTATAGGGTTAATACCGGCATACAAGGTTCATGGAATAAAGGAAAGAAAATGAGGAATGATGGTGTTGATATACAAATTTGCAAGGATGAAAATTCAAATGGTTATGAGATTTTTGATATTCAGGATGGTGAATGGTTGCAATATACTGTTACAGCACAAACGAAGGATACTTATATTATTACAATTAGATATTCAAACAATGGAACAGAAGGCAAACTCCATTTAGAAAACGACAAAAAACACCTATCAAAAAAATTAACGCTTCCTGTTACAACTAATAACAAAACAAATTATGATATTGTAACTTTTTCAAACGTAAAATTAGCAAAAGGAGAAAATAAAATTAAAGTGGTTTTTGATAAAGGCGGCTTTATTTTAAACTATTTAGAATTTAAAAGAAATTTATAAGTACTAATAGAATGCTATGAAATGCCCATTAACAATTTGCAAACCTCTCGATAGCTATCGGGACGATATGATCAACAGGGCATTCCATCCCTGTGCTGAGCGCAGTCGAAGTATGGCCTATAAAAAATAAATATAAACAGATGGATAAAATGAACTTATTGACACTTATGATAATGTTTTTATCATTCCTTTCATGTAGCAGTGATGGCGGAAGTGATAATACAGAGTCCAATAATTTAAAGCCATCAAATTTATCTATAACTGGCCTTGCAGTTGGGACCGATAGTAACAATCCTAACGGAGACGGTAGCGGAAAAGTTGACTTCACTATTACCGCCACAAACGCAACTTCATATAAAGTGTTAGTTAATAATGAAACTTTAGAATTAACACAAAACACGTTTAGTTACACATTCACTAAAAATGGCACTAATGCCTTTTCAATTATAATTTCGGCGTATAATGCTGCTGGATTTACAAGTACTACGTATTCTATAAAAGTCTACGTGTATAAAGAATTACAACTGGTTTGGCAAGATGAGTTTAATCAAGATGGAGTGCCTAATACTTCCAATTGGGGCTACAATACAGGTGTTGGCGATAATGGTTGGGGCAATAACGAATCGCAATATTATACTGATAGACTAGACAACGCCAAAGTTGAAAACGGCTTGTTAAAAATAACTGCAAAAAAAGAAGATTATCAAGGTTCTCAATACACTTCTGCCAGATTGCTTACGGCTGGAAAGTTCGATTTTACCTATGGAAGAATTGACGTTCGTGCTAAATTGCCTTCTGGAGGCGGTGTGTGGCCAGCTATTTGGATGCTTGGTTCCAGTATTAGTTCTTTAGGGTGGCCTGCCGCTGGTGAGATAGATATTATGGAGTATGTTGGCAATAATCCGGGTAAAATATCCAGTGCTATACATACTACGTCCAGTTCTGGAGCAACCATTAATTATAAAGCAGTATCCATTAGCAACGAAACAACCGAATTTCATTTATACTCCATGGTTTGGACGGCGGACAGTTTAACTTTTATGTTGGATGATGTTGCTTACTATACTTACAATCCAGCAACAAAAAATCCTCAAACATGGCCGTTCAATGATAAACAGTTTATCATATTGAATATTGCTATGGGAGGAACATTAGGAGGCGCCATAGATACAAATTTCAATACATCAACAATGGAGATTGATTTTGTGCGAGTGTATCAATAACATAAAAAAAGAATAAAAATGTATTTAAAAAGAAACAGCGTATTAATTGTAGTTATTACTTTGTTCAGCGTTTTTCTGTGTAAAGGACAACAAGATACATCAAAAGACAATATAGAAAGGAAAGTGGATTCAGTCCTATCAATAATGACCCTAAAAGAAAAAATTGGCCAAATGAACCAATATACTGGAAGCTGGGAAATTACCGGTACACCTTCAGATATTGATAGTAAAACCAAATTAGAAAAGTTAAAAAATGGAGAGGTGGGCTCAATGCTCAACGTCTTAACGGTTGAAGCTACCAGAGAAGCGCAAAGAATAGTGATGGAAAATTCAAGATTAAAAATTCCATTAATCTTTGGTTATGATGTGATACATGGCTATAAAACCATATTTCCAATTCCACTAGGCGAAAGTGCCAGTTGGGATATAGAAGCCATTAAAAAAAGTGCAGAAATAGCAGCAAGTGAAGCCTCTGCTTCAGGATTGCATTGGACGTTTGCTCCCATGATCGATATTTCTAGAGATGCACGTTGGGGACGGATTATGGAAGGAGCAGGCGAAGATCCGTTTTTGGGAAGCAGGATAGCAGAAGCAAGAGTAAAAGGATTTCAAGGTAACGATTTAGGGAAAGAAAACACGATTGCTGCATGTGCAAAACACTTTGCTGGCTACGGTTTTGTTGAAGCAGGAAGGGATTATAATACGGTAAACATAGGCGAATCTGAATTACATAATATTATTCTACCACCATTTAAAGCTGCTGCAGATGCTGGTGTTGCCACGTTTATGAACGCATTTAATGAAATAGACGGCGTACCCTCAACAGGTAATAAAAATTTACAACGAGACATTTTAAAAGGAGATTGGAACTGGCACGGATTTATAGTTTCAGATTGGGCATCAATTTCAGAAATGATTACCCATGGCTATGCTAAAAACAAAATTCAAGCCTCTCAAATTGCCATCGAAGCAGGAAGCGATATGGACATGGAAGGTCACGCTTATGAAGATGGATTGGAAATGTTGATAAATAAAAAAAAGGTAGATGTTGCATTAATTGACGATGCTGTAAAACGTATTTTACGTGTAAAGTTCCAATTGGGCTTATTTGATGACCCTTATAAATATTGTAATCCTGAAAGAGAAAAAAATGAAGTTTTCACTATTGAAAATCAAAATATATCAAGAGACATTGCAAAAAAATCCATTGTGTTATTAAAAAACAATAATAATATTTTACCTCTAAATAAAAACATTAAAAGCATTGCAGTCATTGGGCCATTGGCAAACGATAAAGACACGCCAATAGGTAATTGGCGAGCACAAGGAGAAAAAAATTCTGCGGTTTCTGTTTATGAAGGCATTCAAAATGCAGTGTCAAAAACAACCAAAATAAATTATGAAAAAGGTGCTGATCTAGGTGTTGGTGAGCGTTCATTTCTTATACCTTTAAAAATCAATAAAACAGACAAATCAGGGTTTGCCAATGCTATTAATATTGCGAAAAACGCCGAAGTGGTTGTAATAGTTCTTGGGGAAGATGCCTTTCAGTCTGGTGAAGGCCGTAGTCAAACCAATATTGGTTTTGCAGGTGTTCAACAGGAATTATTGGAAGTCATTTATAAAGTCAATAAGAACATTGTGTTGGTATTGATGAATGGACGTCCCATGGAAATAAGTTGGGCAGATAAAAATATTCCAGGAATTTTAGAAGTGTGGCAACTTGGCTCGCAGTCGGGTAATGCTATTGCAGATGTGTTGTTTGGAGATTATAATCCTTCTGGCAAATTACCTGTTTCATTTCCAAGAGCCGTTGGTCAAGAACCACTATACTACAATCAGAAAAATACCGGGCGACCTTCAAATAATGAACAAGTAACCTATTCTCATTATACAGATGCACCAAAAGATGCTTTGTATCCTTTTGGATATGGATTAAGTTATACCTCATTTAGCTATAATAATTTACAATTAGATAAAAAGTTAATTTCTAGTAATGAAAGCTTAATGGCGTCTGTAGAGGTTACAAATACAGGAAAAATTAGTGGAAAAGAAGTTGTTCAGCTCTATATTAGAGATTTGGTTGGAAGTAGAACACGACCAGTTATAGAGCTAAAAGGATTTGAAATGATTTCGTTAGAACCGGGGGAAACAAAAAAAGTTAGTTTCACAATAAATATAGAGCTGCTTAAATTTTATACCGCTAACAAAAGATGGGAAGCAGAACCAGGTGATTTTAATGTTTTTATAGGAGGCAATTCTAGAACATTGCTTCAAAACACCTTCCAGCTACAACACGACCATTAATAAAACTAACTATTTGTTGTAATTCTCCAATTTCTCATTAAGTAATTTTTTTAACTTTAAAAGATTGTTTCGTCTATACTATAGAGCATTGAAAACCGGTTTTTCGGCTATTGATTCAATATAAAATAAACTATGATTGCGATTCAAATAGTTTAAAAAAAGTTTAAATTAGAAACTATTAGTTTGGAAAAAGAACAAAAAAAAACATCTTCTTAATTCTCAGCCCTCTGGAGTTGTATATCTAAGCTCGTGGCAACGGAAAATGGGTTTTCAACACAATTGATAAGCCGTTATAAGAAGAGCAACTGGCTTTACTCCATAGGAGCTGGTGCTTGGATGCGTGTAGAAGACAAACCTACTCATGAAGGCTTCCTGTAGTTCAATGGAAATTACAAAAACTGCGCAACCTTAAAGCCAGTAATCCTGAAAAGTTCAACGAACTCAATTTGTCTTTAAAAAAATCTGTTGAGCTAATATTTAAGGTTATCTAATAATTGATAACACTATCTAAAGCATCGTCGACACTCTATGTATAAAATTATTGAGCGCTGTCCGCTCATCAACCAGTGACTTTTGAACAAATCAGAATCTATGCGACTTAAATGGGTAACCCTGAAAATTAATTTAAAGACCTTTCAAAATTTAGATTTTGAAAGGTCTTTTCCTGTTTGTATGTAACAAATCCAATACTTTAACGTTCTAATAGTCAATCAATCAAAATCAATCACATTATGTTAAAGCGCTTTTTTATTATCTGCTCAGGTTCAGACACCACAATTTTAGAGCACTGTTCTGTTGGCGAACAAAACAAATATGCAGGCATTGGTGCCACCGTTTTTTTTACAGCCGTTATGGCTTTTATCGCTGCCAGTTATGCCCTTTACACCGTTTTTGATAATTTTTACACATCCCTGTTTTTTGGACTCATTTGGGGCTTACTTATTTTTAATTTAGATAGATACATTGTTTCAACCATAAAAAAAACGGGCAATGTTTTTGACGAACTCATCCAAGCAACACCTAGAATTTTATTGGCAGTCATCATTGCTGTGGTTATTTCAAAACCATTGGAACTTAAAATTTTTGAAAAGGAAATAAATCAGGTATTGCTTGAACAAAAAAATGAACTAACACTGGCTAACAAAAATCAAATTGCCGAACAATTTACTCCAAAAATTGAAACCTTAAATAATAATATTACTTCGTTACAACAGCAAATTGACACAAAAGAAGCTGAAGTTAATTCGCTTTACAACGTATACATTTCTGAAGCTGAAGGGACAGCAGGCACTAAATTACTTGGAAAGGGCCCTGTTTATAAAGAAAAAAGAGATAAACATGACGCCTTGTTAGCGGAACTAAAGCAATTAAAAATAGACAATAAAGCCAAAATAGCTACTACCGAAACACAAATAGCAGCTTTAAAGGGTGATTATGAAACACAAGTGGTATTAACGCAACCAATCATCAATAATTTTGATGGTTTAATGGCGCGAGTAAATGCTCTAGGAAAACTACCTTGGCTACCATCCTTTTTTATTTTCTTATTATTTTTAGCTATTGAAACCTCACCTATATTGGCAAAATTATTATCGCCAAAAAGTTCTTATGATTTTAAATTAGAAGATCAGGAAACCGCCGTTAAAACCAATGTGCTTCAAAACAAAAACCAAAGAGAAGCGCTATTAAAAACAGACTATGCTCTTAATGATCGCATCTATGGTGATATAGCCACAGAAGATGAATTATACAATTACAAACGCAAAAAAGCTAGAGAACTTATGCAGTTGCAGGCAGATGCCTTTTATAAGAAGCAAAAAAATGTTCTCTAAATACTTTTTAAGATGCCGTTTGAAATTTAAAGTGTTCGTATAAATCTTTACAGCCTAAACCAATAATAGACAGTTTTTTGTTTTTTAACACAGCTTCGTTATGAAGTGAAGTCATAGCATTTACACCATAACGATCCATCCATTCTACTTCTTCAATACTGATAGTTAGGGTATTTAATTTTTCGAAAATATCTTTAAATTCCTCGTGAAATACTTTTATTGTACTTCTATTAAGAACTCCTTTAATTTTAAAAAAATTGTTGCAACAAGTGATTTTTAAATCCATAGTAAGAAAATTAAAAACAGTTAAACAATAAATTTGGGCTATTAATCAATTGATTACCATATAAATATAATACAAAAACTAAATTTTTCCTTTTATTTTCGATAAACGGAATTTATCTTTAGTTAAAAAAATACTAGTTGTCAAATTAATCGATGACTAACCTTTTTAAAAATAAGAATTCGTTATTTTTACTGTTCTAAGAACCAAGATTCATGCCTGATTACTCAGAATTAAAAATAAATCCTAAATATGCCGAGGCTATACTTTCTGAACTCTATCATATTAATGGAAAAGCCATACTTCTTCCAGGAGAGATAGATTTTAATTTCAGAATAAAAACAGAACATAATATTGAATACGTTCTTAAAATATCTCGTCCAGAAGAAGATGTTAAGTATCTCGATTTTCAGCAACATATTTTAGAGCATTTAGAGACCAATTCGAATAAGCTCATTATTCCAAAGGCTATAAAAGACAGTAATAAGAAGGTTGTTTCAACTATTAAAGATGAGAATGGAGTTGTTCGTTATGTTCGATTACTATCATGGATTTCTGGAAGACTGTGGAGTCAAGTAAATCCACAATTAGATGATTTACGATGTACTTTAGGCGAAAATGGTGGTTTAATAACCAAGTCCCTACTAAACTTTGAACATCCAAAAGCCCATCGACACATCGATTGGGATATTGCAAAATCCCTTTGGACAAAACAACATAATCATCTTTTTAAATCTTCAGAAAAAGACATTATTATCAGTTTTCAAAATCAATTTGAAACAGTTTTAGACACCTATTCTTTACTTCGTAAATCGATTATTCACAATGACGCCAATGACAATAATATTATAGTTTCCACAGACCTTCTAGCCCCAAAAGTGGTGACCATAATTGATTTTGGTGATGCCGTTTACACACAAACAATAAATGATCTTGCGGTGATCTGCACCTATGCCATCATGCATCATAATGACCCCTTACAAGCTTTACTGCCAATTATAAAAGGTTATCATGCATCCTTTCCCTTGCAAGAAAATGAATTGGAACATCTATACCTTGCTATTGCCATGCGATTGGTTATTTCGGTAACAAAATCGGCCATTAATAAAATCAAAGAGCCGCAAAACACCTATCTACTCATTAGTGAAAAGCCCGCTTGGGAACTGCTTAAGAAATGGCATGCCATCTGTCCGGAATTTGCTCATTATAGCTTTAGAAGTATTTGTGGATTTTCAGTCCATCCTAATGAATCGGCATTTAAAAATTGGGTTTCAAATAATGAATTTAAATTGTCAAATTTATTTCCAACCATAAAAAAAAACAACATTCAACATGTCGATTTAAGCGTATCAAGTACATGGATTGAACATGAACACGATTTTAATAACCTGGATTATTTTCAGTACAAAATAAATACATTGCAAGCAAAACATCCAAAGGCTATTATTGCTGGCGGTTATTTAGAGCCGAGACCTATTTATACCTCGGCAGCATATGACAAAATTGGTAATAACGGGAGAGAAAGTAGAACCGTTCATTTAGGCACTGATTTTTGGTTGCCAGAACAAACCCCGGTCCATGCTTTATTTGATGGAGAGGTCGTGATTGCCGTTAATGATGCCGGAAACAAAGAATACGGTGGTTTGGTAGTCTTAAAACATAGTGTTGAAAATTTTTTTTTCTACACCTTATATGGACATTTATCGGTTGAAAGTGCTACTAAAAACCGCGTTAGGGACATCGTGAAAAAAGGGGATTGTATTGCTGTTTTAGGTGATAAAAACGAAAATGGCAATTGGGTTTCGCACTTACATTTTCAGGTGATGTTATCAATCTTAGATTATAAAAAGGATTTTCCAGGAGTAACCTATCATAGTCAAATTGAGGTCTGGAAAGGGTTATGTCCAGATCCAAACTTACTATTCAAAATAGAAGCACTACATAATAATAGTGTTTCGAACAATGACCTTATAACCTACCGAAAGCAACATATAGGTAAAAGTTTAACACTACAGTATCATGTTCCTCTTAAGATAGTTCGTGGGAGTGGTCAGTATTTGATGGATGACTTTGGAAGAAAATATTTAGATACTGTTAACAATGTTGCGCATGTAGGTCATGAACAGTATCAAGTGGTTAAAGCTGGGCAGCAACAAATGGCGTTACTCAATACCAATTCACGCTATTTACATAAAAACATCAATATCTTAGCTCAAGAACTTATTAAAACCTTGCCACCTGAATTAAATGTGTTGCACTTTGTAAATTCTGGCAGTGAGGCCAATGAATTAGCTATTAGAATGGCAAAAATATATACCGAAGAGGAAGACATTATTGCTTCGGAAGTTGGTTATCATGGGAATACCAACATGTGCATTGACATAAGTTCTTATAAATTCGATGGCAAAGGCGGAAAAGGTAAGCCCGAGCATACCCATATTTTTCCGTTGCCCGATGCTTTTAGAGGGAAATATAAAGACAAAAATGCAGGTGAAAATTATGCGGAAGAAGTTAAAAAACAAATCGAAGACGTACATAAAAAAGGACGCGGAGTCGCCGCTTTTATAATAGAACCAATTATAAGTTGTGGAGGCCAAATAGAATTGCCTAAGGGCTTTCTTAAAAAAACCTATGCCTATATAAAGAATGCCAACGGTTTGTGTATTTCAGACGAAGTCCAAACCGGTTGTGGCAGAATGGGTAAAACATTTTGGGGATTTCAATTACACGATGTCGTTCCAGATATTGTTACTATTGGAAAACCATTAGGAAATGGTCACCCTGTTGCTGCGGTTGCTTGCACACAAGAGGTTGCAAATAAATTCGCCAATGGCATGGAATACTTTAACACATTTGGGGGCAATCCGGTATCTTGTGCGATAGCCACAGAAGTATTACAAACCATAAAGCGAGAAAAGCTACAAGAGAATGCCTTGTTGGTGGGTGACTTTTTAAAATCTGAATTAAAAAAACTAGCGTTAACCTATCCCATTATTGGTGATGTTCGTGGTCAAGGATTGTTTTTAGGAGTTGAATTAACAGACCACACACTGAATCCGTTGCCATTACAAACAGATTATGTAATCAACAGAATGAAGGATTTCGGAATTCTTATGAGCTCTGATGGTCCCGATAATAATGTTTTAAAAATTAAACCTCCCATGGTTTTTAATATTGAAAATGCTAAAGAACTTATTTTATATTTACAGAACATACTTTCTGAAAATGTTATGTCCAATTATTAATCCAACCAAATTTTTACACTTATGAAAAAGATTGTTTTATTATTTTTTTTAGTTTCCTGTTTTTATAGTAACGCACAAACAACGGAACAAGACGATATAGAGGCGATTAAAGCTGTTTTAAAAAAACAAAGATTAGCATGGTCCGAAGATAATATCGAAGAATTCATGCAAGGCTATTGGAATAATGATTCTTTAAAGTTTTATGGAAATAATGGCATCACCTATGGTTGGGAAAACACCTTGGAACGGTATAAAAAAGCCTATCCAAGCGATGACCATACAGGAATATTAAGTTTTAAAATTAATGCAGTTACTAAAATTACTGACGATGCTTACTACGTTTTAGGTGAATATCATTTAAAGCGCAATGTTGGAAATGCCGATGGAATTTTTATGCTCATCTTCAAAAAAATTGAAGGTGAATGGAAAATTATTGTAGATACTTCTAGTTAACAATCATGGATTATATCACAAGAAAAGCCAGCTTAAAAGATTTACCGACCTTACTAGGTTTTGAACAAGGTGTTATTGAAGCCGAACGTCCTTTTGATCCAACCATTAAGGATGGTAAAATTACCTATTACAATATCGCGGATTTGATTAATAATGATGAATCTGAAGTTTTTGTTGTTGAAAAAGACAAACAGATTGTAGCCTCAGGCTATGTAAAAATAAAAAGTGACAGGCATTATTTAAAACATGATAAGATTGGATATCTTGGATTCATGTTTGTTCATAAAGACCATAGAGGAAAAAGATTGAATCAATTAATTATAGACGAATTATTAAAGTGGAGTAAAGATCGTAATGTTTATGAAATTAGATTGGATGTTTATGATGAAAATATATCGGCGATCAAGGCTTATGAAAAAGCAGGATTTAAAAAACACATGATTAATATGCGATTAAAGATTCTGTATAATTAATAAAACATACTATTTTTTCAAAACCTTCTATCTGGATGAAACATATTCAAAGACATTGAAAGTTTTTTACTTGAAATAATTTCAGAAACTAATTTACCAGTAGCTGGTCCCATACTCCAACCCATCATGGCATGACCTGTTGCAATCGTTAAATTTACACATTTTGAAGATTTACCAATATATGGTAATCCATCTGGAGAAACGGGTCGTAATCCACAAGCGGCTTGACTTTTCTCTTCTGAACTTAATTTGATTTCGGGATAATAATTTGTCACAGCATTTGAAATAGCCTCCACACGTTCCTGTCTAATAACATGATTAATACCGGCAATTTCCATGGTCCCGGCAAAACGCGTAAAGCCATGCATTGGCGTAACCGCTACTTTTTTTTCTGCCAATATAGCTGGTATCGTAATATTTGTTTGAAGGTTTGAATTAATACGATACCCTTTTCCTGCCTGAAGCAACAGTTTTAACCCAATTTTTTTACTTAACAAGGAGGTCCAAGATCCTGCTGCTAACACAAATTCATCTGCCTTTAGTGTTTGCTTATTTGTTTTTATAGCCGTAATTAGTTTATTTTCAATTTCTAAATCCACAACTTGTTCATTTAAATAGAATTTGACGCCAGCTTCTTCTAAATACGTTTTCATAGTCTCCATAAATTCATTTGGAGTAGAATGCGAATCACATTTAAAATATAAGGCTCCTATGGCATTAAGCTTTACATTTGGTTCTAATGTTTTTAATTCTTCACTATTTAATTCAACAACATCTAAACCCTCTCTTCGTGCTAAATTTGCGACATTAATTTCGTGTTCCAGCATTTTTTCTGTTTGACACAACATTAGCAAACCTTTCTTTTCATAATGAGAGGTAAATCCTTTTATTTGATGAATTTCTTCATACAGCTCTTGACTTAAAAGAGCAATCTCCTTTATGGCAGGAATCGATTTTTGCACATGGTCTGCGCTACAAGACTTATTAAAAGCCCATGTCCATTTCAAAAAATCTAAATCCAATCGTGGTTTAATATATAACGGACTCGCAGAATTTAACATCCATTTTAAACCATTTTTCATAACACCTGGTGCCGATAATGGAATAATATGACTTGGTGAAATATAACCCGCATTGACATAAGATGCACCAGCATCCATATTAGTTTGATCAATAACTGTTACCTGATGACCTTCTTGTTGAAGATAGTAGGCAGAACTTAACCCTATAATTCCACCACCAATAATAATTACATTTTTCGACATCTTAATTCATTTAATGAGATCCCGAAACAAGTTCGGGATGATTTAACTCTTTGAGCTAAATCACTTGAAAACCATAAGCATAAGGGTCATCATCATCAATTGTGATGGTATTATGACCATATATTTTTGCCCATCCTATAATACTTGGGATGATTGCTAGCTTCCCTTCTAAGGTTGATTCTTTCTCTACGCGTCCAATAAATTTACTACCTATAAAGCTTTCATGAATAAAATCTTCACCAATTTTCAGTTTGCCTTTTGCATATAATTGTGCCAATCGAGCCGATGTTCCGGTGCCACATGGGCTTCTATCAATCGCCTTATCACCATAAAATACCGCATTTCTTCCCGAAGATGTTGGATCCATTGACGTGCCTGTCCAAAGCATGTGAGACACATCTCTAATCGCATTGTTTTCCGGGTGAATGAAAAGATTGGGATATTTCTCATTGATACGTTGTCTCACAACTTGAGAATATTGAATGATTTTTGATGCTGAAAAATCTTGTACTCCTGAAAAGTTTTTTTGAGGATCGACAATGGCATAATAATTTCCTCCATAAGCCACATCAAAAGTAATTTCTCCTAATTCTGGACAATCAACGGTTAAACCTTCAGCAGCCAAATAACTTTTTACATTGGTTAGTTTTACCCATTCCACCTTTTTACCTTTTTGCCGATATTCAATCTCCACCAAACCCGCAGGCGCTTCCATTTTAATTTTTCCTGGAATTTTAGGTGTAATTAAACCTTCTTCAACAGCAATAGTTATGGTGCCAATCGTTCCATGACCACACATTGGTAAGCAACCCGACGTTTCGATAAACAAAATGGCAAAATCGTTTTCTGGATTATGTGGCGGAAACAACATGCTACCACTCATCATATCATGACCACGAGGTTCAAACATTAAGCCTCTCCGAATCCAGTCGAACTCCTTTAAAAAGTGCTGGCGTTTTTCTTCCATGGTATTCCCTATCAGTCTAGGAATTCCTTTTTGAATCACTCTTACAGGATTTCCACAGGTATGGGCATCAATGCAAATGAATGTGTGTTTCATCTGTTTATATTTATTTTTTGCTATAAGTCATACTTCGACTGCGCTCAGCACAGGGATGAAATGCCCTGTTGATCATATCGGTTGGTTTGCAAATTGTTAATGGGCATTTCATATTGTGGTTTTTGACCCTCCTCAAAGAAGGAATAATTACAAAGTCCTCTCTTGAGAGAGGATTTAGGTGGTGTTGTTCATTTAACAAATCTCCAATTTTAGCTTCCAACTTAAATAAAACATTCATCATATCTTGCTTTATCTCTCTATCTGAAAAACGGATAAAATAAACTCCTTCTTTTTCTAATCTACCTTATCGTTTAGCATCATAAAAATATTTATGGGCATGACTATTCCTATCTATTTCAATAGCCAATCCAACTTCATGGCAATAAAAATCAACAATATAATCTAACATGGGTACTTGTCTATGAAATTGGATTTTATAAGTCCTATTTTTAATCTTTTGTCATAACAGCACTTCTGACAAAGTTGAATTTTTTCTTAAGTATCTAGCATAATCTCTTAATTCTGGTTTATATGGAATTATTTTATTTGCCATATTGAACATCTCCCTAACCCTCCTCAAGGAGGGAATTAATCCTTTGTATTTTTTACTTTCTGAATATAATTATTCACACGTTCTTCCATAATAGCCAACGTTACAGTTCCTTGCTCTAAAATAATTTCATGAAATTCACGAATATCAAACTTTGAACTCAATTCAGCTTCAGTTTTTTTTCGCAATTCTCTAATTTTCAACTCACCAATTTTATATGACAAAGCTTGTCCTGGCCATGAAATGTATCTATCTGTTTCTGTATTAATTTCGTGCAATGACAAAGCAGTATTTGAAGACATATAATCCACAACTTGTACGCGCGTCCAGCCTTTAGCATGAATTCCTGTATCGACCACCAAACGACAAGCGCGCCACATTTCGTAAGTTAACTTTCCGAATTGCTCGTAAGGCGTGGTGTACATTCCCATTTCGTCTGCTAAAAATTCTGAATATAAACCCCAACCTTCGCCATAAGCAGACAGATATAAATTTTTTCTAAACTGCGGAATACTATCCCCTAATTCATTATTCAAACTCCCTTGCAAGTGATGTCCTGGAACTGCTTCATGGACAGTTAACGATGGCAATGTGTACAATGTTCTACTTGGTAAATCATAAGTATTCACCCAATAATAACCAGGATCTGTACTTTCTTTTGAAGTGCCAATATAACGTCCTCCTGTATATTTTGGTGCAATAGCATCTGGCACAGGAGCAACTCCATAAGGTTTGCGAGGTAATGTTTTAAAAAAACGAGGTAATTGCGCATCGGCTCGCTTTGCCATATCGCGTGCAATCATTAATAATTGCTCTGGCGTTTTAGCATAAAACTGTTTATCAGTCCTTAAAAAATGAAGGAAATCGGCAAAACTTCCTTTAAAGTTCAACGCTTTAATAATTTTCTCCATTTCAGACTTAATGCGAGCTACTTCTTTTAAGCCAATTTGATGAATATCATCGGCAGTATATTGTGTGCTTGTGGTGTAAAAATTAATTCTGTTTTGATAAAACTCTTTTCCGTTTGGAGTTTCAGAAACTCCAAGGGTGGTTCTGGTTTTTGGAAAATATTCGGTTTCAAAAAAAGTTTTGATTCGTTTGAATTCTGGAGTGATCTTCGTTTCTATAACTGTTTGAGCAGCCAATAACACGGAATCTTTTTGTGCAATAGTTAAATCGTTTGGTAAATCTTTAAAAGGGGTATAGTAAAAACTGTCTTCATAATTATCTACAATATGGTCATTGTAGGTGGACTCATAACCTTTAAAAATGACTAACGGCTGCGAAACTCCTTTTGCTAATCCTTCTCGTAAATTCTTCAAATTTTGATTTACAAATTCTGGAATGGCATTTAACTTATTTAAATATTCTTTAACCTGATTATAATTAACCAATGGTCTTACTTCATAAGTTAAATCGCTGTGAAAACCTGAATCTGAAAGTAATGGATTTAAATATTGTTCAAATTTGTAATAATCAATTTGGTCCTGTAATACAAAAGTTAATAGTTCTGCTGAAATAAGATCTGTTTCATTCAAATGTGTTTTGTTGATTTTAGATAACTTATCTAAAGTTATTTGAGCAAATTCGGCTTCTGACTTAAAATAATCTTTAGCGAATAACCCTAATGGATGTGTTTTTTTGTCATAACCTTCATGATCTTGATATTCTTTAATTAAACTTTGCAATGTTTTTGGTTTCTCAAATTCCTCTTTCTTTTTACAACCAAAAATCAACACTAAAAATACAACGGAAACAATCTTTAAAAACCTCATATTTTATCTTTAGTTTGTTTATTATTTACCAATCGGGAAATACCTAATGGATTTTCATTTTTGAGTTCATCTGGCAATAACTCATTCGGCCAATCCTGATAGCTAAATGGACGCACCCAACGCTTTATGGAATTAATACCAACCGCAGTAAAACGACTATCGCTTGAAGCTGGATATGGCCCCCCATGCACCATAGACGGACATACCTCAACGCCTGTGGGAACACCATTGAAAATTAAGCGACCAACTCTATTCTGTAATGCCACAATAACATTAGAGTAATTTTGAGCTTCATCATCTGAGATTAAGGTTCCTGTTAATTGGCCTTCTAGTTTTGATATAATTAATTCTAATTGTTCCTTGCCTTCGCACTGAACTACCATAGAAAATGGCCCAAAAACTTCTTGGTGCAAGGTCGTGTTTTCTAAAAATGTCTTACCTTCAACAGTGGCAATAGCTTGTCTTGCATAATTAGTTTTTACATCGTTCTCAAACGTAGAAACTACCTGCAAACCACTTTGAGAAACCATTTTAGACTTGTTTTTTTCATACGCGCCAATAATATTTGGATGCAGCATACAAGTGGGTTCAATCTTTACAATTTCATTTGCTAAAGACGAAACAAATTGAGTTAAGGCATCACTTTTAATGGCCAACAAAAGTCCTGGATTGGTACAAAACTGACCTGTTCCCAATGTAATGGAACCAGCATAGGTTTTTGCCAACGCTTCCCCTCTATTCTTTAAAGCATTTGGTAATATTATTACTGGGTTGACACTTCCCATTTCAGCAAACACAGGAATGGGTTCGTCGCGTTGTGCTGCCATATTATAAAGCGCTCTTCCACCATTAATACTACCTGTAAAACCAACAGCTTTAACACCTGGATGCTTTACCAGTTGTTCACCAACTATATTGCCACTACTATTTAAATTTGAAAACACCCCATTTGGCATCCCAGTTTTATTAGCTGCTTTAATGATAGCAGTAGCTACCAATTCTCCTGTACCGGCATGCATTGGGTGCGATTTTACAATAACCGGGCAGCCAGCAGCTAATGCTGCAGCCGTATCTCCACCAGCTGTTGAATACGCTAATGGAAAGTTACTGGCACCAAAAACAACTACAGGCCCTAAAGGAATTAGTAGTTTACGTAAATCCGGTTTTGGTAATGGGTCTCGATTTGGTTGAGCAGTATCAATAGATGCCTCCACCCATGAGCCTTCTTTTACTAAATCTGCAAATGAGCGTAATTGAAAAACGGTTCTTCCCCGTTCACCTTTGGCCCTGCCTTCTGGTAATCCAGATTCGTTGCAATACATTTTAATAAGTACATCATCCAAAGCTAAAATCTCATCGGCAATAGCATTTAAAAAGGTTGCTTTGTTTTCTCCAGAAATGGTTCTAAATGTTTTAAAAGCTTCTGTAGCTAAATGTACTGCTTCATCAATTTCTTCGGTAGTAGCCTCAACGAATATGGTGTCATTCTCAATATTTAATTGCGGATTGAATGTTTTATAGGTTTTGGCTCCTCTGGCCGATTGTTGATTCCCGATATGGTTTTTTCCTGTTTTCATTTTTTTTATTTTTTGTGTTAGGGATTGAGGCATTTGTTTGAACTCTTTTTTGTTTAGTCCATAACCTTTCGACTGCGCTCAATGTGACTATCAAAAAAAGTGAGTGCCGAAAGCCCGACCACGCGTCCCGATTGTTATCGGGAGTGTGGGAACACCCTAGGTATCCAATTTTCTATAATCTGGTAAAGCTGGTCTCGTTTTTAACCCCTCTTCAATAATTTTAATAATTGTTTTACGTTCGTTCCCTTCCAATACTAATCTAGGCGCTCTTACGTATTCTGAACCTATTTTAGTATATGCTGAAGCCAGTTTAATATACTGTACTAATTTAGGGTTTATATCTAACTCTAGCAATGGCATAAACCATCTATAAATATTTAAGGCTTCTTTTATTCTGCCCGCTTTTTGAAGCTCGTAAATAGCCACTGTTTCTGCTGGAAAGGCATCCACCAACCCAGCAACCCAGCCATCGGCCCCTAAAATTAAGCTCTCTAGTGCTAAGGTATCTACGCCTGTCATAATAGCGAGGCGGTTTCCAAATCTGTTTTTTATTCTGGTAATATTTGTTGTATCTCGGGTAGATTCTTTAACAGCTTGAATGTTTGGACAAGCTTGCAGGAGTTCCTCAAACATATCTAAAGTGACTTCTATTTTATAATCTACTGGATTGTTGTAAACCATGATTGGTAGAGAGGTGCTTTTGGCAACTGCTTTAAAATATTCAACCACTTCTGCATCACTCGCTTTATAACGCATGGGTGGCAACATCATAAGACCTTTGGCGCCATCTTCTTCGGCTGTTTCTGCTAAATCGATAGCTGCTTTAGTGGTTTGTTCAGCAATGTTCATAAGCACTGGCACCTTGTCTTTTACAAAAGCGACAGTTTCTCTGGTTAATATACGCCGTTCTTCATCGGTTAAGGTACTGGCTTCTCCTAAGGTTCCGCCTAAAACAATGCCATGAACACCTGCCTCTAATTGCGCTTTAATATTAACTTTAAACAAGTCTAAATCCAATGTATCATTGGCCGTGAATTGTGTGGTTACTGCAGGCATGACGCCTTCCCATTTTATACTCATAATCATTGTTTTTAATACTGTAAATGTATTAGAATACGTTCAATAACCTTAACCTATTTTTATCCATTACTAATACTATATTATCCTAATATTACATTTTTATACAATTATACGAATATTATTTGCGTAAATTTGTTTTAATATTATCATCTTTATCCGATTTGAAAGTACTTCCGTTTAAAATACCAAAGCCCTTAAACGATTCCTTAATTCATCAAGTGGATTTTGATGCTGTTTTTTATGATAAACTGCACCAGCACAAAGAAATTCAGTTGAGTTTAATTATTGAAGGCGAAGGTACTTTAGTGGTTGGTGATAGCATCAATCAATACAAGAACGATGATATTATTGTAATTGGAAGCAATTTACCTCATGTTTTTAAAAGCAATATTAATTATGGTAAAAAGTCCCATATGATCTCACTTTTTTTTGCCAAAGATTCTTTTGGAAATGGTTTTTTTGAACTGGAAGAACTTCGTGAAGTCAATCCTTTTTTTTATAAATCCACACACGGATTTAAGGTAACTTCTTTAAAGAAAAAAATAATCCCGTTATTCTATAGTCTTGAAAACGCCTCAAAACTGAATAGATTTTTAATTCTATTGGAGCTTATGGAGCTCACTTCCAAAGCGAGCCACTCAAGTTTATCGTCATTTATTTATGAAAAAAAATATAAAGAATCGGAAGGAAAACGCATGCAGGATGTATTTGATTATACCATGACGTATTTTAATCATGATATATCTTTAGAAACCATTGCTGAAGTTGCACACATGACTAAAAATGCCTTTTGTAAGTATTTTAAAAAACGAACCAACAAAACCTATTTTAGATTTTTAAATGAATTACGGGTTGAACATAGTTGCAAACTCTTAATAGATAAAACAGACGCGCTTATTGCTGATATTGCGTTTAATTCTGGTTTTAAAAATATTTCAAACTTTAATCGGCAATTTAAATTGATAAAAAGCATGTCACCTAATAATTTTAGAAAGAATAATTTGAATGTCCGTATTCATTCATAATACCATTTTTGCCGTTCAGAATGGAGTGAAACCAAATGAAGGATCTATTGAAAACCAATGCGGTTCCTCCTTTGTCGGAATGACAGAATCATTATATTTTCAGACTTATGACAAATTACGGACATTCAAAAGAATAATCCTTAAAATGAAACATTCATGACTAAAATTTAGCGACTAATACAAATGACAAATTGAATGTAACATAGCCTGCCCCGATAATTTCGGGGTGACCGTTAAAACAATAAATAAAACACATGAAACCAAAATTTCTTTATATCCTACTAATAGTTTCCCTAATAATTACTTTAGCCGGACTTATTACAGGGAAGTTCTTTTTTCTGTTTTTGATTTTCCCTTTGGGACTTGGTATATTTAAAAAAAAGAATGAAAATAAGCCTAATTAAAGTGAGCTCAATATATTCAGATAGCTATCGGGAGAAGAATGAACGACAAGAAATCTTATGATTATGAGATTCCTCCTCATTCTTCGTTCGGAATGACAGATAAAATCCGATTTTTAACTCAACCTATTTTATAATAAAAAAATAAAAAAATTTAGTTATATCGAACCCACGTTAATTAGGCCTTCTTAACATATTTAGTGATAATAACTATTTGCTGCCCATCAACCTTTCCTTCAATATACTCTGCATTTTCAGGATCTAAACGAATGTTTCTAACCGCCGTTCCTTGTTTGGCAACCATACTTGAGCCTTTAACTTTTAAATCCTTTATTAAAACAACAGAGTCCCCAGCTTCAAGTATGACACCATTAACATCTCTATGAATAATTTTACTGGTTTCATCTTCATGCTCCCCAGTCGCTCTTGCCAAACTTAGAGCTTCATCTTCTAAATACATCATATCGAGTAAATCTTTTGGCCATCCTTCATGACGCACTCTTTGGAGTAGTCTCCAAGCCATAATTTGTACGGCAACAAACTCGCTCCACATACTATCGTTTAAACAACGCCAATGGTTCGTGTCCATTTCTACATGACCTTCAATTTGTGCCAAACAATTACTACAGACCAACAAGCTATTATCCACACTTTCATTAAGCGATGGTGGAATGGTATATTGTTTAAGCTCTTTGGTGGATGTGCAAAGTTCGCAAGTATTGTTACTTCTCTCTTGAAGTGTTTGTAAAACGATCATGTTGTTGATTTTTGGTTTTGCGAAAATACTTCTTAAATTCAAGCATCACAAGTACACACATAAAAATTAAAAAAGGATGCCATCGACATCCTTTTTTAAGACTATAAAGGGTTATTATTATAATTTAACAACGGAGTAAACATAATCTCCATGACCTTTAAAATATTTACCGTAAGCTTTTGCTTCCTCCTTAGTAAAAGTCACAGTCATTAGCTCTTGGTTTTTTTTAAACATTTTATCTAAATCTCCTAAAGAATTTAAGTACATGGCTTCCATAAAGTCTCTTCTATCAGACCCCCAATTATGTTGACTTGGGTAATACCCTTTAATATAATCATTTTTTTTAATCACATTTTCGACTATTCTTTTACGAAAACCTATATACTCATCAGTAGTTCCATCTTCTGGATAGGCTCTTTTATTTTTTCTAATATATAAAACAGCACCATCTGGCAGGTCTCCTGTAAGCTCTTTTACTCCAGATAAAGTGGCGTAAATTTCATCAGAATGAAAAGGCGCATAGGCAGACCCCATTTTATCCAAAAAGGCTTTTCTCTCGGTTTCATTTGGCCAAGCTTCTTTTTCAAGTTCGACATTTCTAGCTGCTGCTTTTTCAATAGCTTCCCAAGATGGATAAGATTGAGCATAAACGACTTCATTACTATTTGGAGTCATGAGATGCGTAACATATCCTCCCCACAGAATATACTCATTCTTTTTGGTAACCTTGTCCATATATTCTTTTTCACCAGCTTTCCAGTCATCCATGGACATATCACTATCAGGATTCCAATACATGGTTGTAACAGTAAGGTACGCTGGTGCTTTGTTTTCTTGTGCAAAAGAGAATGAACTAAATAGCAAAAGCATGGCAGCCATTGCTGTAAAAAAACGATTGGTTGTTTTCATAATCTGTAAAAATTTAAGTTAGTATAATGATTAAAATTAAATACTCGTTTAAGATTCGGGGAGAACCTTCACTACGCTATTAATTATATTTGGGGGAGAAATTGTTTAGGAAATATACAAAAATATATTGAATACCATCTCGTTAACCTATTTAAGATTATTTAATTGTATTCTCATTTTTTTTGTCATGCCTAAAACCACCATCTCATAAGAATGGTCTATTAGTTTTAAAATAAATTCTGGTGATAGCTCACCTTTGTAAATAAGAACGGAATTCCAATTGGTTTTACTCATGTGCCAACCAGGTTGAATGCTTTCGTATTGCTCACGCAACTCTAAAGCATATTCAGGATTGCATTTTAAATTCACCCAGCCTACACCAGCTTCCCATTTTTCGAGAGGGAATAGGGCAAACATTTTTCCTAATACTTTAAAAACCAGTGTATCTGCATCAAAAGGAAACTCTTCTGTAACGGCTTTCTTTTTTAAGCAATAGTCTCGCAATTGTTCAATGTTCATTTTAATAGTCGTTCAATTAACTTCTGTGGATGCTTTAATTAGGCAGAACCTCTTTCTTCCCAATTTTACCTAAATGAGTCTCATTGAATGAAGAAGTATATTTTAATCCATAACCAAAAATCCTATCAAAAGAAGCATGCGAAAATAGAATGATTCCAATTAGCTCCATCAACTCATTATTTCCATAAGTCCCAATAAAATAAAAAAGTATTGCAATACCCTTATGATGAAATACATTATACATGATAGCACCTGCTTTTGAATTTAATTGAATGTCCGTATTCATTCATAATACCATTTTTGTCATTCAGAATGGAGTGAAACGAAATGAAGAATCTATTGAAAATCAATGCGGTTCCTCCTTTGTCGGAATGACAAAATCATTACATTTTCAGACTTATGACAAATTACGGGCATTCAATTGAATTTATTATATATCCTAATATTCCAATATCTGGCGTTAAAATCAATGCCAAATACCACCACCAACTAAAATTAAGAAGACCAAATAAATATATTCCAAGAATTAACATGGCTAATTCTTCAAGTATTAATACTGCTTTCATGATTCAATAATTTTATATAAAACAGGTTTACTAGGTGTTGCATCATTTTCAAAAGAGGCTATTTGTAAGTTCAAGAAATAGCACCCATCTTGAATATCATTTGGCACAAAAATAAATTCGGTAATAGTCGCATCCATTCTTAGTTTTCCAGAGGTATTCCAAAAAGCATTATGTGCCAATAAATCACCATCATCCTTTTCTTTATCCACACTAGGCAGATCAATTAAGAGATGTTTAATATCTTTATATTTCAAATATTCGGCCGCTTCTTCTAATAAATAAGTAGGATTGGTGTGCGAATATTTTGCAGTTAATTTTTCTTTGGTATTTGGAAGTGTTCGAATCACAACCGCATCACGCTTTTTATTTCCAAGTGCAAATTGTAGTTGCTTTTTGGAAATTACAAAATCACCCTTAAGTTTTTCTGGAGCCACGGTAATCACTTCGGCTAAAAAGAAAAATTGTTTTAAATTTTGATTAATGGAATGTACCGTTTCTGTAATATGCCCTACACACTCGGTATGGGTACCGTGACCGTGCGGATTAAAATAAATATTATGAAAATTAATACTGGCTCCTTCCACTACACTGGCAATCCATTCACCGTCCTTAACGGGCTCAATTTTTGGTTCGTCTATATACCAGGCATTTACATTGTTTTTTGATGCCCTAAGTGGTATGGAAATATCAATAGGTTTTGATAAATCTATTTGAAGCCTTTTTGAATTATATTGAACAGTTGCAATCATTTATGCTGAATTTATTTTAAATAAGTCGGATGCGATACCATCGCTTAAAAATTTCCCTTTTTTAGTAACTAATAATTTTTCGTTTTGAAGATACAACAATTCATTTTTTAAATGACTATTGGCTTGCTCTAAAAGATACTTCTTGTAATTTTCACCAAAATCATGTTCCACTTTTTCTAAAGAAACTCCCCAAATGGTGCGTAAACCAGTCATAATATATTCATTGTATTTATCTGTTTTTGACAAAGTTTCCATTTCAATCGGCAAGATGTTTTCATGTATTGCTTTGATGTATTTTGAATTGTTTCGCACATTCCAACCGCGTTGATTTCCATTAAAGGAATGCGCCGAAGGACCTATGCCCAAATAGGGCTTTCCCTGCCAGTAAGCCGAATTATTTTTACTGAAATAGTCTGGTTTTCCAAAATTTGATAGTTCATAATGTACATATTCGGAAGCCACCAATTTCTCAATTAGGATATAAAATTGCTCTTGTGCCAACTCATCGTCCACATGATCAATAATACCTTTTTTAATAAAAGAATCCAGAGCAGTTTTGGGTTCAACCGTTAAGGCGTAACTTGATATATGCGGAATATTATAGGATAACACAGTTTCAATATTTTCTTTCCATCGTTGATTGCTCAATCCAGGAATCCCATAAATCAAATCGACAGAAATATTCTCAAACTGTTTTGTGGCCTCTTTTAAACAATGTTTGGCTTCCTCTGCATTATGAGCGCGATTCATCAACTTTAAATCGTCTTCAAAAAAGGATTGAATCCCGATGGAAAGGCGGTTGATGCCGATGGTTTTGTAGTCTTCAAAAATTGATTTACTTGTGAGACCTCTCGACTCCGCATGAGGTGACAATTTACTTAGAATTAAATCGTCTGGATTGGCTTCGAGAGTGATTTCTGGATTATTCGAAACTTGATAATTTTTATAAACCGAATCAATCAACAATTGCAACTCATCAATAGTCAATAAAGAAGGCGTTCCTCCTCCAAAATATATCGTTTCAACGGTTTGGTTTTTAAATTCGCCCTTTCGCAATGCCAATTCCTTAACCAACGCATTAACTAAGTCGTTTTTCTTTTTTAAAGACGTTGAAAAATGAAAATCACAATAATGACAAGCTTGTTTACAAAATGGAATGTGAATGTAAAGCGCCCCACCTAACCTCCCCGAAGGGGAGGGACTCTCACTCATAATGTTAAAATTTGACGCACCATTTTTCAAATATCAGCTAAATTTTGTTTTTTCTAAGATTCACAACAATTGCCTTTTTTTCACCCCCTTTGGGGGTTGGGGGGCTATTTTGCTTTACAAACGCACTCCATCCCGTATAGCTTTTACCAATTTCCACTTTCCCGGAATTATAAAAGTGGCAAACGGCAGCAGCCAATCCATCTGTTGCGTCCAAATTTTTTGGCAAGGTTTTTAAGTTTAACAAACTTTGAAGCATTTTTGCGACCTGTTCTTTACTGGCATTTCCATTGCCTGTAATAGCCATTTTTATTTTTTTGGGCGAGTATTCGGTAATAGGAATTTCTCTACTTAATCCTGCAGCCATGGCGACTCCTTGAGCACGGCCAAGCTTTAACATACTTTGTACATTTTTACCAAAAAAAGGCGCTTCAATGGCAATTTCATCTGGATGATGTGTATTAATAAGTTCAATTGTTCGTTCAAAAATAAGCTTTAATTTTAGGTAATGGTCATCATGTTTTTTTAAATCGAGCTCGTTAATCTGGATAAACTGCATGTTTTTCCCAACTACTTTTATGAGCCCGAAACCCATAATGGTTGTTCCAGGGTCTATCCCTAAAATAATCCTGTCTTTAGTCATTAGTTACAATATTGACAACCATTTAGAGATATTGAAATACCAACTGCAACATACATTAAATCATCATTGAACGAAAAGCCATCTACAGCAACATCATATTTATTTTTTCCTGCTAATGAATACGCATAGCCCAAATCAGTATAAACAGATAAAGACCGTGAGAGTCCATAATGAATTTCCGCACCCGCTAAAGCATTAAAATAGGTGTATTTATTTTTACTAAAATCACCTAAAGGTTGCGTAAAACTTATTCCTGGACCAGCATGAGCGACAACAGCGATTCGATTAGGCAAAAAAAGAAGAATCGGTCTAAGATCATAAACTAATTGAGCATTTATACGCGTATAATTAAGTTTGAATTCCAACGAAGTATTTGCATTAGAAGATCTATTGAAACCAACATCTAACTTTGCCCCTAAACTTTCAGAAAACATATGCTGAACCCCTAAATTTATTGTCGGAAAATTTATATATTTTGTATAATAGCCCACATTTTCACCAGTATCAATAGGGTTATTAAGGCCTAATGCCAATTGCAGTTTCCATTTTTCAGCATTGCTTTGTGCAAAACCGAGTGTGGTCATTAAAACGGTTATAATCAATAACAGTTTTACATTTTGTGTTTTAAAATTCAAGGTCATAAGATAATAATCGTTTAATTTGCAACTATGCCCAATAGGTTTTCTTACAAATTTAAACAATTCTTTTTTGTGCTTATCAAAATAAGTCTTGTTGTTGCTGCTTTTTATTTTATGTATCTAAAATCAATAAAAAACAGCCATTTAGAGTTTTATGATTTTATTCTGTTTTTAAACAAAAATGATGGTTTTTCATTTAAAAATGTCTTTTTTTTGCTCTTTTTAACCTTTTTTAACTGGTTCTTTGAAATTTTAAAATGGCGAAAATTAGTATCATCTGTCAAGCAAGTAACATTTAAAAACGCCATTGAACAATGTTTAGGATCTTTAACTGTCTCCTTATTTACACCCAATAGAATTGGTGAATATGGTGCTAAAGCAATTTATTTTGTTAGCTCACAAAGAAAGCGTATTATGCTCATTAATTTAATAAGCAATCTGCTTCAAATGGGAGTTACCATTATTTTAGGGCTCATCGGTTTGATTGTTTTTACTCAATGGCATACAATAAACATAGATCTCAATAAGTTATTAATGTTCTTATTAATCAGTGCCTTACTCATCGGTTTGATAAGTATTATAATTAAAAAACACAACCTGAAGATCGGGGGGGGTTCAATTCAAAAAACAATTCAATTCTTTAAACATTTCCCTAAAAAAAACCTTGTGGTCGCGGCTCTGTTGTCATTACTCAGGTATCTTATTTTTTCCTTTCAATTTTACTATGTATTAACCCTGTTTGGTATTGATATTAATTATCTGGATGCCATGATGGTTATTACAAGCATGTATTTATTAGCATCCATAATTCCTTCTATATTTATTTTTGATGTCGTTATAAAAGGTGGAATAGCAGTCTATCTATTTTCAATAATCGGTATTGATGAATTAGTTACGTTAAGTGTGGTAACACTTATGTGGATACTCAATTTTGTATTGCCAAGCATATTAGGAAGCTACTACGTACTTCGTTTTAAATTTCAAACAAAAAACTATTACATATGATTTTGGTTTTCCTCGGCATTACCATTATTTACTTACTTCTAATTGTGAGTTTAATTTATGGTTTTGAAAAAATCAAACTATTCAAACTAACCAGTTTGCCTTCCCAAACTTTATTTTCAGTTATTATCCCTTTTAGAAATGAAGCTAATAATTTACCACAATTGCTGGAGTCTATTAAATCATTAAAATACCCAAAGCACCTTTTTGAGATTGTTTTTGTGGATGATGACTCTGAAGATGATTCGGCTGAATTGATTATGGGATTTCTCGCTAATGCCCGAAATGACATTAAGGTAATTCCCAATGAAAGAACCACGAGTTCGCCTAAAAAAGATGCTATTGCCACTGCCATAAAACAAGCACATTTTGATTGGATTATAACCACGGATGCCGATTGTACACTTCCAAAATATTGGTTGGATGGTTTTGATGAATGTATTCAACAAACCCAGCCCACATGCATAGCAGCACCAGTTACTTATCGTTCTAATTCCAGTTTTTTAAACAGGTTTCAAGTACTCGATTTCCTTAGTTTACAAGGCGCAACTATTGGAGGTTTTGGAATACAACAGCCTTTTTTATGCAATGGCGCCAACTTTGCGTATAAAAAAGAGGCCTTTATTGCCGTAAAAGGGTTTGGAGGGAATAGTCATATAGCTAGTGGCGATGACATTTTTTTACTCGAAAAAATGGGGAAACACTTCCCAAAACAAGTTCAATTTTTAAAATGTGAACACGCTATAGTCACCACCTCATCACAATCCTCTTGGAAAGCATTACTTGCGCAAAGAATTCGATGGGCTGCAAAAACAAGTTCTTACAATAATTGGTTTGGCAAATTTACAGGGCTTGTTGTACTGCTTATGAATGCCCTAATACTAATAGGCGTTTTGCTAGCCATATTCGGAGTTTTAAATTGGAAAATTCTGTTTTACCTGGTATTTATTAAATTCAATATCGATTTCCTTTTAATATTAAAAACAGCAACATTTTTTAATCAAAGAGAAGTCTTACCAAGTGTATTATTTGGGTTTTTAATCTACCCTTTTTTCTTAGTTTATGTGGTATGTCTTTCTGTTTTCAAGGGGTTTAAATGGAAAGATCGTTATTACAAAAAGTAAATTAATTTATTGAATGTCCGTAATTTGTCATAAGTCTGAAAATATAATAATT
>TARA_R110002167_G_scaffold20039_2_pt1 | contig 77205 bp, 68 predicted proteins | sample TARA_R110002167 | Tara Oceans TARA_R110002167 (sample SAMEA4398238) | marine metagenome | biome: Polar Biome; feature: [MES] marine water layer (ENVO:01000295) within the mesopelagic zone...; material: water (ENVO:00002006), including particulate matter (ENVO:01000060) such as......
ACTTTAGAGTAGTTTGATTTTTATTATAATGTCACTTTTACACAGGAATAATAAGTTTTTGTAGTTGTAGATCCATCTAATTCGTTATAAAATGATTCGCTATAATATGCAACACACCAATAAAGAGTGTCATCATCTACAGATTTATCAGCAATTTCTATTTCATCAAATTTTAATTTTGAAGTTGTTTTTATTTCATTGGTATTTGCAAAAGCAAGACTAGAAATAAATAAAGCGGCAATAACATTTAAAATTGATTTTTTCATAATACTTTGGTTTTAAAGTTAATGCTTGCTAAACAAAAAAAAAAAAAAATGACAAAACCAAATTTTATTTAGCTTATTTTCAGCATAATAAATTTTAGATAATTCTTTTGGGCATGGTATTTCATTTATTGTTATTTTTGTGCTCTTACTTAAAACATAGTTAATGAGAACGATTCAATTTAGAGAAGCCATATGTGAAGCCATGAGTGAAGAAATGCGTCGCGATGAAAGCATTTATTTAATGGGGGAAGAAGTGGCCGAATACAATGGTGCCTATAAAGCTTCAAAAGGAATGTTAGACGAATTTGGGCCAAAACGTGTTATCGATACGCCCATTGCAGAACTTGGTTTTGCTGGGATTGCGGTTGGTTCAACCATGACAGGGAATAGACCCATAGTTGAGTATATGACCTTTAACTTTTCACTTGTTGGAATTGATCAAATTATAAATAATGCCGCTAAAATTAGACAAATGTCTGGGGGGCAATTTAAATGCCCCATTGTTTTTAGAGGGCCTACAGCATCGGCTGGACAGTTGGGAGCGACACATTCACAAGCTTTTGAGAGTTGGTTTGCCAATACGCCTGGGTTAAAGGTGGTGGTGCCTTCAAATGTTTATGATGCAAAGGGTTTGCTAAAATCGGCCATTCGAGATGACGATCCTGTAATCTTTATGGAGAGTGAGCAAATGTACGGTGATAAAGGCGACGTGCCAGAAGGAGAATATACTATTCCAATTGGCGTTGCTGATATAAAACGTGTTGGAACCGATGTGACTATTGTGTCTTTTGGTAAAATAATAAAAGAAGCTTATAAAGCTGCTGATGAATTGGCTAAAGATGGTATTTCGTGCGAAATAATCGACTTACGTACAGTACGGCCATTAGATCAAGAGTCTATTTTAACCTCTGTTAAAAAAACAAACAGATTGGTTATTTTAGAAGAAGCTTGGCCGTTTGGAAACATAGCTTCTGAAATTACATACATCGTACAATCAAAAGCATTCGATTATTTAGATGCACCAATTATAAAAATTAACACGGCAGATACACCTGCACCATATTCACCTGTTTTGTTAGCCGAATGGTTACCAAATAGTGGAGATGTTATTAATGCCGTAAAAAAAGTTTTATACAAATAAATTATTATAATTAACGTTATTGAAACTTCATTAGCATGGTTGTTGATGAAGTTTTTTTTGCATTATGAATAAAAGATTTCTAATCACATTTTTTTTCTTTGGAACAGTTTCAATGTTTTGTCAAACAAAAGTAAGTGGTTACGTGTTTGATGAAGATAATAAACCGGTTTCTTTTGCCAACGTACTATTTAAAAATTCTACAGAAGGAACGACCACTGACGAAAATGGTAAGTTTTATTTAGAGTCTGATGAAATATGGAGCACTCTAGAAATTTCATTTTTAGGATACAAAACTTTATACGTTACCCTTGATAAAAAGGTGAATTACAATTTAAATTTTACTTTAGAAGAAGAAGCCTCTCAGCTAAATGAAGTTTATATCGTTACAGGAAAACAATCTAAAAAAAATAATCCTGCCATTGATTTATTAAGAAAAATATGGGAGCATAAACGCAAAAATGGAGTTAAGCAATTTAAACAGTACCAATATGATAAATACGAAAAGGTAGAGTTTGATATCAATACTATAGACAGCGCCCTAATTAAAAGCAAACTGTTTAGAGGGATGGAATTTGTATTTAATCAAGTGGATACTTCACGAGTTACGGGAAAAACCTATTTGCCTATTTTTATTAATGAAGCATCAAGCACCGTATTTGGTGATAATATCATGAAAAAGGAAAAGGAAGACCTTAATGGAAATAAAAATTCCGGTTTTCAAAATAATCAGGTAATTATTGATTTTGTTGACGATTTGTATTCTGATTATGACGTCTATGAAAATTATTTAAAGTTTTTTGATAAAAGTTTTGTGAGTCCGCTATCCAGAACAGGTATTAATACATATAACTATGTACTTAGAGACAGCGCTTTTATAGACAACAAATGGTGTTATAATATCATATATTACCCAAGGCGTAAAAACGAACTCACATTTAAAGGCGATTTTTGGGTTAATGATAGCACGTATGCCATTAAAGAAATTAATTTACAGGCCTCAAAAAGTGCGAATATAAACTGGGTTAAAGATATTTATATAGAGCAAGAATTTGAAGTTTTAAACGATTCGTTGTTTTTAATTAAACGCGACTACTTTATGTCTGATTTTGCACTGAACAAAAAGGAAACATCGCGAGGGGTTTATGGCAAGCGAACCACCTTATATGACAATTATGTGTTCGATAAACCCAAAGAAGATAAATTTTACAGTAAAGAAGTATACAATTATAATCAAGATATCTATAATAGAGATGATTCGTTTTGGGATACTAAACGCTTAGAACATTTAAATAAAGACGAACAAGGTGTTTATAAAATGCTGGACACCTTAAAAACGGTAAAAAAGTTTAAACGATTATATAATTTAGGAAGTATTCTGGCCTCTGGATATATCGAGTTTAATAAACTTCCTCTCGATTATGGCCCTATTTTTTCGACCTTTGGTTTTAATGATGTTGAGGGCGTTAGACTTCGAACAGGTTTGAGAACATATTTTGGACATAATGACCTGTGGCGATTAGAAGGATTTTTAGCGTATGGATTTGACGATAATAAATTCAAATTTGGCATTTCGGGAAAATGGCTGCTAGATAAAAAAAATAGAATTATAATTTCTGGTGGTAATAGGCGTGATATTGAACAAATAGGAGCCAGTTTAACAAGTTCAACAGATGTGTTAGGGCGTAGCCTTGCCTCATCTTCTGCACTTACAACATCCATTAATGATAAGCTTACTAAAATAAACTTAACCTCATTGGCACTTGAAATTGAACCTATTAAAAACGTTGTATTTAAGATAGGTGGAAGCTATCGAACGTTGGAGTCGGCTTCGCCTACGTTTAGCTTAGATTATTATACAACTGCTTCAAGAACTACTACAGAATCACAGATTCATCAATATGAAAACGCCTTTTCTGTATCCTATTTTCCGCAACGAAAAATGACAGGATTTGGAGTTGAGCGCCTTAATGCCGACGATCATTTTGCCAGTCTTTTTGCACAGGTTTCTCGTGGTGATAAAAGTTTATTAAGTAGTGATTTTAATTATACTAAATTGCAATTTTCATATATTCAGCCATGGCAATTAGGTGGTTACGGACGGTTAACAACTACGGTTGAGACTGGAAAAACGTTTGGTGAGGTGCCTTTAGGTTTGTTAAGTGTGGTTCCAGGGAATCAATCGTATTTTTCTATTTATAACACCTTTTCACAACTAGATTATTATGAGTTTGTAACTGATAGTTATACCACACTGCATTTAGAACATAATTTTAACGGGCGCCTGTTTTCAAGGATTCCTTTTTTGAGAAAATATAATTTAAGAGAGATTATTGGAATTAGAGGAGTTTGGGGAGATATTTCCCAGGGCAATAAAGATTTAAATGCCTCTGGGTTGGTTTATGTGGCCCCAACCAATAAAATGTATTACGAATACAGCTTTGGCGTGGGCAATATTTTTAAAGTATTCCGTATAGATTTTAACTTTAGAGGAAATTACCTGGAAAATCCAAATGCCCGAAAGTTTGGTGTGACAGGTAGTTTTGGGTTTTATTTTTAATTACAAGTGTTCCTTGGCTTTGCTAATAGCGTCATTTATATCCTTCACTACAGACTCCTTGTCGATAATTAAAAACATGCCGTTTTTTTCGAAATCTTTATTTAAAGAGCCTCTTATCCCAGAAAGAATAACCGTAATGCCCTTTAGTTTATAAGATTTAATGATTTCCTTTAAACTTTGGTATCCTGTTGCATCAATGATGGGAACATAACGCATTCTAACAATAATCACCTTGGGCTCTAAATGCGTATTGGTTATGGTTTCTTGAAATTGTCTGGCAGCACCAAAAAACAAAGGGCCGTTTATTTCATAGAGCAATACGTCTTTAGGTAAATCAAGAAGTTCTTCATCAAAAAGATGTTCGCCATTTGTGTTTTCATAAGATATATTGTCAATTTGAACAGATTCGCTCATCCGTTTCATAAACATAAAACTGGACAGTACAATACCTATTTCTATAGCAATCACTAAATCAAAAATAACGGTTAGGAAAAACGTAGTTAGCAATATAATAATATCCATTCTATTGCCTTTTAATATGGATTTAAATTGTCGCCATTCACTCATATGGTAAGCAACCACAATTAAAATACCTGCCAAACAAGAAAGTGGAATTAATTTAGCATAAGGACCAACTAGTAACATAATAGCCAATAAAGTTAAGGCATGAATAATCCCGGCTATAGGTGTCCTTCCACCATTTTTAACATTGGTTGCTGTTCTGGCTATGGCGCCTGTTGCTGGAATACCACCAAATAGAGCGGATGCAATATTGGCTACTCCCTGAGCAATTAATTCCATATTGGAACGATGTTTGCCTCCAATCATAGAATCTGATACTACTGCTGATAGTAATGATTCGATGCTACCTAGTAAAGCGATGGCAAAGGCTGGTTGGATAAGCGCTTGAACAGTATCAAAATCCACATGTGGAAATGACGGCATATTAAAATGATTGGGAATGTTTCCAAAATTACTCTCAATGGTGTCAACAGGAAGATTAAACATTCGCACAATAACAGTAGATAATACAATGGCCACAATAGACCCTGGAATTTTTTTTATAAGCTTTTGAAAATTCAACATAATAACAACTGTCCCAGTGGCGATTGTTATGGCAATCCAATTAATGTGATTAAAATTTTTAAAATATACAATCCATTTATCAATAAAATCGGCAGGAACTTTAGAAATATGCAACCCAAAAAAATCATTAACTTGTGATGAAAATATAATTAGAGCAATACCGCTGGTAAACCCAACAATTAGAGAATAAGGAATAAACTTCAATAAATTACCAAGACGTGCTAATCCCATGCCAATAATTATAAAACCTGCCATAAAGGTGGCTATGGTCAATCCATTAATACCATACTGTTGAACAATTCCATAAACAACGACAATAAAAGCACCCGTTGGCCCACCTATTTGCACTCGGCTTCCACCAATAGCAGAAATAATGATGCCTGCAATAATAGCTGTGATAATACCCTTTTCTGGTGAAACGCCCGAAGCTATTGCAAAGGCAATGGCTAAGGGCAATGCTACAATTCCAACAATAAGCCCCGATAATATGTCTTTTGTTAATGTCTCTTTGGAAATTCTCTGTTTTAAAATCGAAAACAATTTTGGGGTAAATTCCGGGCTCATTTTAAAATAAAAAAAATGTTAGTATTAAGTTTTAATTTTGAACTAAAGTACAGTGCGAATTTACCAGTTTTTCTTGAATAATTATGATTCTGGAAAAGTTTTAAAAAGGATTGATTATTCTAATTGGCCAATTTTATTAAATCATTTTTTGAATGTCCGTAATTTGTCATAAGTCTGAAAAACATAATGATTTTGTCATTCCGACAAAGGAGGAACCGCATTGATTTTCAATAGATTCTTCATTTCGTTTCACTCCATTCTGAATGACAAAAATGGTATTATGAATGAATATGGACATTCAAGAATCATTTAAAACAGTTGCCTTTTTGTTGCTAAGTCTTTATAGGATAAGTATCTTTATGCCCTTTAAAAAAGAAACCAAAAATGCAACAACATATTAAAATTAAATATATTTAATGTATGAGTAAGAAAGCACCATTAACCTTTGATGTGTTAATAGAAATCCCAAAAGGAAGTCGTAACAAATATGAATATGACTTTACATTACATAAAATTCGTTTTGACCGCATGTTATTTTCATCCATGATGTATCCTGGTGATTATGGATTTATCCCTGAAACTTTAGCACTTGACAAAGATCCATTAGATGTATTAGTGTTAGGTACAGAGCCAACCTACCCTATGGTGGTTATGGAAGTAAAACCAATTGGCGTATTCCACATGACCGATGAAAAGGGGCCCGATGAAAAAATTATTTGTGTACCAGTGTCGGATCCTATTTGGAGTCAGAATAATGATATAAGTGATTTAAACCCACACAGGTTAAAAGAAATTGAACACTTTTTTCAAGTTTATAAAGACTTGGAAGAAAAGAAAGTTGATGTTGGTGGTTGGGGAAGTGCAGAAGAAGCTATAAAGATATATCATGATTGTGTAAAACGTTATGAAGATAGTGAACACAAGAAAAAAAGAACCTTTACCATCTAAATTATTAGATTTATAAAATTAAAAAAATAAACCATCTTAATCGAGGGTGGTTTTTTTTTATCAATTATATTTTACTATTTTTAGCCGTTTCAAAAATAAATTAACTAACAACTAAACTATTAATATGGAATTATTAGTAAAATTTTTACCTGCTTTCGGAGTTTTAGCGCTTCTATTCGTTTTTGTAAAAAATCGATGGGTAGCTAAACAAGATGCAGGCACACCAAAAATGACTAAAATAGCAAAGCATATTACTGACGGTGCTATGTCTTTTTTGAAAGCCGAATATAAAATTTTGGCAATTTTTGTTATTGCAGTAGCAATATTATTATTTTTCAAAGGAAATTCTGAGTACGGTGGAGAGACCGATGTACATATTTCTCATGGAATGATTGCGCTGTCTTTTGTGGTAGGAGCCATCTGTTCTGCGTTAGCTGGTTTTATTGGCATGCGGGTAGCAACAAAGGCAAATGTAAGAACAACGCAAGCCGCAAGAACATCTCTAGGAAAAGCACTTGAAGTTGCTTTTGCCGGTGGTGCGGTTATGGGATTAGGTGTTGTTGGTCTTGGAGTTTTGGGATTAAGCGGTCTGTTTGCAATCTATCAGGATATTTGGCCTGGTGAAGCTAATTTAGTAATGGTCTTAAATGTGCTTTCAGGATTCTCACTAGGGGCATCTTCTATTGCTTTATTTGCTCGTGTAGGTGGAGGTATTTACACCAAAGCCGCTGATGTTGGAGCCGATTTAGTTGGAAAAGTTGAAGCTGGAATTCCAGAAGATCATCCTTTGAACCCTGCAACCATTGCAGATAACGTTGGAGATAACGTAGGTGATGTAGCCGGAATGGGAGCCGATTTATTTGAATCGTATGTAGGGTCTATTATTGGAACGATGGTACTGGGTGCTTTTATCGTTACTCCTGAATTTGGAGGACTTGGAGCGGTTTATTTGCCATTGGTATTGGCTGCAGTAGGTATTGTTATGTCAATAATTGGAACTTTATTTGTAAGGGTTAAAGATGGTGGATCACCACATAAAGCTTTAAATTTAGGTGAACTTGGTTCAGGGGTTCTTATGATTATTGCCTCTTATTTTATTATTACTAACATGATTCCTGAGACTGTTGAAGGTTTGCCATTTGGTGCCAATGGCGTATTCTTTGCAACACTTGCAGGATTATTCGCTGGATTTTGTGTTGGAAAAGTAACCGAATATTATACAGGAACAGGTGGTAAACCAGTTTTATCTATTGTGAAACAATCCGAAACAGGTTCTGCCACTAATATCATCGCTGGTCTTGGTGTAGGAATGATGTCTACTGCTATTCCTATTTTATTAATTGCAGCTGCGATTATGGTTTCTCATTATTTTGCTGGATTATATGGTATTGCCATTGCAGCTGTTGGAATGTTGGCAAATACAGGAATTCAGTTAGCTGTTGATGCCTATGGACCTATTTCTGATAATGCAGGTGGAATTGCAGAAATGGCTGAACTGCCTAAAGAAGTGCGTGAACGTACTGATAAATTAGATGCTGTTGGTAATACTACAGCTGCAATAGGAAAAGGATTCGCGATAGCCTCGGCAGCATTAACGGCTTTGGCATTGTTTGCTGCTTTTATGAAAACGGCTCATGTTACCTCTATTGATGTTTCTAAACCAGATATTATGGCAGGATTATTAATAGGCGGAATGTTGCCTTTTGTGTTTTCTGCGTTATCAATGAATGCTGTTGGGCGTGCAGCCATGGCCATGATTGAAGAAGTTCGTCGCCAATTTAAAGACATCCCTCAATTGCATGCAGCGCTCGAAGTGATGAGAAAATATGATTCAGATATGTCGAAAGCTACTGAAACGGATAGAAAAATATTTGATGCTGCTGATGGCTATGCAGAATATGAAAAATGTGTTGAAATATCTACGAATGCCTCTTTAAAGGAAATGGTGTTGCCGGGGCTTATGGCACTTGCTGTTCCAGTTGCTATTGGGTTTATTGGTGGTCCACAAATGTTAGGAGGATTATTAGCTGGTGTAACCACTTGTGGTGTTCTTATGGCAATCTTTCAATCTAACGCTGGTGGAGCTTGGGATAACGCAAAGAAAATGATTGAAGCTGATGGCCGTAAAGGTACTGCTGCGCATAAAGCGGCCGTTGTAGGTGATACGGTTGGAGATCCTTTTAAAGATACTTCAGGACCTTCATTAAATATATTATTAAAATTAATGTCTGTTGTGGCATTGGTAATTGCACCAAGTATTGCTTTGGATGCTGATGCCGCCGCCGCTTATGCTGATAATGGTATGCCTTCTACTGAGAAAATAGTTCAAAATTCAAAAGAAGTTAAGGTTGTTATGGAAGGCAATGATGATGGTGCCTTTAGAGCTACGGTTACAACTGTTACAAGTGAAAACGGAAAGGAAGTTACCACGGAACAGGTCTTTCAGGGCACGGAGGAAGAAGTTAAAACTAGTATTGATGCATTAAAAGAAAAAGGTATTAATGCTAAAGTAATGGTTGAAAAAATTATTGAAGATACCGAAAGTGAGATTAATAATTATTAGAAATTCTATTAATGAGGCTGTCTGAAAAGTGTCATTCTGAATAAAAATGAAGAATCTATTGAAAATCAAATTATTGATAATTAGGTAAATAAGATTTTTCGACTACGCTCAAAATGACAATCAAAATACTTTTAAGACAGCCTTATTTTTAATATTAATTATACGATTAAAATAAGCCATTAATTTCCGCATCAATCGTGTTGATAATCGATCCTAAATCTTCTGGATTTTCAACAAAATCTAAATGATCAACATCTATAATAAGAAGTTTTCCCTTGTCGTAGCCTTGAATCCAAGCCTCATAACGTTCATTAAGCCTGCTTAAATAATCAATACTTATTGAGTTTTCGTATTCACGCCCTCTTTTATGTATTTGTGATACTAAATTCGGGATAGAACTTCGCAAATAAATAAGAACATCAGGGCCTTTAACAAGCGATACCATTAAATCAAAAAGTGATTTATAATTCTCGAAATCACGATTGGTCATTAAACCCATTGCATGGAGATTGGGTGCAAAAATATGGGCATCTTCATAAATGGTTCGATCTTGAATAATATCTTTTCCGCTTTTTCTGATTTGTAATACTTGTCGAAATCTACTATTTAAAAAATAGACCTGTAGATTAAAACTCCAACGCTCCATCTGATTGTAAAAATCATCTAAATAAGGATTGTCTACAACATCTTCAAGTTGTGCCTCCCATTTATAGTGTTTTGCGAGTAATTTTGTAAGCGTGGTTTTTCCTGCGCCTATGTTTCCTGCAATTGCTATATGCATAGTATCAGTTGGTTTTTAGTTGGAATTTTTGAAGGGTTTCATTGGTGTAAATATACAAGGTTTCGTTGGTTAGTAAAAACTGATTTATTAACAAATCTGGAATTTTTATTGGTATTATTTTGGAGGTGTCTTTTTTTGAATAAAACAGTAAATTTCCTTTTTTTAAAATAATATTCTCATCACTCTCATCCATACTTGTAAAGTCATCGTTTTTAATTTTGGAAATTAAAACCCCAAAATAATTGTAGATCAATAAATTATCAGTAGTTAATAGCCAGCAATTATTGTAATTACTTTTTATGTCTAAAACAATACTATTTATGGGTAAAGATTGAGCTCGTGTAATATTATTTTTATAATCATAAATTTCTAACTGCTGAGAGTCTTGGTTATAAAGCCATAGCGTATTGTCATTTCCTGTTGAAATATAAGTTATATTTCTGTATGGTGTTATAGTGTTAAAATCTATTTTAAATATTTCGGCAAGTCTATTATCAAGAATAATGGCCGTATTAAAATCTTTGTAAAAAAGAGTTATTTTTAAGGGATTAAATACATCGACCGATGAAATGTTTCCTAATTGTAAGTTATTATATGAAATGGTTTTAGCCGCATCTTTTTTATAAAACACATTATTTTTAATGTAATATAAGGTGTTAAAATTATCAACGTTTATAAGGGTTTCGGCTTTTAATTCTGTTTCATCAATAAATGTTGTTTCAATAGGTTCTTGAGAAAATATTGAAAAGGATATTAATAGAGCTATTAAAAAAGTAGTTTTCATATAGACTTGAAAAGTACAAAAACCAAAAGAAACATCGAGATTAAATTTTCTCATGAACTGGTTTTTATTATAGAACTGGTTTAAACTTTTTTCAATTGTCTACAAAATGTTATTTTTCACTCACTTTTTGTCTTTTTTGAACTCCGTAGCGATGCTATGCGGGTAAAAAAAGCCTTCAATTGAGCAAAAAACTCCTGTTTTTCGATCCAATCAAAAAAGTTTAAACCAGTTCATAAAGTGTTAAATGCCCTATTGAGTTTTTATAGAAATAATTTCCATTTTAGAAAATTGTAAGTTCAAAATAATAAGATTAAAATTGAATCAGATAGAAAAGTGAAATGGTAAATCTTTAATACTTGATTGATGGCCAATTTATTTAACAAAATTTGGCCATTTGCTCATATAAGAAATAAATGCATCACTAAGCCTTTCTTTTTTTAAATAGGTTTGACTGACAGGTAAAGGATGTGGTTGAAAATTTGGATCTTCTAAAACTCGATTTGGGAAATCGTGATGTAAAATAGCCGATCTTCCAATAGTGACAAAATCTACCTTAGAGTTTAAAATTTTTGAAACATCATTACCAGAGCTTATCTTTCCAGCAACGGTTAATTTAACATCTTTAAAGTTTAAACTTGTAAAATGTTCCAATAAGCTTTTATCTTGATAATTTGAATCTTCTGGCAATTTAAAACAATCCCAAAGCGACATATCCAAAAAATCTATTTGCTTGGAATCCATTAACTTTTGAGCAATAACTTTGGTCTCTATTAGTTCCATGCCAAAGCGTTCGGGAGATAACCTTATCCCAATTAAAAAGCCTGAACCGCATGCTGCTCGAATACCTTCAACAATTTCAAAAATAATCCTACTTCTATTTTCTAATGAGCCTCCATAAATATCAGTTCGCTTGTTAGTTTCTTTACTTAAGAACTGGCATAATAAATAACCATGAGCTCCGTGGATTTCTACACCATTATAACCAGATGTTTTAGCTCGTAATGCTGCTTTAATAAAAGCGGTTATTACGGTTTTTATTTCATTGAGCGTTAACGCTCTTGCATCAGCCTTTTCATTGATTGATGGGCACACGGGTTGTTGGTTAATAAGCTCTTTTGGAGCACGCATCCCCGCATGGTGTAATTGAATAACGGCTAAACTACCATGTAGTTTTAATTCATTTGCTAAACGTTTGTGGCCTTCAATATGCGAATCGCTAAAAATGCCCAACTGTCCTGGGAATCCTTTTCCGTTCGCTTGCACATGTGATGCGCAGGTCATAACCAAACCAAACCCACCTTGAGCCCTCATTGTAAGCCATTTAAATTCAGCATCTGAAAGGACACCATTATCATGGCTTTGTGTGTTTGTCAATGGAGCAAGCATAAACCTATTTTTCATTATTGTGCCACAATGAAATTTTAAAGGTTTAGCTTCAATCTTCATAATATTATAAATGAAAAGCCTTTTTTACTTTATCAATATAATCCAATTTCTCCCATGTAAATAATTCCACATCAAGCGTAATGGTTTCACCATTAGGTTGAGAAAATGTTTTAGTAACAATTTCGTTTTTTCTTCCCATATGTCCGTAAGCTGCAGTCTCACTATAAATAGGAGCGCGCAATTTTAAACGCTCTTCAATGGCGGCAGGGCGCATATCAAAAAGTTTGGCTACTTCTTTGGCAATTTCGCCATCGGTCATATTAAAAGGGCATGTGCCATATGTATCCACAAAAATAGAGGTAGGTTCTACGACACCAATAGCATAAGATACTTGCACTAAAATTTCATCAGCAACACCTGCGGCTACTAAATTTTTAGCAATGTGTCTAGCTGCATACGCGGCACTTCTATCCACTTTACTAGGGTCCTTCCCTGAAAAAGCGCCACCACCATGTGCCCCTTTTCCACCGTAAGTATCTACAATAATTTTACGCCCTGTTAAGCCAGTATCTCCATGCGGTCCGCCAATAACAAACTTACCGGTTGGGTTAATATGATAGGTAATATCGTCACTAAAAATTGCTTGGATTTGTTCTGGTAGTTTAGAAAGAACACGTGGAATTAAAATAGTTATAATATCGGTTCTTATTTTTGCCAACATGGTTTCATCTTCGTCAAAGTCATCATGCTGAGTTGACACGACTATGGCATCGATACGTAGTGGGGTATTATCATCACTATATTCAATAGTGACCTGACTTTTTGAATCGGGTCTTAAATAAGTAATCTCTTTGTTCTCTCTTCGTAGGGTAGCCAGTTCAATTAGAATCCGATGGGCTAAATCTAAAGCCAACGGCATATAATTTTCAGTTTCATTCGTTGCATAACCAAACATCATACCTTGGTCACCAGCACCTTGTTGCTCTTTACTTGCTCTATCAACACCACGATTGATGTCATCGGATTGTTCGTGAATAGCCGAGAATATTCCACATGAATTTCCATCAAACATATAGTCGCTTTTGGTGTATCCTATTTTATTAATGGTATCCCTAGCAATTTTTTGAACATCTAAATAGGTCGTCGATTTTACTTCACCAGCCAGTACAACCTGCCCTGTAGTTACTAAAGTTTCACAAGCTACCTTTGAGTTTGCGTCAAACGCTAAAAAGTTATCAATTAGAGCATCACTGATTTGATCGGCAACTTTGTCTGGGTGGCCTTCAGATACACTCTCTGAAGTAAATAAATATGGCATATACTTAAGATTTATAAAGAAGATTTGACGAGTACGTCGAAGGAAGTTTACACTGCCTTTAGCATTTTTATTTATACTAAAATTTTTAGTACAAGAGGTTGCAATCAGTCAAATCTTTCCTCTATTATTTATAGATGCAAAAGTAAAAAAATAAAAGGAATACTAAATAAATTTTGCTTTTTTTAATAAATAATTTGGATATTGATTTTTAATTGTAAACATTTGCGGAGTTATTATGAAAAAATACATTTTAAATATTATTTCTATTGTTGTCATTGTGATTATATCGCAAGGGTAGGGAATGGTATATTAAAAAACAGATAAGTTTTAAAGAACCTTCCCGAAACGGAAGGTTTTTTTTATTGATTTTTTTTCAATATTGAACATCATAAAAAAGTTGAATTAAATACTTGAAAAACAATAGTATAGACTATTATAAAGTATGGTGGATTTAAACTTGTGTAGTAAAGAATAGAATTATTAAAAGTGTAATAATTTAATTTCGAACTTTATTTTTAAATCTAAATAAAATTAAGCCACTTTAGTGGCTGAAATAAACATGAATAAACTCAATAAATACAGTAAAACAGTTACTCAAGATCCTACGCAGCCGGCAGCTCAAGCCATGTTACATGCTATTGGATTAACAGACGAAGATTTTTACAAACCAATGATAGGTATTGCAAGTACAGGATACGAAGGGAATCCATGTAATGTGCATCTGAACGATTTGGCTAAATTGGTTAAGAAAGGCACTCAAAACGAAGATATAATCGGTCTTATTTTTAATACTATTGGGGTTAGTGATGGTATTTCTATGGGAACACCTGGAATGCGATATTCACTCCCATCCCGTGATATTATTGCAGATTCTATGGAAACTGTAGTTCAGGCCATGAGTTATGATGGGTTAATAACTGTTGTGGGCTGTGATAAAAATATGCCTGGTGCTTTAATGGCTATGATAAGATTAAATAGGCCATCTATTTTAGTGTATGGAGGCACTATTGATTCTGGTTGTCATGAAGGTAAGAAATTGGATGTAGTATCTGCTTTTGAAGCTTGGGGAAGTAAAGTTGCTGGAACCATGAGCGAAGCAGAATTTAAAAGTATTGTTCAAAAAGCGTGTCCAGGAGCTGGCGCTTGCGGTGGTATGTACACTGCAAATACAATGGCATCGGCTATTGAAGCTTTGGGGATGACTTTGCCTTTTAATTCATCTAATCCTGCAACGGGAGAAGAAAAAAAAATAGAATCTGTAAAAGCAGGTGAAGCCATGCGCTTATTACTTGAAAAAGATATAAAACCTTCAGATATTATTACTAGAAAATCTTTAGAAAACGCCATTCGTTTAGTTACTATTTTAGGAGGTTCAACAAACGCTGTGTTGCACTTTTTAGCTATTGCTAGAGCGGCTCAAATTGAGTTTACATTACAAGATTTTCAAAAAATAAGTGATAACACACCATTTCTGGCTGACTTAAAACCAAGCGGGAAATACTTAATGGAAGATGTACATGCAGTTGGGGGTATTCCAGCAGTTTTGAAATACTTATTAAAGAAAGGTTTATTGCATGGTGACTGTTTAACGGTTACAGGAAAAACATTGGCTGAGAATTTACTGGATGTAGCGGATTTAACAGAAGGACAAGATGTCATAAAACCTCTTGAAAATCCTATTAAAATATCCGGACATTTACGAATGCTGTATGGTAATTTAGCTGAAGAAGGTAGTGTTGCTAAAATTACTGGAAAAGAAGGGTTGAAATTTCGAGGAAAAGCAAAAGTATTTGATGGTGAATATGCAGCCAACGATGGCATAAGAGATGGGAAAGTAGAAAAAGGAGATGTTGTCGTCATTCGATATGAAGGTCCAAAAGGAGGTCCCGGAATGCCAGAAATGTTAAAACCAACAGCAGCTATTATGGGTGCGGGTTTGGGTAAAGATGTAGCATTGATTACAGATGGTCGCTTTTCAGGTGGAACGCATGGATTTGTCGTTGGACACATAACCCCTGAAGCACAAGAAGGCGGAACCATTGCCGTTGTTAAAGACGGAGATATCATTACCATTGATGCTGAAACAAATTCAATTGTCCTTGAAGTTTCAGATAAAGAATTGGAAAAAAGAAAACAAAATTGGACGTCACCTAAATTAAAATTTAGTCGTGGTGTACTCTATAAATATGCAAGAACTGTTTCGTCAGCATCCAAAGGATGTGTGACCGATGAATTTTAAGTGAGAGGTATGAATACAGAAATAAAAACCAAAACAACAAAAGTGGCTCAAAAAACCGAACGGATTACCGGCAGTGAAGCCATCATAAGATGCTTAATAGCAGAGGGTGTTGACATTCTTTACGGATATCCAGGAGGCGCCATTATGCCCGTATATGATGAATTATATAAATACAGAGATCGAATACATCACGTGTTAACAAGACACGAACAAGGAGCAACTCACGCAGCTCAAGGGTATGCCCGTATTTCTGGTAGAGTTGGTGTAGCTATGGCAACATCAGGGCCAGGAGCGACCAATTTAATAACGGGTATTGCAGATGCTCAAATAGATTCTACACCTATGGTATGTATTACTGGTCAAGTGGCTTCCCATTTATTAGGGAGTGATGCGTTTCAAGAAACCGATATTGTAGGAATCTCTACACCGGTTACCAAATGGAATCACCAAATAACAAAAGCATCTGAAATCCCTGGGATTATTGCCAAAGCATTTTATATTGCAAAAAGTGGTAGACCAGGACCTGTATTAGTTGATATTACTAAGGATGCTCAATTAGAAGTATTCGATTTTTCATATGTCAAATGTACTGGTGTTAGAAGTTATAATCCAATTCCAAAAACAGATTCTGAAGCTTTGAAAGCAGCAGCAACATTAATTAATCGAGCTAAAAAACCGTTGATAGTTTGGGGACAAGGTATTATTTTGGGAAAAGCCGAAGAAGAATTAAAAGCAGTAATTGAAAAAGCGGGAATTCCTTCTGCTTGGACCATTCTTGGAGCATCTGCCTTACCTACATCACATCCACTAAATGTTGGGATGGTTGGTATGCATGGAAACTATGCGCCTAACAGATTAACAAACGAATGTGACGTTCTTATCGCGATTGGGATGCGTTTTGATGATCGCGTTACAGGGAATTTAAATACCTATGCCAAGCAAGCAAAAATTATTCATTTTGAAATTGATCCAGCTGAAGTTGATAAAAACGTAAAAACGGATATTGCTGTATTAGGCGATTCCAAAGCAAGTTTAGCAGGGCTTTTGCCGTTACTTAACGCGAATTCCCATCCTGAATGGCTTCAAGAATTTAAAGATTTATATGCTATTGAATTTGAAAAAGTTATAAAAGACGATTTACATCCTGTCAAGGAAGGATTGACCATGGGCGAGGTTTTGAATGAAATCAACATTCAAACCAAAGGCGATGCGGCTATTGTTTCCGATGTTGGTCAACACCAAATGATCGCTTGTAGATATGCAGATTTTAACACCACTAAAAGTAATATTACTTCTGGAGGATTAGGAACCATGGGATTTGCACTTCCAGCAGCGATTGGAGCAAAAATGGCTGCTCCTGAAAGAGAAGTTGTAGCCATTATTGGAGATGGTGGTTTTCAAATGACTATTCAAGAATTAGGAACTATTTTTCAACAAAAAGTGCCAGTAAAAATTGTGGTATTAAATAATGGGTTTTTAGGAATGGTACGTCAGTGGCAACAATTGTTTTTTGATAAACGTTATGCCTCAACCGAAATGACGAATCCAGATTTTGTAACCATTGCCAAAGGCTATTATATAGAAGCAAAACGAGTTAAAAAACGTGAAGAATTGGCAGATGCAGTAAAAGAGATGATTGCTTCAAAAGATGCTTATTTCTTAGAAGTTTATGTCGAAAAGGAAGATAATGTATTTCCAATGATTCCTTCTGGGGCATCGGTTTCAGACATTAGATTAAGTTAATAAAGTAGAATAAGGAAAATAGAACAAAGAATAAAGATAAGGTAGGATTGCAGTTTTTTCCGCGAAAGCGATAAAAGTCTTTTCTCTAGCATCTTTTTTCTAATATCTTTTAAAGAAAATGAACGAAGAAATAAAAACATTTACCATATCGATTTATACCGAAAATAATATTGGGTTGCTAAATCGAATTTCAGCAATTTTTCAACGTAGACACATCAATATTGAAAGTTTAACAACATCGCAGTCTGAAATTGAAGGTGTAAACAGGTTTGTTATAGTTGTAAACATGGAAGAAGCGCAAGCTAGAAAAATTGTAAAGCAAATAGAAAAACAAGTTGAAACTATTCGCGCTTATTTTCATACCGATGATGAAACCATATATACAGAGTCATGTATGTTTAAAATAAAGTCGGCTTTACTTTTTGAAGAGCCTCAAATTCAGAATATAATTAAAGATAGTAACTCGCAAATTGTCACCGTAAATAAAGAATTTTTTGTGCTTGAAAAATCAGGAAGACGGCATGAAATAGAATCGTTACGCCGAGACTTAAATGTTTTTGGTATTATGCAGTTTGTTCGGTCGGGGAGAATTGCAGTAACTAAAGACGAAATGAAAATAACAGAAATGCTTTTAGCATTCAATAATCAATAATATTATTAAAAATGGGAAATTATTTTAACACACTATCATTAAGAGATAAATTAAATCAATTATCAAAGTGTCGATTTATGGATGCTTCAGAATTTGAAGATGGTGTCAATGCATTATTAGGTAAAAAAATTGTCATTGTTGGATGTGGTGCGCAAGGATTAAACCAAGGACTCAATATGCGAGATTCTGGTTTAAATATATCTTATACATTACGGGCAGCGGCGATAAAAGAAAAGAGAACGTCTTATGTAAATGCTACTGATAATGGATTTAAAGTTGGAACCTATGAAGAATTAATTCCATCAGCCGATTTAGTATTAAACCTTACCCCAGATAAACAGCACACCAGCGTTATAAAAGCTATTATGCCATTGATGAAAAAAGGCGCTACGTTATCGTATTCTCATGGATTCAATATTGTTGAAGAAGGCACACAAATCCGTAAAGATCTTACCGTAATCATGGTAGCACCAAAATGTCCAGGAACCGAAGTTCGTGAAGAGTATAAAAGAGGATTTGGTGTGCCAACATTAATTGCGGTACACGAAGAAAATGATCCAGAAGGAAAAGGTTGGGCGCAAGCTAAAGCGTATGCTGCCGCTACTGGTGGCGATAGAGCAGGGGTTTTAGCCTCATCGTTCGTTGCTGAGGTTAAAAGTGATTTAATGGGAGAACAAACGATTCTTTGTGGGTTGTTACAAACAGGTTCCATTCTTTGTTTTAATAAAATGATTGAAAAAGGAATAGATGCGGGATATGCTTCTAAATTAATTCAGTATGGTTGGGAAACGATTACAGAAGGTTTAAAGTATGGCGGTATTACCAATATGATGGATCGGTTGTCAAACCCAGCTAAAATTAAAGCTTTTGAATTGTCTGAGGAATTAAAAGATATTATGCGTCCGTTATTTCAAAAACATATGGACGATATAATGGAAGGAAACTTTTCAAAAGGGATGATGGAAGATTGGGCTAATAATGATAAAGATTTATTAGGGTGGAGAGCTGCAACCGCTGAAACAGCCTTTGAAAAAACACCAGCGGGAGATGTAAAAATTTCTGAACAAGACTATTATGATAATGGGGTTTTGATGGTAGCTATGGTAAGGGCAGGTGTAGAATTAGCTTTTGAATCTATGACAGAGTCTGGTATTATTGATGCCTCTGCATATTATGAATCATTGCATGAAACGCCACTAATTGCAAATACCATTGCAAGACGTAAATTATACGAAATGAACAGCGTTATTTCTGATACAGCGGAGTATGGTTGTTATTTATTCGATCATGCTTGCAAACCTTTATTAGCAGATTTTATGAAGAAAATCGACACCAATGTTATTGGAAAGGCCTATGCTAAAGATAACGGTAAAGGTGTTGATAATGCTAAACTAATAGAAGTAAATGCTGCTTTAAGAAATCATCCTGTTGAAAAAACAGGAACATTTTTAAGAGCTTCCATGAAGGCTATGAAACCTATAGTCTAGTTTTGACAGTAATGAAATAAAAGCATTTTCTGTTTCTCAATTATGGAAAATAAAATAAAAGTTGATATGTTTTTAATATGTCGACTTTTATTTTTTAAAACAGAATTGTAGAATTTATTATTTCCACATTCGTAGGCGAAATCGTTTTCGTTGTAAGAGATTTGTTATCAGGTAATTAAATAGTTATAAGTATGATATTTTTTCAGTATATGTTGTTACAATATAGATATCTGAACAAAAATATAAGTATCTTAGCATTTAGTTTTTAACATCATTTTTATATTATGAAATGCCCATTAACAATTTGCAAACCTCCCGATAGCTATCGGGACGATATGATTAACAGGGCATTCCATCCCTGTGCTGAGTGCAGTCGAAGTATGACCTATAAAAAATAAATAAATATAAACAGATGAAAACAGCTTTTTCAGAAATCCCAGAAGCTTATAAAATTAATTCTCTATTACATCAAAACACCTATTTAGTGTCAGGAGAATTAAAAAAATGGAAAGGAGAAACCTCAAATATATATTCTACTATTTCATCAACTGAAGTCTACAAACCTACCTTGTTAGGAAGTATTCCAAACCAAGGAAAAGAGGAAGCATTAGAAGCTTTAGATTCTGCATGTTTAGCGTATGACAAAGGTCAAGGATTATGGCCTACAATGAAAGTTGTAGACAGAATTACCTGTATGGAGAACTTCGTTAAATTGATGAAAACCAAACGAGACGAAGTTGTTAAGCTGTTAATGTGGGAAATAGGTAAAAATTTACAGGATTCACAAAAAGAGTTCGATAGAACGGTTGATTATATCTACGACACGATCGAAGATTATAAACAAATGGATCGTGACAGTGCTAAATTTAACAAGAGTGATGGTATTTATGCACATATTAGGCGAGGACCATTAGGTGTTGTGTTATGTTTGGGGCCTTATAATTACCCGCTTAATGAAACATTTTGTTTACTTATTCCAGCTTTAATCATGGGTAATACGGCCATATTCAAACCTGCAAAACATGGGGTATTGCTTATCGCACCATTAATGGAGGCCTTTCAAAAAAGTTTTCCAAAAGGCGTGGTTAATATTATTTTTGGTAGAGGGCGTGTAGTGGCGTCGCCTATTATGGAATCTGGAAAAGTGGATGTATTGGCCTTAATCGGAAATAGTACTTCAGCAAATGCTTTACAAACCATTCATCCAAAGAAAAATAGATTACGTTTGGTATTAGGTTTAGAAGCTAAAAATCCTGCCATTGTTTTACCGGATGCCGATTTAGATTTAGCAATTGATGAATGTATTGCCGGCACCTTATCTTTTAATGGGCAACGTTGTACCGCCTTAAAAGTATTGTATGTCCATAAAGACATTGTAGAAGAATTTAATAAACGATTTTCCATAAGAGTGGACGCTCTTAAATTCGGAAATCCTTGGGAGCCTGGAGTTAAATTAACACCCCTTCCAGAGAAAAACAAACCTGCGTATATTCAAGAACTAATTGATGATGCTCAAAATTTAGGTGCAAAAATCATCAATAAAAGAGGAGGAGAAACGACTGAAAATTATATTTTTCCAGCGGTAATGTATCCCGTAAGTAAATCCATGCGAGTTTTTAAAGAAGAACAATTTGGACCTATTATTCCAATACTAACATTTACAGATATCGCCGAACCTTTAGATGATATGGCCGAATCCAACTACGGCCAACAAGTGAGTGTTTTTGGAAAGGATGTAAAAAAATTAGCACCCTTAATTGATACCTTGGTAAACCTTGTTTGTCGTGTTAATTTGAATAGTTCATGCCAACGCGGCCCTGATGTTTATCCATTTACTGGAAGAAAAGATTCTGCATTTAGTACGTTGAGTGTTCATGATGCATTGCGATCATTTTCAATACGGACCTTTGTTGCATCCAAAGACAACGATTATAACAATGCTATTTTAAAAGAATTAATGGATAAGAAAAATTCAAATTTTATAAGCACGGATTATATTTTATAATGGACAATATTTGGTGGTTGTTTTCAAGAATGTAATGATTGTTGAAAATTATTATTAGTTCGATACTTTGTTAACTTATTGAGATTGGCGTGCTTAATGCCGAATAATTGTTTTGTTAAAAAACAAATTAAAAACCCCCATTATTTAACTAAATATGATTAAATAACAGAGAAATTGATAATTTTTAGCAACTATTCTCTAATTTATATAAATCATATTAAATAAAATGATAATTTTAACGCATGAATACTTTAAAAAATAAAATTCGTCCTTCATCCCCCGGTTTGCGCGCGCGTAGTATTCGCCGCTGTTTTTAATCTGTAGTTAACAAAACCAATACGTAATTTTAATTTTTTTTTTCAAAGTGTATAATTTCTCATTCATCTCATTTCAAAATATAGTTAGTAGGTCAATTAATTATTGTTTTATGTGTCATATTTTTCCCCGTCGCCCGTAAGGGTACTACTAATTATTTTGAACATGGTGAGTCCAGTTCAGTATTTTAAACAAGAAACATATAGTTTAAAACTTAATTAAAAAATCACTACAATAAATGGACATTGTAATTGCTGATAAATCACATAGTAAATACGCAGAAATTATTTGCGAAACCATTGCCGAGTCTGCTGCCGTTAGAGGGACAGGTATTGCTCGACGTACTCCAGAATATATTACCACCAAAATGGAAAATGGAAATTCTGTTATCGCTTTAGATGGCGATAAATTTGCAGGCTTTTGTTATATAGAAAAATGGGGTCATGGTAAATTTGTGGCTAACTCTGGCTTAATTGTTCATCCGGATTATAGAAATGCGGGTTTAGCTAAGAAAATTAAGCATAAGGTATTTCAACATTCCAGAACCAAATTCCCAGACGCAAAAATATTTAGTATCACCACGGGGTTTGCCGTTATGAAAATGAATACCGATTTGGGTTATAAACCTGTTCCGTTTTCTGAATTAACAGATGACCCAACATTTTGGGATGGCTGTCAAACATGCAAGAATTATGATGTTTTAACTCGTACAAATAGGAAAATGTGCTTATGTACGGGTATGTTATATGATCCTAATGCAAAGGACCTTAATAAAAAAAAGTTAATTAAAACAAATGTGTTTGCAAGATTAAAACATATCAAGGAAACCATGTTTTTAAAAAAAGACAAAAAATGAGTTCGATGAAAAAATTAGTAATAGCCTATAGTGGTGGATTGGACACCTCTTATTGTGCAGTCAGTTTATCAAAAGAATATGATGTACATGCAGTAAGCGTTAATACAGGTGGATTTACACAAAAGGAAATTGACACTATTGAAGCCAATGCCTATAAAATGGGTGTTTCGACTTATAAAAATATAAACGCAGTTCCATATTTTTATAAAAAGGTAATCAAATATTTGGTTTTCGGTAATGTTTTAAAAAACAATACATATCCTTTATCTGTAAGTGCAGAGCGCATTATTCAAGCTATTGAAATTGTAGAATACGCAAAAAGTATTAATGCTGAATATATTGCTCATGGAAGTACTGGAGCAGGAAATGACCAAGTTCGTTTTGATATGATTTTTCAAACCTTGGCGCCAAATATTGAAATCATTACTCCTATTAGAGATAAGACATTATCTAGACAAGAAGAGATAGATTATTTAAAAGCAAATGGGATCGATATATCTTGGGAAAAAGCTAAATACTCGGTTAATAAAGGACTTTGGGGAACAAGTGTTGGCGGACAAGAAACCTTAACTTCAGAAAAACCGTTGCCTAGTGAAGCATATCCATCTCAATTAAAAAATAAAGGTGAAGAAAAAGTTACCCTAACGTTTGAACAAGGAGAGTTTGTCGCTTTAAATGGTGTAAAAAGTGAGCCATATAAAAATATTGAATTATTAAATAGCATAGCTTCTGCCTTTGCAATAGGAAGAGATATTCATGTTGGAGATACCATTGTTGGCATTAAAGGGCGCGTTGGATTTGAAGCTGCTGCTGCTTTAATTACTATTAAAGCACATCATTTATTAGAAAAGCATACCTTAACAAAATGGCAATTACAACACAAAGAATATTTAGCTAGTTTCTACGGTATGCATTTGCATGAAGGTCAGTATTTAGATCCGGTAATGAGAAATATTGAGGCGTTTTTACAAAGTAGCCAAGAGAATGTTAGCGGCGATGTAATTGTAAGTTTAAAACCATATCATTTTTCGTTGGATGGTATAGTATCTAAACATGATTTAATGAACGCGAAATTTGGAAGTTATGGGGAAGAAAGCAAAGGATGGACCCCAGAAGAAGCCAAAGGGTTTATAAAAATTATTGGAAATCAAAATAAGATATATCAACAAGTAAATTCATAAAATCATGATACAAGTTGGCATTATTGGAGGCGCAGGTTATACAGCTGGAGAATTGATTCGACTGCTCATGTTTCATAAAGAAACAGACATTAATTTTGTTTACAGCACTTCAAATGCTGGGAATAAAATTAGTAAAGTGCATCAAGATTTAGAAGGGAGCATAAACTTAAAATTTACGGACAGGATAAATCCAAATGTTGATGTCCTGTTTTTGTGTTTAGGACACGGCAATTCGGTAAAGTTTTTAAAGGCTAATGCGTTTTCCGATAAAACCAAAATGATAGATTTAGGAAATGATTTTAGATTGGACGACGATAAAAAATTTGACAATAAAACCTTTGTTTATGGCTTGCCAGAACTTCAAAAGGAATTAATAAAAAAGGCAAATTATATTGCAAATCCGGGCTGTTTTGCAACGGCAATTCAATTAGCGTTATTACCATTAGCGCATCATAATTTAATCAAGTCCGAAGTCCATGTAAATGCGGTTACGGGAGCCACTGGTGCAGGAACTTCTTTGACTGAAACCACCCATTTTACTTGGCGAGACAATAATTTTTCTTACTATAAACCATTTACACATCAACATTTAGGGGAAATCAATCAATCTGTTAAGCAGTTGCAAAATAATTTTTCTTCAGAGATTCTTTTTATGGCAAATAGAGGTAATTTTTCCAGAGGAATTTTCGCAACACTTTATACAGATTTTAATGGAACTTTAGAAGAGGCGAAGAAACTGTATAAATCATATTACGATCAGGCAAAATTCACCTTTGTTTCCGATGATGATTTACATTTAAAACAAGTAGTAAACACCAATAAATGTTTACTTCATTTATATAAGCACAATAATAAATTACTAGTTACAAGTATTATTGATAATTTATTAAAAGGAGCTTCTGGGCAAGCGGTTCAAAACATGAATTTAATGTTTGGCTTTGAAGAAACTGAAGGTTTAAAATTAAAAGCAACTTATTTTTAATCCCCACCTAACCTCCCCAAAGAGGAGGAATAATAAATGAGTTTCCCTTCTTCGGAGGGGCTAGGGGAGGATTTAGAGCAAGAGTGGTGCGTTAGTGTCCCGATAGCAATCGGGAGAAGCGGCATCCTTTTTACGTTAGTAGAAAGACATCATTACGAGGAGGGACGAGGAAGTAATCTCTTAAGATTAAGAGGTTGCCACAGAAAATTAGAAATTTTCTTCGCAATGACGTAAAAAGATATAGTGAAAAGCGAGACCCTTGGGTAATGCAAAAAAAACAATAAAACAAAGAGAAATGAAAATAGCCATTATAGGTGCTGGAAATTTGGGTAAATCTATTGCAAAGGGGTTAATAACTACGAAGGCGGCTTCGTCTTTATATTTGACCAAACGAAATATTGAGTTGCTTAAGGAATTTAAGAATTTAAAGGGCGTGTCATTAACTTCTGACAATGCTTTAGCAATAAAAAACTCTGATATTATAATCTTCGCTGTACAACCGTCGCAAATAGAAAATATTCTAAAAAAAGTCGTTCCTGTTATTCAAGAAAATCATGTAATTATTTCAACCATTACAGGCTATTCCATTTCAAAAATTGAAGCTGTTATTGGTAGCGATAAATATATTATAAGGGCCATGCCAAATACGGCAATTTCGGTGGGTCAATCTATGACCTGTATTGCAGCAAATGAAAAAGGCAAGGAAAAAGTAAAATTAGCATTGGATATTTTTAACCGATTAGGACATTCATTAGAAATACCCGAAGAGAAAATTCAGGCTGCAACGGTTATTTGTGCAAGTGGAATTGCCTTTTGGATGCGTCTAATTCGTGCTACAACTCAAGGGGCCATTCAATTGGGTTTTGAAGCTCATGAGGCACAGGAATTGGCGATGCAAACCTGTTTTGGAGCTGCCAGTCTATTAATTAAGTCTGGAAATCATCCAGAACAAGAAATAGACCGCGTTACAACGCCAATGGGATGCACCATTGAAGGGTTAAATGAAATGGAACATCAAGGGTTAAGTTCATCACTCATTAAAGGAATTGTTGCCTCTTTCGAAAAAATCAATCAAATAAAAAAGAATTAAAATGCCATTATTTGACGTATATCCATTATATAATGTAACCCCAGTTTCGGGTAAGGACATGCATGTTTACGACGAAAAGGGAGTTGAATATTTAGACCTTTACGGAGGTCATGCTGTAATTTCCATAGGACATTCACACCCAAACTATGTTGAGGCTGTTACCAAACAAGTAGCAACTTTAGGGTTTTACTCGAATGCGATTCAAAACCCATTGCAAGTAGAATTAGCAGATAAAATGGAATCTTTATCAAGCTGTACAGGGTATCAATTATTTTTGTGTAATTCTGGTGCAGAAGCAAATGAAAATGGGTTGAAATTAGCCTCTTTCAAAACAGGGAAATCAAGAATTTTAGCTTTTAAAAACTCATTTCACGGACGTACATCGGCAGCCGTTGCTGCCACTGATAACCCATCAATAAATGCACCAATAAATGCGCAGCAAAAAGTCACTTTTTTAGCGTTAAATGATATTGAAGGCGTTAAAAGAGAATTAGAGAAAGGCGATGTTTGTGCCGTTATTGTAGAGTTTATTCAAGGTGTTGGAGGTTTAGATCAAGGTACAGTTGAGTTTTTCGAACAAGTAAATATCTTATGTAAAGCAAACAATACTTTTTTTATTGCCGATGAGGTACAGTCTGGTTACGGACGGTCTGGTAAGTTCTTTGCGTTTCAATATTATAACGTGACTCCCGATGTTATTTCAATAGCTAAAGGGATGGGCAATGGTTTCCCAATTGGTGGGATTTTAATTCATCCAGGTATTGAAGCAAAACATGGCATGTTAGGCACTACCTTTGGTGGAAATCATTTGGCTTGTACTGCTGGTTTAGCTGTTTTGAACACCATGGAAGACGAAAAATTGATTGAGAACGTCAATGAGATATCAGACTATTTTATTTCAATAGCGAAGACAGTTCCGCAGATAAAAAACATTAAAGGAAAAGGTTTAATGCTTGGACTGGAATTCGATTTTGAAGTTGGCGACCTGAGAAAAAAACTCATTTACGAGTATCACATTTTTACAGGAGGCGCTTCAAACAAAAAACTCATTAGAATATTACCACCATTAACAATAAAAAAAGAACACGTAGACCAATTTTTTGAAGTTCTTAAAAAGGCTTTATGAGAATTGGAGTTGCAAAGCCTCAAAGCTCCAAAGCCTCAAAGTTCCAAAGACTATGAAAATCAGCTACTCAGCTATTTTGGAGCATTGAAACTCAGTAACTAAAAAAGAAAAAAATGAATACCTTATTACCTATAGAAACAAGAAACACCGTATTACTTAAAATGGCTACACTTTTAGAGCAAGAAAGAGCTGCTATTATTACTATTAATAAAGCGGATTTGGAGGCTTATAATGGTAATGATATTTCTATGTACGACCGTTTAAAAGTAGACAATTTTAAGGTTGATGAAATGATAAAATCTGTAACCCACTTAGCAGCTCAAGAAGATCCTGTTGGTATTGAACGCTTTAGCTTTAAACACGATAATGGGATGCAAGTTTATAACAAAACAGCGTCGTTTGGAACCATTTTGATTATTTATGAATCACGCCCAGATGTTACAGTTGAAGCGGCTGGAATAGCTTTTAAATCGGGCAATAAAATATTATTAAAGGGAGGAAAGGAATCTTTGAAATCAAATTTAAAGATTGTTGAATTATGGCATCAAGCTTTACAAGCTAACGATGCTTCAACAGAGTGGGTAGAATATTTACAATTCAACAGAGCCGAAACGCAGGCTTTTTTAGAAAAGCCAACTCAAAAAGTAGATTTAATAGTCCCCAGAGGTGGTGAAAAATTGATTGCTTTTGTAAAAAAACACGCTACATGTCCAGTTATAATCAGTGGACGTGGAAACAATTTTGTGTATGTACACAAAGAAGCGGATCAGCAAATTGCGCTAGATATTATTATCAATGCAAAAACAACAAAAATTTCGGCTTGTAATGCGTTAGATAAAATATTAATTGATAAAAATCTCCCAAATAAAGATGCTTTCATTAAATCACTTATTTTAAAATTAAAAAAATTTGATATTGAAATTTTTGGTGATAAAAGTATTTCAAAATATGAAGGAGTAGAAACGATTCCATCAAATGATATTTGGTATGAAGAGTTTTTAGATTATAAAATTGCTGTCGCAGAAATAGATTCAAATGAAGACGCTATTGCTATGATAAACAAATATTCTGGCGGACATTCATCATCAATTGTTGCCAAAAATAATGAGGCTGCAAAAACATTTATGGAAAATGTAGATACAGCGGCGGTTTACCATAATGCTTCAACCCGTTTTACAGATGGTGGGCAACTTGGTTTGGGTGGCGAATTAGCTATTAGCACTGATAAATTACACCAAAGAGGACCTATTGGATTGCAACATTTGGTAACCAATAAATGGTATATTTTTGGCAACGGACAAACACGAAACTAAGTGAACTATAAAAAACGTATATTACTTAAAATAGGTTCTAATACCCTAACTAAGGAAACCGATAATATTTCTAGAGGGAAAATAGAAGATATTGCAAATCAAATAGCAATGCTTCAAGATGAATACGAGTTTATTATTGTAAGTTCTGGAGCCATTGCCGTCGCTAAACAGTTTGTAAAGCTTGAAAGTAAAGGGAAAGAGATAAATGTAAAACAAGCTTTGGCTTCTATTGGGCAGCCACATTTAATACGTATTTATCAGGAAATTTTTAGGGAGTATGGCTTGTTGAGTTCACAATGTTTATTATCGTATTCAGATTTTGAAAAACAGGAAAGCAAAACCAACATTGTAAATACCATTAATGTGTTGGTGTCCAACAATTACATTCCCATTATAAATGAAAATGATACGGTAGCAACTGATGAGATTCAATTTGGTGATAATGATAAATTAGGAGCTTTAACAGCATCCCTTTTAAATGTTGATTTATTCATCATTGCAACAAACACTAATGGGATATATACCAAAAAGTCTATTGAACATAAAAAGCCAGTAACGATTGAAAGTGTTGAAGATATTAAGCATTTGCAGGAAGAAATTGTAAGTTCAAAATCGTCTCATGGTTCAGGTGGAATGCAATCAAAAGTAGATGCCATTTTGGTAGCAAAACAGGCCAATATAGAAACCTGGATAGTAAACGGATTGGATGATAATTTTATAATCAATGCGTTCAACAATAAAATACATTTTACCAAAATAAAATAGTAGAAACATGAAAAACTACACTTCTATACATGATATAGATAACATGAATTCTTGGATTGCGGAAGCAAAGGAATTAAAAGCAAATCCTTTAAAATATATTGATTTAGGAAAGCATAAAACCATTGGGTTATTGTTTTTTAATTCCAGTTTACGTACACGGTTAAGCACTCAAAAAGCGGCTTTAAATTTAGGAATGAATCCTATTGTTATGAATGTTTCGGGTGATGCATGGGGAATTGAGTTTGAAGATGGAACCATAATGAATGGACATACAGCAGAACATATTAAAGAGGCCGCGGCGGTAGTATCTCAATACTGCGATATTATTGCGGTAAGAGCATTTCCAACATTGACAGATAAAGCGAAAGACGAAAGTGAATATGTGTTAAAATCGTTTATAAAATATGCCTCTGTGCCTATTGTAAATATGGAAAGTGCGACAGAACATCCATTACAAGGGCTGACCGATGCGATCACTATTTCAGAATATGCTAAAACTGTTAAACCAAAAGTGGTTTTAAGTTGGGCGCCACATGTAAAGGCTTTGCCGCATGCCGTGGCTAACAGTTTTGTTCAAGCCATGCAAAAAATGAATGTTGAATTTGTTATCACGCATCCGAAAGGGTGTGAATTAAATTCAGAGATTACGGGAAACATGCCTATACTTTATAATCAAAAAGAAGCGTTTAAAAATGCCGATTTTGTATATGTTAAAAACTGGAGCAGTTATTCCGATTATGGAAAAGTATTGAATACAGACCCGAATTGGATGATTACCAAGGAAAAGTTGGGGAATGCTAAATTTATGCATTGTTTACCAGTAAGACGAAATTTAATTGTTGAAGATGCCGTTTTAGATAGTGATAACTCATTGGTTATTCAACAAGCTAATAACAGAACGTACGCGGCTCAATTAGTGTTGAAAAAAATATTGGAATCTAAAAAGTAAATATAGAACGTCATTGCGAAAGAGGAACGATTGAAGCAATCTTTGCATTCATAAAAACAGATTACTTCGACGTGAAAAACTCCTCGTACTCTATGATTAAAAATTTAACCAAAAACAAGTTCCCTCTCTTTTGGAGAGGGCGGAGGGAGAGGAATGGAAACATTAAAAATAGTAAAAATAGGAGGAAATATTATTGAAGACGATGGTTCTTTAAAAGCTTTTCTAAAACTATTTTCAAAATTAAAAGGACATAAAATCTTAGTACACGGTGGCGGAAAACGTGCTACAGCTATTGCTGCTAAATTAGGCATAGAATCTAAAATGGTTCATGGCAGACGCATAACCGATGCCGAAACGTTGGAAGTTATTACCATGGTTTATGGTGGTTTGGTAAACAAAAATATCGTGGCACAATTACAGGCTTTAAAAGTAGATGCCATTGGTTTAACGGGTGCCGATATCAATAGTATTTCTTCAAAAAAAAGACCCATAAAAGAAGTCGATTTTGGTTTTGTAGGCGATGTTAAAAAAGTGGCTCATAAATCTATTGATAAATTAATTAAAGCCGATTTTACACCAGTTTTTTGTGCAATTACGCATGATGGCAACGGACAATTATTAAACACCAATGCCGACACCATAACATCACAAGTTGCTGTTGGCATGAGTTATTTATATGAAACATCTATTTATTATTGTTTTGAATTAAATGGTGTTTTAAAAGATATCAACGACAAACATTCTGTTATAAAACATATTGATTCGAAGGTGTATTCAGAATTATTAGAACAAAGAATTATTGCCGATGGCATGCTTCCTAAGTTGGAAAACTGTTTCGACGCTCTTAAACATGGTGTAAAAACCATAAATATGGGAAACACGTCTATGTTAACCCAAGAAAATGATAATTTTACTAGAATAACATTATAATATGGCAATACAAGAATTAACAAACGATGCAATTGCACTATTAAAGCAGTTAATAGAAACACCTTCTTTTTCATCTGAAGAAGGTCAAACGGCATCGCATATAGAAGCTTGGTTTAAGCGATATGATATAGAGTGCAAACGAACACATAATAACGTTTGGGCAATTAATAAGTATTTTGATGCAAGCAAACCAAACCTGTTGCTTAATTCTCACCACGATACGGTAAAACCAAATACAGCATACACAAAAGATCCGTTTAAAGCCATTGTTGAAGACGGAAAATTATATGGTTTAGGAAGCAATGATGCTGGCGGTTGTTTGGTGTCGTTAATTGCAACATTCACACATTTTTACAATCATAAAGATTTAAAATACAATTTGGTTTTGGTCGCTTCCGCGGAAGAAGAAAGCAGTGGCCCAAACGGATTAAACAGCATGCTGAAAATTATTCCAAAGATTGACGTTGCCATCGTTGGCGAACCAACTTTGATGAATTTGGCTGTTGCAGAAAAAGGCTTGGTGGTTTTTGATGCCAAAGTAAAAGGAACTGCTAGTCATGCGGCACATCCAAACGATGATAATCCTATTTATAAAATGATAGAAACCTTACAGTGGTTTAAAGATTTAAAGTTCGAAAAAGGATCGAAAGCTTTAGGTGAGGTGAAATTAACAGTCACACAAATCAACGCGGGAAAACAGCATAACGTGGTTCCTGCCGATGTGGAATTGGTGATTGATGTGCGTGTAAACGATAAATACACCAATGCTGAAATTGCAGATTTTTTGCAAAAAAATGCACCCTGTTCAAGTATTGAACCGCGTAGTTTAAATTTAAATTCATCATCAATTCCAATAGATCATCCATTGGTAAAAGCAGGAATTGCCTTAGGTAGAACTACGTATGGTTCGCCAACATTATCAGACCAGGCGTGGTTATCATGTAAATCTTTAAAATTGGGGCCTGGTGATAGTCCACGTTCACATTCTGCCGATGAATTTATTTATTTGCATGAAATTGAAGAAGGCATTAAAATATATGTTGAATTGTTAAATCGCGTCATCGTATAACGTTATAACGAGGAGCGAAGCGACGTGGTTATCTCATGATTAAAATCAGATTGCTTCATTTCATTCGCAATGACGTTCATAAATAAACAGATCAACGAACAAACAAATAAACTTTTTAAAAAATGAAACTCTGGGATAAAGGTATATCAATCGATAAGAAAATAGAACAATTTACGGTTGGAAACGACAGGGAAATTGATATTCACATAGCAAAATACGATGTTATAGCATCTAAAGCGCATGCTAAAATGCTTCAAAAAATCGGAATTTTAACTACCATTGAGTTAGTTGAATTATTAGGTGGATTAAAAAAATTAGAAGCCCAAATTGATAATGGCACGTTTGTGATAGATCCACAATTTGAAGATGTCCATTCAAAAATAGAATTTGAATTAACAAAATCTTTAGGAGACGTTGGAAAAAAAATCCATACAGCACGTTCTAGAAATGATCAGGTTTTAGTGGCATTGCACTTATACTACAAAGAGAATTTAAATCTTGTTAAAGACAAAACTAAAACATTTTTTGAGACCTTATTGTCTTTGGCAGGCACTTATAAAGATAAAGTGCTTCCTGGATATACGCATCTGCAAGTGGCTATGCCATCATCCTTTGGACTGTGGTTTTCCGCCTATGCAGAGTTAATGATTGACGATGTCTATTTATTAGATGCTGCCTTAAAAACAGTTGATCAAAACCCTTTAGGTTCTGCAGCCGGCTACGGCAGTTCGTTTCCTATTGATAGAGAATTGACAACGAAAGAAATGAATTTTTCAACTTTAAAATACAACGTTGTTGCTGCACAAATGAGCAGAGGAAAAAGTGAACGCACCATTGCAGCAAGTTTAGGTGGTTTATGCAATACGATGAGTCGTTTAGCCATGGATGTATGTTTGTATATGAGTCAGAATTTCGGATTTATTTCTTTTCCAGATGAATTGACTACAGGAAGTAGTATTATGCCCCATAAAAAGAACCCAGATGTGTTTGAATTAATACGTGGCAAGTGTAATAAGATTCAAGCGTTACAAACCGAAATGATTTTAATTACTAATAATTTACCGAGTGGTTACCACAGGGATTTTCAGTTACTAAAGGAAAACATGATTGCGGCTTTTGAAGATGTTAAAGATATTTTGGATATTTTTAATTATTCCATTCAACAAGTCATTGTAAAAGACATCGATGTTCATAGCGATTTGTATAAATATTTATTTACTGTAGATAATATAAATACATTGGTTGTTGAAGGTAAAAGCTTTAGAGAAGCGTATCAAAAAATTGGCGGACAAGTTCAAGATGGCACCTATGTTCCAGATACGTCTAAAAAACACACTCATGTTGGTAGTATTCATAATTTGTGTTTAGATAAGATTAGAAATAAGTTTCCAAATTGAAGTTTAAATTTTATTAGTGTCAAGATTTGTTAATTTTGCACAATTAAATATTGATAACACATTTGATAAAAACAAAAGTTAATGCTGCCAAAAACCCCAATTTCTTAGGCTATCTTCATAGTTTTAGGGGGTTGGCTATTTTAATAATTGTATTGGGACATGCTGTTGTTGCTGCTTTTATTGGAGCTTATGGAGCATTTGATGAAACTGCGCCAATCCTCATGGTTAGTGAAATATTTTATCATGACAGTACCTTGTATTTTGCCATTATTTCAGGATTGCTCTTTTCAAAAGTTTTAAAACCTAAAGGCTATTATCGGTTTTATAAAAATAAGCTTAAACATATTGTGCTACCTTATTTAGTAGTTACTCTTGTGCTCACATTAATTAAGATAAAATTTTATTATGTGTATGGCTTTCAGGAAAGTATAGTCTTTTATTTTTCAAACGTCATTAAAAACCTTATCTTTGGAAAGGCCAATTTTGCACTTTGGTATATTCCGGTTTTGATATTTCTTTATTTTGTAACCCCAATTTTAGAATTCCTTCAAAAAAAGAACCAATTAACAAAAGTATTGTTCTTTTTAATCCTAGTGATGCCTCTTATTGTTTCTCGTGTACAAGTGTTGACAGAGTATGTTTTAAGCATGGAAACCATGCTCTATTTTATGGGTGCTTATGCTTTTGGCATGTATTTAGGAACAGATTTAGATGAGAAGTTACAACTTATTAAAAAGTATAAGAAGATCATTGCTGGGATTGCGATTATTAGTACTGCAGTCTTATTTTATTTCTATTATAATGAAATAGATATGATTGGAAAGGTCTCTTTAAAAGAATCGTTTTTTTATATTCAAAAAATAGGTTTTGCACTTATCTTACTTATGTTGTTTAAGCGACTTGATGATAATCAGCCACAGTGGCTAAACCCAATCGCAACAGGCTCGTTTTTTATCTATTTTATACATGCCTCAATATTATATGCAATAACACCACTATTTCTATTTATCCTTCACGCGACTAATTTCACACCTTTGAATGTTGTTGTGGCTGCTTTGATACTTCTTTTAGTAACTATTGGTATTAGTATGTTATTTGTTCAAATTTGCAACAAATTATTTGGAAACTATTCAAGGATGATAATAGGTGCTTGATTTTTGAATAAAATAATCGAATAAAAGCGCTATAAAAAGTAAAGGATATTACATTTAGCCTCAAAATCCATTTTGAGCCCTCTAAAGCTTTTTGATGTTATTTTTAAAACAAACTAAAAAATTAATAGCATTACAATGAAAATCAATTGAATGTCCGTATTCATTCATAATACCATTTTTGTCATTCAGAATGGAGTGAAACGAAATGAAGAATCTATTGAAAACCAATGGGATTCCTCCTTTGTCGGAATGACAAAATTATTATATTTTCAGACTTATGACAAATTACGGACATTCAAAAAATTAAACAACGTATTTCAACGAATCATATATTGGCAATCACTATTGGATTGGTGTTTATGGTTTGGAGGATTGAAATTTTTCAATCATTTAAGTCCTGCCGAGGATCTGGCAAAAAACACCGTGCAGATGTTAACCTTTGGGTTTATCCCTTCAAATATTTCAATTATATTATTAGCTGTCTGGGAAACATTGATTGGTGTCCTATTAATATTAAATGTATTTAGAAAACCAGTTATTATTTTAGTACTAGTTCATTTAACATTTACGCCTTTACTGTTTTTTCCAAATCAATCATTTAACCATTCACCATTGGTGTTTACGCTGCTTGGTCAATATATATTTAAGAATGTTATAATTATTGGGGCACTTATAACATTGTATAGACAATCAGTAATGGTAAAAACTATTATTTAATTATTGAATGTCCGTATTCATTCATAATACCATTTTTGTCATTCAGAATGGAGTGAAACGAAATGAAGAATCTATTGAAAATCAATGAGATTCCTCCTTTGTCGGAATGACAAAATTGTTATATTTTCAGACTTATGACAAATTACGGACATTCAATTTAATTATTTATAAAAATAAAAAGAGCATTTTTTAAATGCTCTTTTTTAATCCAGAAGGTTTAATTTGTTGGTGACTAACTCAAATAATTAAATAATAGTGGATTGTCCTAGATGAATATTTTTAAAGTTTAAGTTTGTTTCTTCAGGGTGATTAATAAAATCTTCTATAAAATCGCCTACTTTGCTTGTTGAAATAGTATCGTATTTCGTATTCAAATCGGGTGTGGTTATATGAAGTTTTAATGATTTGTGTATCGCTTTTCTTATTAAAGAAGCTTCTTCAAATAATGCGAAATGGTCTAGCAACATAGCTGCAGACAATATCGCCGCAATAGGATTGGCAATGCCTTTATCAGTTGCTTTAGAATAAGCACCATGAATCGGCTCAAACATAGCATATTTTGGCCCAATAGAAGCAGATGCCAATAAACCAACAGAACCAACAATAACACTTGCTTCTTCCGAAAGGATGTCACCAAACATGTTTTCGGTTAAAATAACATCAAATTCTTTAGGACTAACAACCAATTGTTTCGCTGCGTTATCTATGTATAAAAAATCTACAGTAACATCAGAATATTGTGGAGCGAGCTCCATGATTACTTTGCGCCACAGCCTTGAGCTTTCAAGTACATTGGCTTTATCGACCAAGGTTAATTTACGTTTTCTGGACTGGGCAGCTTTAAAGGCTAAATGTGCAATGCGTTCTATTTCAAAACGGGAATAACTACAACTATCCGAAGCATAATTGCCGTCATCACTTAATGTTTTATCACCAAAATAAATGCCACCGGTAAGTTCACGATAAATAACAAAATTCGAATCTTTAATATTTTTTTTCTTTAAGGTCGAATTATTTAAAAGATCTTCATAAGCAATCACAGGTCTGATATTAGCAAATAAATCGAGTGATTTACGCAATTCTAAAAGCCCTTGTTCTGGTCGTATTTTGGAAGTCGTATCAAAGTTATATTTTGAATCTCCAATGGAGCCAAATAAAATGGCATCGGCTTTTCTGCAAAGATCCAAAGTTTTAGTTGGTAATGGGTTTCCTTCTGTATCGATGGCACTCGAACCAACTAAACCATATTCAAAAGTAAATACATGACCAAATTCCATGGCAATGGCTTTCAAAACCTTAACAGCTTGGGCAATAACTTCTGGTCCTATACCATCACCTGGCAAAACAGCAATATGTAGTTTCATTTACTTAAATGTATAAATTTTACGCCGAAATAATTTCTTTATATACTTTACTGGTTTCTATAATTAGATGAATATCAGAATTATCAATTTCTTTCTTTTTGTCTGCAAAATCTAAAAAATTAGCATAAATTTCATCTAATTGTAATTTAGTTAATTCGTAACCAATATTTTTGGCTCTATAGGCTAAAGCTGCACGACCACTTCTTGCTGTTAGAACAATGGATGATTCAGTTACTCCAACAACTTTAGGGTCAATAATTTCGTAGGTTTCACGATTTTTAATCATACCATCTTGATGAATTCCTGAACTGTGTGCAAAGGCGTTGGCCCCAACTATAGCTTTATTTGGTTGTGTATAAATCCCCATACTATCAGAAACTAATTGACTGATTCCGTACAACATTGGGGTGTTAATATTAGTGTTTAAATTTAAGTATGGGTGTTGTTTTAAAATCATTACGACCTCTTCAAGTGCGGTGTTTCCTGCTCGCTCTCCAATACCATTTATGGTACATTCAATTTGTCTGGCACCATTTATAACACCTTCAATAGAGTTAGCCGTTGCTAAACCCAAATCATTATGACAATGACAGGATAGAATAGCTTTATCAATATTTTTTACGTTTTCTCTTAAATATTTAATTTTAGCACCATACTCATGAGGTAAACAATACCCAGTTGTGTCTGGTATATTCAAAACCGTAGCACCTGCTTTAATAGCCGTTTCACATACTCTGGCTAAATAAGCATTGTCAGTTCTTCCAGCATCTTCGGCATAAAACTCAACGTCTTCAACAAAAGACTTTGCGTACTTAACAGCTGCAAAAGCACGTTTTAAAATGGCTTCTTGTGTTGATTTAAATTTAAATTTTATATGAGACTCCGATGTTCCAATGCCAGTATGTATTCGCGCTTTTTTTGCATATTTTAATGCTTCGGCCGCTACTTTTATATCATTTTCAACAGATCTTGTAAGACCACAAACCGTTGCATGTTTTACTAATTTTGAAATCGCTTCAACCGATTTAAAATCTCCAGGACTAGATACAGGGAAACCAGCTTCAATAATGTCGACACCTAAATTATCAAGCGCTTCTGCTATAATTAATTTTTGTTCGGTATTTAACTTACAGCCAGGAACCTGTTCTCCATCTCTCAGCGTTGTATCAAAAATTTGTACGTTCCTTTCTAACATTTATTAAAATAAATTTTCGTATTGTAGTACGAATGTATATTTTGGTTTCGTAAATTGAGAATTCATCATCTATTTTTTACGATGTTTAACCAAGTTGCATGAGATTTAAAGTATTGTATATCAAATATATAAAGTTAGTTTTACAACTATGACAAAGGAGCAAAAAGATAACTTGTTTGTGTTAATAAAATCATTATCTAAATCTGAAAAGAGACAATTTAAGCTTTATGTAGGTCGCTTAGGAGTTAATGATGACTCCAAATTTTTACTTCTTTTTAATATTCTTGATAAACTTTCCAATTATGATGAAGGTGTCATTTTAAAAAAAGGTATTGTTAAAAAGCAACAACTGTCAAACTTAAAAGCACATTTATATAAGCAAATTTTAATTAGTTTAAGGTTAAATCCTTCCCATCAAAATATACGAATTCAAATACGTGAGCAATTGGATTTTGCAACTATTTTGTACCACAAAGGGTTGTATAAACAGAGTCTTAAAATATTGGATAAAGCTAAAAGTTTAGCGATATCCAATGAAGAAAAAAACATTGCTTATGAAATTGTTGAACTTGAAAAAGTAATTGAATCACAGTATATTACGAGAAGCATTAGCAATAGAGCTGATGAGCTTACCATTCAAGCTAAAGAACTTAGCCAGCAGAATGTTTTGGCAAGTAAATTGTCAAATTTATCACTTCAATTATATGGGCTATTTCTAAAAACTGGCTATGTAAAAAATGATAAGGAGGCTAAACGAATAACTAAATATTTCAATGAAAGGCTTCCTAAATATGACATAAAAAAATTAGGTTTTAGAGAAAAATTATGGCTTTATAAAGCCCATTTGTGGTATAGTTTTTTAACACAAGATTTTTTATCATGTTATAAATATTCCTCAAAGTGGGTCCGTTTATTTTATGATAATAAAGATCAAATTGTTTTAAATCCGGTATTTTTTCTTAAGGGAAATCATTACCTATTGGAGTCTTTATTTTATTTAAGACACTACGAAAAATTTAAATCTTCTTTACACGAATTAGAGTCCATAACTAAAGAAGAGTGGTTTCCCATTGATGATAATGTTGAAGGATTGGCCTTTTTATATGTATACAACAACAAATTCAATTTGCATTTTATCGAAGGCAGTTTTAGTGAAGGCTTGCCAATGGTTGAGCAGGTTTTGAAAAAATTAAAAAAATACCAGGATAGAATTGATGAGCATCATGTTATGGTGTTTTATTATAAAATTGCTAGCTTATATTTTGGAGCGGGAGAAAATAAAAAATGCATCGTCTTTTTAGAAAAAATAATTGATAATAAATCGCTTGAGATGCGAGAGGATTTATTGTGTTTTGCAAGAGTTTTAAATTTAGTGGCACATTACGAAGCTGGTTTAGATTACAATTTAGAAGCACTTATTAAAAGCACCTTCAAGTTTTTAATCAAGATGGAAGATTTGTATGAAGTACAAAAGGAAATGATTAAGTTTTTAAGACGTTTAGGTGATATTTTTCCGCATGAGGTCAAAGGCGAGTTTATCAAACTTCATAAAAAATTAAAACAGTTTGAAGACGATCCCTACCAGAGTAGAGCCTTCCTTTATTTAGATATTATTTCCTGGCTAGAATCTAAAATTAAAGATAAACCAATTGGGTTGATTATAAGAGGTAAATTTGAAGCAAGGTTTTTAAAAAATTAAAGAAGTTATAAATATTTATCAAAAAAAATTAGGATTTTAAATTTTTATAACTGAATATTTGCACTCACAAAGTTCAAACACTTATTGAAATGTTATCAAGAAAGGCGGAGGGATTAGACCCATTGAAGCCTTAGCAACCCTTTATTCGTAAAGAAGGTGCTAAATTCTACTTAAACTACTAAATAATTAGTGTTTTAGATAGATAACCAAACGAAATTACCCACGGTAATTTTATTTTTCTTTTTAACGTTTTTCTATTAAGTACATCAATTTTGATGCATTTGACTTTTGGTTTAATTTATTATTAATTCAAAAACTTAGAAAAATGAGCACACAAAAAATTGCAACACAAGCATTACATGCAGGACATGATGTAACTGCAAACGGAGGCACCAGAGCGGTTCCTATCTATCAAACAACATCGTATGTTTTTAAAAATTCCGATCATGCTGCAAACCTATTTTCATTAAAGGAATTAGGATTTATTTACACACGATTAAACAATCCTACAAATCAAATTTTACAAGAACGCTTAGCGGCTATTGAAGGTGGTATTGGAGCCGTTGTGTTTGCATCGGGTACAGCTGCAATTTCAACCGGCTTATTAACCTTGTTGAAAGCGGGAGATCACATTGTTGCATCAAGTAGTTTGTATGGGGGAACTTTTAATCTGTTAAAGGTCACTTTACCAAGATTGGGTATTACAACTACGTTTGTAGATGCCGATAATCCTGATAATTTTAAACATGCTGTTAAGGAGAATACAAGGGCTTTCTTTGTAGAATCTCTAGGAAACCCAAAATTAGATGTGCTAGATTTAAAAGCAATTTCGGTTCATGCAAAAGCAGCTGGCGTACCTTTTATTGTAGATAACACCGTCGCAACTTCAGTATTGGTTAAACCTATTGAACATGGTGCTGATATTGTGATTCATTCATTAACAAAATACATTGGAGGTCAAGGAACTTCTTTAGGTGGAGCCATTATTGATGCAGGAACTTTTGATTGGACAAACGGAAAATTTCCTGAATTTACAGAACCTTCAGCAGGTTATCACGGATTGGTTTATCATGAAGTGTTGGGTGCAGCAGCCTATACCTTTAAATTGATTTTAGAAGGATTAAGAGATTTTGGAGGTGCTTTAAGTCCGTTTAACGCTTTTCAAATTATTCAAGGATTAGAGACGCTTCCAGTAAGAATAAAACAACATAGCCAAAACGCGTTGGAATTGGCAAAATGGTTAGAACAGCAACCCGAAGTAACATGGGTAAATTATCCAGGGCTAAAATCAAGTAAATATAAAAGTTTGGCCGATAAATATTTGCCAAAAGGTCAAAGTGGCATAGTAACCTTTGGAGCTAAAGGGGGATATGATGCTGCCAAAGCCATTGCCGACAACTCAAAACTATTTTCATTATTGGCCAATATTGGCGATACTAAATCACTTATTATTCATCCAGCAAGTACGACGCATCAACAATTAACCGATGAAGAACAAAAAGCTGCTGGCGCTTCAAAAGATTTAATACGTTTATCTGTTGGCATTGAAGCTATTGAAGATTTAAAAGCCGATTTAAAAGAAGCATTTAGTAAAATTTAATATAAAATCAATTTTGAAAAACGCATTGCAACATATACTTGTTAAAGATTTTATTACAGAAAATAAGATAAAACATTCTGAGATAAAATTAAGCTATCAGGTATTTGGTAAGCCTTTGGGAACTGCACCTGTAGTATTAGTAAACCATGCACTAACCGGGAATAGTAATGTAGCAGGAAAAGATGGCTGGTGGAGTGATTTAGTTGGTGATGATAAAGTTATAGATACTAAATTATACACGGTTTTAGCATTTAATATTCCTGGAAATGGTTATGATAGTTTTGTTATAGATAATTACAAAGATTTTGTGGCGAGAGACATAGCCAGCTTGTTTTTAATTGGGCTGAAGGAATTGCAAATCAAAAAACTTTTTGCAATAATCGGAGGTTCTTTAGGTGGTGGTATTGCCTGGGAAATGGCTGTGTTAAGCCCGGACATTACAGAGCATTTAATTCCTGTGGCTACAGATTGGAAATCGACCGATTGGCTGATTGCCAATTGCCAAATTCAAGAACAGTTTTTATTGAATTCCTCAAACCCGGTACACGATGCCAGAATGCACGCCATGTTGTGTTACAGAACGCCAGAGTCTTTTAAAGAGCGTTTTCAGCGTTCAAAAAATGCCGATTCAGAAATTTTTAATGTCGAGAGTTGGTTGTTGCACCATGGCAATAAATTGCAAGAACGGTTTCAATTATCTGCTTATAAATTGATGAATCAATTGCTCAAGACTATTGACGTTACGAAAAACAGAAAGAACGATTTTAATGTCTTGGATGCCATAAAAGCAAACATTCATATTGTTGGAGTCGATTCTGATTTATTTTTTACGGCTGAAGAAAACAAGCAAACCTATAAGCAGTTGGCTGTGAGCAATCCTAATGTAACCTACAATGAGATCAATTCCGTACATGGCCATGATGCGTTTTTAATGGAATATGAGCAATTGGAAAAAATAATAGAAGGCATTTTTGTGCCACATTCTAAAAAAAGAAAAATGAAAGTATTAAAGTTTGGAGGCACCTCTTTAGCTAATGGTGATGGCTTAAAAAAAGTAATCTCAATTATTGAAACGAAGGTTAATGACGGAGAAAAAATAGCCGTTGTTGTTTCGGCACGAGGCAATGCAACAAATGATCTTGTAGATATATTAGAAAAAGCATCAAAGGGAGAAGATTATAAAAAAGCTTTAAAAACGTTTAAAGTATATCAAACAAAACCGTTAAAAAATATAGATTTTTCAAAAGAGTTTTTAATTCTGGACAAGTTGTTTGAAGGTGTTAGTTTATTGAAGGATTACAGCCAAAAAACTAAAGATGAAATTTTAGCCCAAGGAGAATTATTATCTGTAAAGATGGTGGCAAGGTTACTAAGTGAGCGAGCTATAAATGCAGTCGCTGTAGATTCAAGACAGCTCATTAAAACGGACGATGTATTTGGCAATGCACAACCAATACTTCAATTATCTAAAAACAATATAAAAGACTATTTTAAGCAATTTGGTAACGCTGTAAACATTATTACAGGATTTATCGCGTCCAATTTAAAAAACGAAACAACCACATTAGGACGAAACGGGAGTAACTACACGGCTGCTTTAATTGCGAATTATCTTGATGCCGCAGAATTGCAAAACTATACCCACGTCAATGGAATTTATACGGCGAATCCAGATTTAGTTCCAGATGCTCAGAAAATTAGGGAATTGTCCTATAGTGAAGCCAATGAGCTGGCAAATTTTGGTACGACTGTTTTGCATGCAAAAACTATCATTCCGTTAGTGGAAAAAAACATTAACCTTCGTATTTTAAATACGTTTAATGCAGATGACGAAGGCACCTTAATTACGTCCAAACCAAGTTCAAAAGAAGTGACTTCGCTATCGGTTTTAGATAATGTTGCCTTATTGAATTTAGAAGGACGAGGGCTCTTGGGTAAAATTGGTGTTGATGCCAGAATTTTTAGAGTGCTAAGTAATTGTAAAATAAGTGTCAGTATTATTTCTCAGGGTTCTTCGGAAAGAGGTATTGGATTAATTATTGATGCAAATCAAGCCACAGAAGCTGTTATTGCACTAGAACGTGAATTTGAGAATGATTTTTATTCACAGGACGTTAATAAAATTGGCGTGATTGATGATGTCTCGGTGATTTCAATTATAGGAATTGAATTAAGTTCGTTTCATAAGCCTTTTAATGCGCTTATAAAAAATCAAATTACACCATTATTGTTTAATAATACAGTTACCGGAAGAAATGTAAGTCTGGTGGTTAAAAAAGATCAGTTACATAAAGCCCTTAATGTGATACATGGGGAGATTTTTGGAATTTCAAAGAAAATCAACATTGCGATATTTGGTCATGGTTTGGTTGGAGGCGCTTTAATTAACCAAATTTTAAAGTCGAAAGACGAGATAGAAAAACGTAAAGGCATTAACCTAAACGTATTTGCTATTGGAAATTCCAAAAAACTGCTTTTAAATAAAAAAGGTGTAGATAAAAACTGGAAGAAAGCCATAGAGTTGTCTTTATTGGAAAGTTCTATTCAAGATGTAATTGGGTTTGCCAAAGCAAACCATTTAGAGAATTTAATTGCGGTTGATAATACGGCAAGCAATGAGTTTTATAAAAACTATAAGCCCTTAATTGAAGCTGGTTTTGATTTAGTTTCTTCAAATAAAATAGCCAATACGATTTCGCATGAGTTTTATCAGGAGCTAAGAACGCATCTACAAGATCATAAAAAACAATATTTATACGAAACCACAGTTGGTGCAGGGTTGCCATTAATTGATACCATTAAATTACTCCATGAATCTGGTGAAAATATTACACGAATACGCGGCGTGTTTTCAGGGACATTAAGTTATTTGTTCAATAATTTTTCAGCTCAAGAGAAACCCTTTAGTGCAACCATAAAAGAGACTATTGAAAAAGGATTTACAGAACCAGATCCAAGAGAAGATTTTTCAGGAAATGATGTGGCCAGAAAATTGTTGATTTTGGCACGAGAACTGGATTTGCACAATGAATTTGAAGATGTGGTGGTGCAAAATTTAATACCGGAAGCGTATCGACATATTTCTACACAAGAGTTTTTAAAACAATTAGATGTGTTGGATGCAGAATTTCAAAAGATAAAAGAGAATCAAAAACCTGGATATGTATTGAGATACATTGGAGATTTATCAGGTGATTTGTCACAAGATAAAGGTAATTTAGAAGTGAAATTGGTATCAATTCCAGAAGATAGTACTTTAGGACATATAAAAGGATCAGATGCAATTTTTGAAATATTTACGGAATCCTATGGAGAGCAGCCTATCGTAATTCAAGGCGCAGGAGCTGGTGCTGAAGTTACTGCTAGAGGTGTTTTTGGAGATATTTTAAGGCTATCTAAGCATATAAATTAATGTCTGGTCGAGCTGCCACTTTGTGCGGATTCGAGAAGCGAGACCTTTTAGTAAAAAATATAATTGGCCATAAATACAAGAATTGTATTATTGATAATTTATTAGTGAATTCGTGACAAAAAATAAAATGACATGAGTAAGAAAAAAAAACAGTTTGAAACCGAGGCGATACGTACTCAATTAGAGCGTACTAATTTTTTAGAACATTCAACCCCATTATACTTAACGTCAAGTTTTGTTTTTGAAGATGCCGAAGATATGCGAGCTTCTTTTACTGAAGAAAAGGAACGTAATATTTATAGCCGTTTTTCAAATCCAAATACATCTGAATTTGTAGATAAAATTTGTAAGATGGAAGGAGCCGAAGCTGGTTACGCCTTTGCAACCGGTATGGCAGCCGTATTTTCAACGTTTGCAGCTCTGTTAAATAGTGGCGATCATGTTGTGTCTGCACGTTCGGTGTTTGGTTCTACCCATGCTTTGTTTACTACCTATCTTCCTAAATGGAATATTTCAACAAGCTATTTTAATATTAATGAGCCTGAAACTATTGAAAGTTTCATTACGCCAAATACTAAGATTTTATATGCCGAATCGCCAACAAACCCTGCGATAGATATTATAGATTTAGAACTGTTAGGCAACATAGCAAAAAAACATAATTTGATTTTAATCATTGATAACTGTTTCGCAACACCCTATTTACAGCAGCCAATCAAGTTTGGAGCACATTTGGTTATTCACTCAGCCACCAAACTAATTGATGGACAAGGTCGTGTTTTAGGCGGCGTTACCGTTGGCAAAGCAGATTTAATTAGAGACATATATCTTTTTTCAAGAAATACGGGTCCAGCGTTATCGCCATTTAATGCGTGGATTTTGTCGAAAAGTTTAGAAACACTTGCTGTTAGGGTTGATAAGCATTGTGAAAATGCCTTAAAAGTGGCTGAATTTTTAGAAGCGCATCCTAATGTGAATTGGGTAAAATATCCATTTTTAAAATCACATCCACAATACGAAATTGCTAAAAAACAAATGAAATTGGGAGGCAATATTGTTGCTTTTGAAGTAAAAGGAGGTATTGAAGCAGGACGGAAGTTTTTAAACGCCTTAAAAATGTGTTCGTTGTCAGCCAACTTAGGAGATACGAGAAGCATAGTGACGCATCCAGCATCAACCACACATAGTAAATTATCAGAAAAAGATAGATTAGAAGTCAGTATTACCGATGGGTTAGTTAGAATTTCGGTTGGTTTAGAACATATTGATGATATTATTAAGGATTTGGAGCAAGCCTTAAATTAACTATCTTAGCAGCATGCTATCTAAAAAAACAAAATACGGTTTAAAGGCACTTACCTATATTGCGCGACAAGAAGGGAATGCACCTGTACAAGTTGGCGAAATTGCCAAAAGCGAACAAATTCCTCAAAAATTTTTAGAAAGTATTTTGTTAACCTTAAGAAAGTCTGGTTGTTTAGGCTCAAAAAAAGGAAAACATGGTGGTTATTATCTTATTAAAAAACCATCTGAAATCATCATGGCCGATGTGATGCGTGTTTTAGAAGGACCTATTGCCATGGTGCCCTGTGTGAGCTTGAATTTTTATGAAAAGTGTGATGACTGTCCAGATGAGAATAAGTGTACCGTCAATAAACTGATGATTCAAGTTAGAGATAGCACTCTTGAAGTGCTTAGAAACACCACATTGGAAGATTTGTCCACCAAATAACTGTTGTCAATTTCTCAAAATAAGCATCTTTTTTATTTAATATTCTTCTTTTTAAACTTTATATGTTTCAATATTCCAAAAAATTATTGAAAATGTTTGGTATGTAATAAAATATGTTACTTTTGTATTTCCTATTAAATCGATAGGATTAATATAATACCATGTAAAATGATTGGACACGTGTTAACAAATTCAAGAGAAAAAGAAAAATCCTCGTACAAAATAGATGCTGCCGCTGAAAAACCTTTTCGAAGTATAGCGAAATCAGTTAGCTGGAGAATAATAGGAACTTTAGATACTATTTTGATTTCTTGGATAGTAACAGGAAAATTAGATTTAGCCTTTTCAATTGGTTCTATTGAGTTAGTTACAAAAATGGTTTTATATTTTTTCCATGAGCGCCTTTGGAATGGAATAAAATGGGGAAAATAAAAGCTGGTAAGATGGTGATACAAAATCAAATAAACGAATTAAATACATTTTTTCAAGATGCAAAGCCATCTGAAATTATTAAAAAAGCTTTTGAAATTAGTCATAAAGCAGTGGTAACAACTAATTTCAGACCTTATGAAGCGGCTATTTTACATGCTGTTAATTTAGTGCAACCAAATATTGATGTGGTTTGGTGTGATACAGGTTATAATACACCACAAACCTATAAGCATGCCAACCAAGTTATTGAAGCGTTACAATTAAATGTGTCTTTGTATGTGCCACAACAAACGGTGGCCCACAGGGACATTGTGATGGGTATTCCAAGTGTTGACGACCCAAAACATGGCTTGTTTACCGAGCAAGTAAAACTAGAGCCTTTTAGAAGGGCTATGGAAATCCATAAGCCTAAAGTATGGTTCACAAACCTGCGCAAAGGGCAAACAGCTTTTAGGGATAGCATTGGGATTTTTAGTATAAGTAAAGATGGTATCTTAAAAGTAAGTCCGTTTTACCATTGGTCCGATGCCGATTTAGACGCATATTTAAAAGAGCATAAATTACCAAATGAGTTTAAATATTTCGACCCAACAAAAGCTTTAGAAAATAGAGAGTGTGGATTGCACGCTTAAAAAAGTAAGCAGTCACAGTACACAGTTGCATTAAAGAGTTAGAAAGAATAAAATTAAAATAACAAATATTCTTATTTCACCCGAGTAAGAATTCCTCCCTTTAGGGGAGGTTAGGAGGGGCTTATTTATGAAAAAAGATACATCACATATAAATTCTCTTGAAAACGAGGCTATTTATATAATGAGAGAAGTGGCAGCACAATTTGAAAAACCAGTCTTGCTGTTTTCAGGTGGAAAGGATTCAATAACCTTAGTAAGACTTGCCGTAAAAGCATTTTATCCTGCAAAAGTGCCATTTCCTTTAATGCATATTGATACGGGTCATAACTTTCCAGAAACCATTGCATTTAGAGATAAGCTGGTTGAGGAATTAGGATTGGAATTAATTGTAAGACATGTTCAAGACTCCATTGATGAAGGTAGAGTAAAAGAAGAATCCGGTAGATATTCAAGTAGAAATTCATTACAAACAACAACATTATTAGATGCTATTGAAGAATTTAAGTTTGATGCATGCATTGGGGGAGCAAGACGTGATGAAGAAAAAGCAAGAGCTAAAGAACGTATTTTTTCTGTACGTGATGATTTTGGTCAGTGGGATGAAAAAAACCAACGTCCGGAATTATTTGATATGCTAAATGGGCAAATTGAACACGGACAAAATGTACGTGTATTCCCTATTTCAAACTGGACAGAATTAGACGTTTGGTCGTACATTGAAAATGAAAATATCGATATTCCATCCATTTATTTCGCTCATAAAAGAAAGGTCTTTTTACGCGATGGCCTTATTTGGTCACATTCAGAATATGTGTATCAAGAAGAGGATGAGGAGGTATTAGAGCATATGGTACGATTTAGAACGGTTGGAGACATGAGTTGTACGGCAGCGGTTTTTTCAGAAGCTGCAGATATAGCAAGTGTTGTTCAAGAAATTAGGGATTCCACCATTTCAGAACGAGGTGCACGAATTGATGACAAACGCTCTGAGGCGGCTATGGAAAAGCGCAAACAACAAGGGTATTTTTAGAAAGCCCCCTAACCCCCGAAGGGGGAATTATCAAGTTTGCGGAACTAAAAAAACATAAAAGATTAAAACAAAAATTTAAAAATAACCCGAACAAACTCCCTCTCCAAAGGAGAGGGTTGGGGAGAGGCTTATGGAAGTATTGAAAATTGCAACGGCAGGTAGTGTAGATGATGGAAAAAGCACCTTGATAGGAAGGATACTTTATGATACAAAATCATTAACCACAGATAAGTTAGAGGCCATTGAAAAAACAAGTAAACAAAAAGGATACGATTACCTGGATTTTTCATTGGCAACAGATGGTTTAGTTGCCGAAAGAGAACAAGGAATAACCATTGATGTGGCTCATATTTATTTTTCAACGGCAAAAAAAAGCTATATCATAGCAGACACGCCAGGGCATGTGGAATACACACGAAACATGGTAACGGGGGCCTCTACTTCACAAGCATCAATCATTTTAATTGATGCTAGAAAAGGTGTGATAGAGCAAACAAATCGTCATTTTTTCATAAATAATCTATTAAGAATCAAGGATATTGTTGTTGCCATTAATAAAATGGATTTGGTTGATTATTCTGAAGAAATCTACAACAAAATAAAAGCAGACTTTACTGAATTGATGAGCAAAAGGGAGTATCAAGATCAAAAAATAACCTTTATTCCAGTAAGTGCTTTAAAAGGGGACAATGTCGTTAACCGGTCAAAAAAGATGTCTTGGTACACAGGGCAAAGTTTATTGGAGCATTTAGAAGTATTAGACAAAAAAGACATCTATAACATAGGAACACCAAGATTTCCTGTTCAGTACGTTATTCGTCCTAAAACAGAAGGGTTCCATGATTTTAGAGGCTATGCAGGAAAGGTGTATGGAGGCGAATTAAGCGTTGGTGACGATATTGTGGTGCTTCCATCGCAAACAAAATCAAAAATTAAAGAGATCTTTTTTTATAATCAACCGTATCGAACTGCTTCAAGAAGGTCTTCGGTAACGATTACGCTGGAAGATGATATCAATGTAAGTCGTGGTGATATGATTGTTAAAGATGGGGATTTGCCTACTATTGACAAACAATTTACCGCGAATATTTGTTGGATGGATTCAGAACAATTAACTGCTGGCGCAAAATATGTTGTGCAACATGGTATTAATAAAGTGTTGGCTAAAGTTGACAAGATCCATCATAAAATAAATCCAGATTACTCTGGCGTAGAGACTGATGTTACTGGATTGGCAGTGAATGATATTGCATCGGTAACCTTCAAATTAAACAAGCCTATTTATTATGATCAATTTAAAAACCATAGAACAAACGGTTCATTTATTTTAATAGATACACAAACGAATAGCACTGTTGGAGCAGGGTTTATTCAATAAAAACCAATTAAAAAATTCTTGCTATAAAGTAAGGTCAGGTACGTCATGCAAAGTTTTAGAACGGAAATAGAAAATCCTATTGTCGAAAAGGATATTATTGAATTAGCCCAAAAAATTGAGTTATTCAATACTGGTAAAATAGACGAAGAAAAATTTAGAAGTCTGCGATTAGCAAGAGGTGTTTACGGTCAGCGTCAAGAGGGCGTACAAATGATTCGTATCAAATTGCCTTTTGGAAAAGTATTAAGTCATCAATTACGAAGAATTGCCGATGTATCGGACGAATATTCTCGGGGTCGTTTGCACATTACAACGCGTCAAGACATTCAAATCCATCATGTGGATTTAAATAGAACCCCGCAACTTTGGGCCGATTTAGAAAAGAATGATGTCACGCTTAGGGAAGCTTGTGGAAATACAGTTAGAAATGTAACTGCTTCAGAAACAGCGGGGATTGATGTTAATGAGCCCTTCGATGTATCACCTTATGCAGATGCGGTTTTCAAATTCTTTTTAAGAAACCCTATTTGTCAAGAAATGGGGAGAAAGTTTAAAGTGTCGTTTTCATCTTCAGATGATGATACAGGGCTTTCCTATATGCATGATTTAGGGTTTATTGCTAAAATTGAAAATGGTGTTCGTGGATTTAAAGTAATGCTCGGAGGTGGTTTGGGGTCGCAACCGCGACATGCCGACGAACTATATAATTTTTTACCTTCAGATAAAATTATTCCAGTAATGGAAGGGGTCTTGAGAATTTTTGATCGTCATGGTGAACGTAAAAGTAGAGCTAAAGCGAGAATAAAATTCTTAATTAAGGATATAGGTTTAGACGCCTTTAAAGAATTAGTTGAAGCCGAACAAAATGCGATTGAGTTTAAGTCGGTGCCAATTGATTTTCAATCATATCGTCTTTCAAAACCTGTTTCCATTGAAGTCCCAAAAGTTGAAATTATCGATGTCAGGGCATTTGAAATTTGGAAATCAACAAACTTAGTGCCTCAGAAACAAAAAGGTTTTGTAGCAATTGGGATAAAAGTATTGTTAGGAGATTTTTATACCGATAAAGCAAGATTATTGGCAAATTTAGTCGAAAAGTATGCAGCAGGCGAGATTCGTTTAACACTGCGTCAAAATATATTGATACCATTTGTTAAGGAAGATTTGGTTCCATTTTTTTATACGGAATTAGAAAAACTTGGTTTTGCCGAAGCAGGATACAATAAAGCAGTGGATATTACGGCTTGTCCAGGAACAGATACGTGCAACTTAGGAATTGCAAGCAGCACAGGAATTGCCGCAGAATTGGAACGGGTTATTAAAACCGAGTATCCACAGTATTTAGAAAGCTCAGATTTAGTTATTAAAATAAGTGGTTGTATGAACGCTTGTGGGCAACATAATATGGCAAATATTGGCTTCCAGGGGATGTCTGTTCGAACGCCAGATAAGTTGGTAGCACCAGCTTTACAAGTATTATTAGGTGGTGGAAATTTAGGTGATGGCAATGGTCAATTCGCCGATAAAGTGGTAAAAGTTCCAAGTAAAAGAGGACCAGAAGCGTTGCGCAGAATCTTAAATGATTTTGAAGGAAACGCAAAGGGAAAATCATTTGTAGAGTACTATAAAGTAACTGGAGAACGTTATTACTATGATTTATTAAACGATCTTCAAGATGTTACCAATTTAACTCAAGAGGATTTTATCGATTGGGGATCTGAAGAAAAGTATGAAAAAGAAATTGGCATTGGTGAATGTGCTGGTGTTGTCATTGATTTAATAGCAACTTTATTTTTTGAAAGCGAAGATAAAATTGCTGGTGCACAAGAATCGTTTGATAATAAAGTGTATTCAAGCGCCATTTATCATGCATACACATCTATGGTTAATTCTGCTAAAGCAATGTTATTAGCCGAGAATAAAAGCACAAATACACATGCCGGTATAGTAAGTCAATTTGATGAAACGTTTATTTCAAGTGGGAAATTGGATTTAGGAACAACATTTTCAGAATTAATTTACCAAATTAAGGAGCAAGTTCCTACCAAAGAGTTTGCATCAAATTATATTTTAAATGCTAATCTGTTTTTGGAAAAAGTAAGAGCATACAGAAGCCTCCAAACTCCCAAAGGGGGCAAAATAGCTGTATAAAAAACTGTTATTTTAGAATTCAATGAATAAGGAAGAAAACAAATATAATATTGGCAAACCAGTTCCCCTTTCGAGGGTTAGGGGGCAATTAACGGTTGTAGGTGCTGGACCGGGAGATCCGGAGCTGATCACGCTTAAGGCTATAAAAGCCATTGAGTCTGCCGATGTTATTTTGTATGATGCACTTATTAATGACGAATTGCTAAATTATGCTTCTCCTAACACAGAAACTATTTTTGTAGGGAAACGAAAAGGTTGCTATGCCTACCGGCAGGAACAAATCAATGAGCTTATAGTGAGCAGAGCAAAAAGTCATGGTCATGTGGTTAGATTAAAAGGTGGTGATCCCTTTATTTTTGGCCGTGGAGCAGAAGAGATTGATTATGCAAGACAATTTGATATTGAAACCTATATGGTTCCAGGTATTTCGTCTTCTTTTGCAGTTCCGGCTTATCAAGGCATTCCATTAACAAAACGTGGGGCTTCAGAAAGTTTTTGGGTGATTACAGGAACTACGAAATCGCATCGATTATCAAATGATGTGGCATTAGCGGCAAAATCTACTGCTACGGTTGTTATTCTTATGGGAATGGGAAAGTTGCAGGAAATAGTTGAAGTTTTTAAAGCCGAGAACAAACATGAAGTGTCTGTGGCAATTATTCAAAATGGGACAACAGAACAAGAAAAAGTTGGTTTTGGTACCATAAGCACTATTGTTAAAGTGGTTGAGAAAAGCCAACTATCATCACCTGCAATTATTGTCATTGGTGATGTTGTTAAGCAACGTGCAGTTTTGTCATCTATTTTAAATAATGTAAAAGAGCAAGAAAACATTGATTTTTAAATGGAAAGAAATAATTTATACCCCATTTTTTTAAAACTCAACAATTTAAAAGTGCTTATTGTTGGAGGCGGTTTTGTGGCAGCAGAAAAATTAAAATTTCTATTAAGATCAAGCCCAGACGCTCGTGTCACCATGGTATCACCAATGTATCGAGAAGGGACCGTCGAATTAGCGAAAAAAGGAGATGTTATATTGATTCATGGCGTTTATCATAAAAAATATTTAAAAGGAAATAATATTGTAATCGCGACAACAAATATTCCTGAAGTCAATTTAAAAGTACATAAAGATTGTAGAAAGCGAGGTCTATTGATAAATGTAGCTGATAATCCACCTTACTGTGATTTTTATATGGGAGGAATTGTCACAAAAGGTCATGTGAAAGTAGCTATTTCCACTAATGGCAAATCACCTACAACAGCCAAACGATTACGTCAGTTTTTTGAGGATGTCATTCCAGAAAATGTGGATGATTTGGTCAAAAATTTAAACGAATATAGAAAAACCATAAAAGGTGATTTCGAACAAAAAGTAGACACTTTAAACGAATTCACTAAAGGGTTAATTGAAAAAAAAGAAGCTTAAAATGATAAAGACAGATATATTGATTATTGGAGCAGGGCCAACCGGTTTATTTACCGTTTTTGAAGCGGGATTATTAAAATTGAAGTGCCACATAATTGATGCCTTACCCCAGCCAGGGGGGCAATGTTCAGAATTATACCCTAAAAAACCTATTTATGATATTCCTGGTTTCCCAGAAATTTTAGCCGGAGATTTGACAAAGAATTTGTTAGAGCAAGGAAAACAATTTGAGCCGGGGTTTACGTTAGGTGAACGTGCTGAAACTATTGAAAAGTTAGACGATGGAACATTTATGGTCACTACAAATAAAGGAACAAAACATCATGCGCCCGTAGTTGCCATTGCTGGCGGATTAGGCTCTTTTGAGCCAAGAAAACCTTTAATGGATAATATTGCTTATTATGAAGAAAAAGGTGTGGACTATTTTATTAAAGACCCAGAAGTATATAGAAACAAAAAAGTAGTGATTTCTGGTGGAGGTGATTCTGCTTTGGATTGGAGTATATTTTTGGCTGATGTGGCATCTGAAGTAACACTTATTCATAGAAGAAATGAATTTAGAGGCGCTATGGATTCTTTTGAAAAAGTAAGTGAATTGAGAGCGCTTGGTAAAATTGATGTGATTACGCCTGCTGAAGTTATTGGTCTATATGGGAACACAAAGTTAGAAGGCGTTACCATCATTAAAGAAAATGAAAAGATATTGATGGAAGCAGATTGTTTTATTCCTTTATTCGGGTTGTCTCCAAAATTAGGACCTATCAGCGATTGGGGATTAGAAATAGAAAAAAATGCCATAAAAGTGGATAATTCTTTAAATTACCAGACGAATATTCCTGGAATTTTTGCCGTTGGCGATGTGAATACCTATCCTGAAAAATTAAAATTAATTCTTTGTGGTTTTCACGAAGCAACACTCATGTGTCAAGCAGCTTATAGAATCATCAATCCCAGTAAAAAATATGTTCTAAAGTATACAACCGTGAGTGGTATAGACGGTTTTGATGGCTCAAGAAAGGAAGCTCCAAAGGCAGTGATACAATCTATTCGATAATTAATTATTGCTTAATTTTGTATCATCCTAGTGTGACATTAACCATGAAGAATTATAACATACGTTTAAAGGAGGTAATAAAACCTTTTACCAAACGACTTTTTTATAACCTGTTTGATGAACAGGAAGAAGAAACAATTTTTTTAAAAGAAACGTTTTTAGAAATCAGTTCAAAGCTCGGCATTGAAAATGGTGAAAGCGCTTGGGATGACTTTCAAAATCAGTTTTTAGCTATTAGAAAGAAATTAAATCTAGATGCGCAAGCGTTTTTAAAAAATGATCCTGCTTCAACGTGTATTGAGGAAGTTTATTTGGCCTATCCTGGGTTTTATGCCATTTCAATTTACAGATTGAGTCATCAACTACATCTTCTCAAAGTTCCAATTATTCCAAGGATGATGAGTGAATATGTGCATGGTATAACAGGTATTGATATTCATCCGGGAGCCACTATTGGCTCTTCATTTTTTGTAGATCATGGAACGGGAATTGTGATTGGTGAAACGGCTATCATAAAAAGTCACGTAAAAATTTTCCAGGGAGTAACACTCGGTGGCCTTCAGGTTAAAAAGAATATGAAATCTACCAAACGTCATCCAACCATTGAAGATAATGTCACTATATATGCAAATGCCACTATATTAGGTGGTGATATTGTCATTGGAGCCAACAGTACTATTGGGGCTAATGTCTGGATTACACAGTCTGTTCCAGAAAATTCATTGGTTACCTATCAAACTGAAATAAAAATAAGACCTAAAAAAAATGGAATCCTCTAAAGGTATTTTAAACCAAATAGGAAATACACAACTTGTTGAGGCAAGTCATCTCATATCCAAAAAAGGGGTAAAACTCTTTTTGAAATTAGAAGGAAATAATCCCGGAGGAAGCGTTAAGGATAGACCAGCTTTCAATATGATAAGTGAAGCCATCAAAAGAGGTGATATAAAAAAAGGAGGTTATTTGGTTGAAGCAACCAGTGGTAATACGGGGATAGCACTGGCTTTTATCGCCAATTTGTTTGGATTGCACATGGTATTGATCATGCCTGAAAACTCGACTGAAGAACGCGTGAAAACCATGCGAGCGTATGGTGCTGAAGTTATTTTAACAGCTGCTGATGCAGGCATTGAAGGATCAAGAGATCTAGCATTTCAATTACGAGATGAAAAGGGTTATACCTTACTAAATCAGTTTGAGAATGATGACAATTGGAAAGCACATTACAAAACCACGGGTCCAGAGATTTGGAGAGATACTCATGGGAAAATCACACATTTTGTATCGGCTATGGGAACAACTGGTACCATTATGGGTGTTTCCACCTATTTAAAAGAGCAAAATAAAAATATAGTCATTGTTGGAGCACAACCCGAAGATGGCGCTAAAATTCCGGGGATTAGAAAATGGTCACCCGATTATGTACCTAAGTTTTTTGACAGGTCAAAAGTTGATATAGTGGTTGAATTGAATGAACAAGACGCAAAAATAATGACCCAACGTCTAGCAAAAGAAGAAGGGGTTTTTGCAGGCATGAGCAGTGGAGGTTCAGTTTATAGTGCCTTAAAAATTGCAGAGACTATAAACGAAGGTGTTATTGTTGCCATTATTTGTGACAGAGGAGACCGGTATTTGTCGTCGACTTTATTTGATTAATGCTTATTTTTTAAAAATTTATGTGGATAAAAGGAATATTATATTACTTTTGCTCACTAGTTCATTAACATAATTAATATAGTTATCAAGAAAGGTAGAGGGATTAGACCCGATGAAACCTTGGCAACCCTTTAATCTTTTAAAGAAGGTGCTACATTCTACTAATATTTTATTTGAATATTGGAAAGATAACGAAAAGTGTTTCTTTTACTTTTCTTGATGATATATTGATATAAATAATATCAAAATGTCAAACATACAACAAGCTTTACAACAACGTATTTTAGTACTCGATGGTGCTATGGGTACCATGTTACAGGCGTATAAATTTTCTGAAGCCGATTTTCGAGGAGAACGTTTTAAAGACTATCCTACATCATTACAAGGAAATAATGATTTGCTGTCTATTACACAACCAGAAGCCATTAAAACAATACATGCTAAATATTTTAAAGCCGGAGCCGATATTGTTGAAACCAATACCTTTTCTGGGACAACTATTGCCATGGCAGATTATCACATGGAAGATTTGGTGTATGAACTTAATTATCAATCGACAAAAATAGCTAAAGAAGTTGCGGAAGAATTCACTACAAAAGAGCCACATAAACCACGGTTTGTTGCGGGTTCTATTGGGCCAACAAACAAAACAGCGAGCATGTCACCAGATGTTAACGACCCAGGGTTTAGAGCCGTAACTTTTGATGAATTACGAATTGCATACAAACAGCAAGTTGAAGCGTTGATTGATGGAGGTGTTGATTTACTATTAGTTGAAACCGTTTTTGATACTTTAAATGCAAAAGCGGCTTTATTTGCTATTGAAGAAGTCAAAGAAGAACGAAATATTGATATGCCCGTCATGTTAAGTGGAACCATTACCGATGCTAGCGGACGAACGTTATCCGGGCAAACAGCAGAAGCTTTTTTGATTTCTGTGTCACATATGCCATTACTGTCAGTTGGTTTTAATTGTGCTTTGGGAGCTCATTTGTTACAACCACACTTAGAAGCTATTGCCAATAAAACAGAGTTCGCCATTTCGGCACATCCCAATGCAGGGTTGCCAAACGCCTTTGGAGAATATGATGAGTCACCTGAAGATATGGGTGAGCAAATTGAAGAGTATTTCAAGAAAAATTTAATAAATATTATTGGAGGCTGTTGTGGTACAACTCCAGATCATATAAGAGTTATTGCAGAACTCGCAGCAAAATATAAACCAAGAGAAGTGGTAGTTAGTTGTTAGTTGTTAGTAAAATCGAATATATGAAGTCTTATATAGAATTAGATGTTTGGAATGAGGCAAGGAGCTTAGTTGATCAAGTATATAATTTAACTAAAGAATTTCCGAAGGAAGAATTGTATAGAATTACAAGTCAAATTCGAAGATGTTCTGTGTCCATTCCATCTAACATAGCAGAAGGCTGTGGAAGACAATCTGCAAAAGAAACAATTCATTTTTTATATATTTCTAGGGGTTCTTTGTATGAGTTAGAAACTCAGTTATATCTTTCTAATGATCAGCAGTTTGTCTCGAATGAAGATTTAAAAACAATATTGATACAGATAGAAATGTGTAAAAAATCGATTAACGGTTTCATTAATTATTATAAAACAAAAAAATGAGTACCAACAACCAAAGGAAATACATGAAACTTTCAGGATTAGAGCCCCTAGTTCTCAATGAAAACAGCAATTTTATAAATGTTGGTGAACGCACTAATGTGGCAGGTTCTCGTAAGTTTTTAAGATTAATTAAAGACGAAAAGTTTGATGAGGCTCTTGATGTTGCACGTCATCAAGTCGATGGAGGCGCCCAAATAATAGACATCAATATGGACGACGGCCTTATCGATGGCAAAGAGTCTATGGTTCGTTTCTTAAACTTAATTGCTGCCGAACCTGATATCTGTAGAGTCCCTATCATGATTGATAGTTCTAAATGGGAAATTATAGAAGCTGGGTTGCAAGTAGTACAAGGAAAATGTGTAGTAAATTCAATTTCATTAAAAGAAGGAGAAGAAAAATTTATCTGGGAAGCTAAACAATTAAAGCGCTATGGAGCTGCTGTTATTGTGATGGCTTTTGATGAGGTTGGGCAAGCCGATAACTATGATAGAAGAATAGAAATTTCAAAACGTTCTTACGATATCTTGGTTAATAAAGTAGGTTTCCCATCAGAAGATCTTATTTTCGATTTAAATATTTTCCCTGTGGCTACAGGCATGGATGAGCACAAAAGAAACGCTATCGATTTTATTGAAGCCACACGTTGGGTACGTCAAAATTTACCCAATGCAAGTGTAAGTGGTGGTGTAAGCAACGTATCGTTTTCATTTCGGGGAAATGATGGTGTCCGGGAAGCTATGCACTCGGTTTTTTTGTATCATGCTATTCAAGCAGGGATGAATATGGGCATTGTTAATCCGGCCTTGTTAGAGGTGTACGACGATATTCCCAAAGATTTATTAGAAAGAGTTGAAGATGTTATTTTAGACAGACGTGACGATGCAACTGAACGACTGTTAGACTTTGCTGAAACGGTAAAAGGGTCAAAAGTAGAAAAAGGATTGGACCTATCATGGAGAGAAAATCCAATTCAAGACCGGATAACGCATGCCTTAGTAAAAGGGATTGATGCTTTTATTATTGAAGATGTAGAAGAAGCAAGACAACAAGCCAATAAACCAATTGATGTTATTGAAGGTCATTTAATGATTGGAATGAATGTGGTAGGCGATTTATTTGGCGCAGGAAAAATGTTTTTACCACAAGTGGTAAAATCTGCCCGTGTTATGAAAAAAGCAGTGGGTTATTTGAATCCATTTATTGAAGCCGCGAAAAAAGCCCCTAAATCCCCTAAGGGGACTTTGCACTGGAAAACAGCAGACCCACTGAATTATGTATTGTTATTAGAGCATGCTAAGAAAATGAGAAATCAACCAACTGAGGCAGAAGTTTTGTTGTGGCATATGTTAAGTGGAAAAAAGCTAGAAGGATATAAATTTAGAAGACAACATATTATAGGTAATTATATTGCTGATTTTGTGTGTTTGAAAACGCATTTAATTATTGAGATAGATGGATTAATTCATCAATTGCCCGAAAATAAAATATCAGACGAAGAACGAACAAAGTGGTTAGAAAATGAAGGGTATAGAGTTGTTCGGTTTACAAATAAAGAAGTATTGTCTAATCTTGATAATGTTTTAGAGAAAATTAAGGAAGAGTTGCTCGTTCCCCCTTTGGGGGCTAGGGGGCTAGAACCAGTCGGTAAAGTATTAATGGCGACCGTAAAAGGAGATGTGCACGATATTGGTAAAAACATTGTCAGCGTTGTGCTGGCATGTAATAATTACGAAATAGTGGATTTAGGTGTTATGGTACCACCAGAAAAAATTATTTCTGAGGCAAAGGCACACAAAGTTGATGTTATTGGATTGTCCGGATTAATTACTCCGTCGCTGGATGAAATGGTGTATCTGGCTAAAGAAATGGAGCGTCAAAATTTCACAATTCCGTTGTTAATTGGCGGCGCTACAACATCCAAGGCACATACAGCAGTAAAGATAGATACGCAATATAAAAATGCGGTGGTACATGTAAATGATGCTTCTAGAGCGGTTACGGTTGTTGGCGATTTATTGAATAAAAAAACCACTAATAATTATGTAACCAATTTAAAAAAGGATTACGATGAGTTCCGAGAGAAATTTTTAAAACGCGGAAAGGAGAAATCGTTTATTTCTATTATTGAAGCCAGAAAACGAAAGTTTAAAATTGATTGGACAACATCTGAAATTGTAAAACCCAAAGCATTAGGAATTCAAATGTTAGAACAACTAAGTCTAAAAGAATTGCTTCCCTTTATAGATTGGAGCCCATTTTTTAGAAGTTGGGAGTTACATGGAAAATTTCCAGATATTTTAACCGATAAGGTTGTTGGTGAACAAGCAACCCAATTGTTTGAAGATGCACAAAATATGGTTAAAGAAATAATCGCAAAACAATTGTTGAAACCAAAAGCTGTTTTCGGATTGTTTGAAGCTAATACCATTCAAGATGACGATATTTCAATTCAAAAGAAAGGTCAAGAAATAGCCGTTTTTAGAACTTTGCGACAGCAATTAAGTAAAAGAGAAGGAATTCCTAATATAGCTTTGGCAGATTTTATTGCACCAAAGGAAACGGGTACTACAGATTATATGGGAGCCTTTTGTGTCGCCATTTTTGGTGCACAAGAGTTAGCCGATAGTTATAAGGCAAAAGAGGATGATTATAATGCGATTATGGCGCAAGCCATTGCCGATAGATTTGCAGAAGCATTAGCTGAATATTTACACAAACAAGTACGGACCAAACATTGGGGTTATGCGGCAGATGAGACTTTAACCAATGACGATTTGATAAAAGAAAATTATAAAGGGATTCGTCCTGCGCCAGGTTATCCTGCCTGTCCGGACCATTTAGAAAAAGAAACGATTTGGAAGTTATTGGATGTAGAAAAACAAATAGGGGTAACCCTTACCAAAAGTTTAGCGATGTGGCCAGCCGCAGCGGTTTCTGGATATTATTTTGCAAATCAAGAAGCGAAATATTTTGGTTTGGGAAAAATCACAGATGATCAAATAACAGATTATGCCGTTAGAAAGGGGATTACTAAAGAAAAGGCAAGTAAATGGTTGGGCCCTGTGATTGCAGATGAGTAACGTCATTACGAGAAGTCCCTATAAAAATCGGGACGACGAAGTAATCTCAAGTTAACATACAGATTGCTTCTCCCGATAGCTGTCGGGTGTGTTAAGACCAACAAAAAAAATAGATACTGAAATAAATTCAGCACAAATGAAAGTAACAGAACATATAAAAAAGGCTAACGGAAAAACATTGTTTTCGTTTGAAATTATTCCACCTCAAAAAGGACGAAATATTCAAGAGTTGTATGATAATATAGATCCGTTAATGGAATTCAACCCGCCATTTATTGATGTAACCACATCAAGGGAAGAGTATATTTATATAGATAAAGGTGAAGGGCTTTTAGATAGAAAAATCACACGTATGCGTCCCGGAACTGTTGGTATTTGTGCCGCTATAAAGCATAAATATAATGTGGACACCATTCCGCATGTATTATGTGGCGGATTTTCTAAAGAAGAAACCGAATACTTATTGGTGGATTGTCATTATTTGGGCATTGATAATGTGATGGCCTTACGCGGGGACGCTATGAAACATCAAAAATATTTCGAACCTACAAAAGGCGGCCATACCTATGCAAAAGACTTAGTGATGCAAATGTGTGATTTAAATAAAGGAAAATATTTACATGAAGTTATAGAATCTGATTATAAAACAAACTTTTGTGTAGGTGTCGCCGGTTATCCCGAAAAACATTTAGAAGCCCCCTCTTTAAGTAGCGATCTAAAACGATTAAAAGAAAAGGTAGATGCTGGTGCCGACTATATTGTAACGCAAATGTTTTTTGATAATGACAAGTATTTCTCTTTTGTCGAAGAGGCTAAAAAAGCTGGAATTACTGTCCCTATTATTCCAGGAATAAAACCCATTGCAGTAAAGAAACACTTGCAATTATTGCCACAAGTTTTTAAAATCGATTTACCAGAAGCATTAATTAATGATGTTGAAAAATGCAAGAATAATAACGACGTGCGCGAAGTTGGCATTGCATGGGCTATTAAACAGTCTCAGGAACTTAAAAAAGCAGGTGTACCAGTATTACACTTTTATTCAATGGGTAAAAGTGACAATATAAAAGCTATTGCATCTAAGATATTTTAATTATTCTGTTATTTTTGCGAGATAAGCAATCTGTTAATGAGACTATTTGTTATTTGTTTTTTTTTTATAAGTTACAGTGTAACATTTTCTCAAGAAAATAAGCAGACCTCGGTAGTAGACATTAACTATTTTAAAGGAAATATTGCACTTCATAATAACGATATTCTACACTTAATTAAAGGGCATCCTGAAGGTTTTATTTTAAGTTATAGCAAAAAAACATTTGGAAATCAAGCTTGGGAACAGCGTTACAACTATCCAGATTACGGGGTGTCATTTATTTATCAGAATCTCAAGAATGATGTTTTAGGAAATAATTATTCCATCTACACCCATTATAATTTTTACTTTTTAAATCGAAATTTAATGTTTCGAATTGGTCAAGGCCTAGCTTTTAACACAAATCCATACAACAAAGAATCCAACTACCGGAATAATGCTTTTGGCTCTAAAATTTTGAGCAGTACTTTTATGATGCTCAACTATAAAAAAGAAAGACTTTTTGATCAGTTTGGTTTACAAGCAGGCTTTTCTTTTATTCATTATTCCAATGCCAATATAAAGTCACCCAACTCAAGTATTAATTCCATAACCTTAAATATTGGTGTTAACTATAATTTAAATGCGGAAGAACGAGAATATAAAGTATTGGATAGTAATGAAATAGGCACAAAATTTACTGAGCCTATAAAATATAATTTTGTTTTTAGAACCGGAATTAATGAAAGTGATGTGGTAGGTAGTGGGCAATTCCCGTTTTATATAGCGTCTGTTTATGCAGATAAGCGTATCAATCAAAAAAGTGCTTTGCAGTTTGGTACGGATGTGTTTTTCTCAAATTTTTTAAAGGAATATATTTACTATCGGTCGGTTTCCTTTCCAGAAGAACCAACTACTGGTAATGAAGATTATAAACGTGTTGGTGTGTTTGCAGGACATGAGTTGTTTGTGAATAGATTATCATTAGTTACTCAATTGGGATATTATGTGTATTATCCCTTTGATTTTGAAGGACGAACGTATGTCAGAATTGGTTTAAAACGTTATTTTAGCAACAAATGGTTTGGGGCTGTAACCTTAAAAACACATGCATTTAAAGCCGAAGCTGTCGAATTTGGAATAGGAGTTAGGTTATGAAAAAATTGGTCTACATAGCATTATTTGTTTTTATGGCTTCCTGTAATAGCGAAAATGCAGGCGATTGTTTTCAAACCACAGGAAATATTGTTCAACAAGAAATAGCTCTAGGCTCATTTGATAAAATACTTGTCAATCGTGATGTTGAATTGATTGTTAAGGAAGGAAGCTCACAAAAGGTTGTTATTGAAACCGGTAAAAATTTATTGAATGATGTTGAAGCTATTGTTGTTGACGGTAAATTAATTTTAACTGACAATAATAGTTGTAATTACGTTCGAAAATATGGAATTACCAAGGTGTATGTAACATCACCAAATATTAGTGAAATTCGAAGTTCTACCCAATATGATATCAGTTCAGACGGTGTATTAACCTATCCAACATTAACTATTCTATCTGAAGACTATAGTATACCAGGTTCGTTTACTGTTGGAAATTTCAGATTACAGATCGATACTGCAAATTTTAATGTTGTATTTAATAATTTATCGAATTGTTATGTATCCGGTAACACAACGAATTTAAATGTTACCTATGCCGCGGGTACGTCAAGATTTGAAGGCAGAAATCTAATTGTTCAAAACGCAATTATATGGAACCGAAGCTCCAATGATATGATTGTAAATCCTCAGCAACAAATAAAAGGTAAAATTTCTGGAACAGGTAACGTTATCTGTGTAAACCGTCCGCCAGTTATTGAAGTGGAAGAACAATATAAAGGACGTCTTATTTTTGAAAATTAATAACTTGTCAATTCCCTAAATAAACTTTCTAAACTCGCGTTTTTTTGATTTAATTGTAAGATTTTAAGTTGATTGTCATGCGCAAAATCAAATACATGAGAGCGCATATCTTCCGATGTTACAAAAGTGATTTCATACACAAAATCATGCGGATTAATCACATTTTTTACTTTAGGTAAATTCTTTAAAAAAGCCTCTTCAACGCGGTAATCAAATTCAACTATAACGGTTTGCTCTTTGCCATCGCGAAGCTCTTGTAATTTTTTATCAGCCACAACCTCACCTTTATTAATAACAATCACACGGTCGCACATAGCTTCTACTTCCTGCATAATATGTGTTGATAAAAATACCGTTTTTGTTTGTCCAATAGTTTTTATCAAATTTCTAATATCCACTAATTGATTCGGGTCTAATCCTGTAGTGGGCTCATCAAGAATTAATACATCTGGATCATGTAGTAAGGCATTGGCCAAACCTACGCGTTGTCGATAGCCTTTTGATAGTTGTCCAATTTTTTTATGAGATTCAGGGGTTAATCCAGTTAGTTCAATTACCTCGTCAATTCGCTGCTTACCAATCTTAAATATTTGAGCGCTAAAAGATAAATACTCTTTCACATACATTTCTAAATATAAAGGATTGTTTTCGGGTAAATAACCAACACTTTTTTGAACGTTTTGTTGGTCTACATTAATATCAAAAGCATTCACTTTAATGTCACCTTCAGATGCCTGTAGATACGTGGTCAATATTTTCATCATGGTTGATTTTCCAGCACCATTTGGACCCAAAAAACCAACAATTTCAGGTTTCCCGATTTTAAAGGACACATTATTTAATGCCTTTTGACTTCCGTAAAGTTTTGAAACACCTGTTACCTCTATGGACATAATTAAAAATATTTGTTCAAAAATAGCGATTATATAATTTATTTGAAGCTTTGCGTTAAATTCTTTAAAACTTTTAGATAAATTGCAAAAAACTGTTTGTACAATTTTGATTTGTTAAAATAATAATTACTTTAGCCGCTTACATATGAGAACAAGAGTAGATTATACCTATTTTACCAACTGGTTTTATTTCTTTTTTAGAAAAGAAATCGAGGCGTTGTATGTATAATTTATAAGAAATAAATTTAATATAAGTCTCGATGAAATTCGGGACTTTTTTTATATGATAAAGACAGTAGCCATACAAGGAGTAAAAGGATCTTTTCACCATATTGTGTCGCAGGAGTATTTTAAGAAACCTGTTGATGTCATTGAGTGTTTGACATTTGATAGGGTTGTGGAATCTTTAATAAGCAAAGAAAGCGATGCCGTTATTATGGCTTTGGAAAATTCTATTGCGGGATCTATCATTCCAAATTACGCTTTAATAGACCATCATAATTTACATATGGTTGGAGAGCATTATTTAGATATTCAGCATAATTTAATGGCGTTGCCAAATCAAACTATTGATGAGATTACAGAGGTGTATTCGCATCCCATGGCATTATTACAATGTATGGAATTCTTTAAAGCATATCCACATATTAAATTAGTTGAAGATAAAGATACAGCTGAGGTTGCGGATCGTATTCAAAAACATCAATTAAAAAAGGTGGGCGCTATTGCAAGTGTTAGGGCGGCAGAAATTTTTGAACTAGAGATTTTGGCTCCAAGTATTCAGACCATTAAACATAATGAGACACGATTTGCCATTGTAAAAAGAGAAAATTCTGAAATTCCTGAAGCCGAAATCACCAAGGCTTCTTTAAAATTTGAGACCGATCATAAACGAGGAAGTTTGGCTGCCGTACTAAATGTAATGAGCGATTGTAAATTAAATTTAACAAAAATTCAATCCTTGCCCATTATTGAAACACCTTGGAAATATTCTTTTTTTGTTGATGTAACTTTCGAAAGCTACAAGGATTTTGAAAAAGCAAAATCGATAATTAATATTATGGCTCTAGGATTTAAAATTTTAGGCGAATATAAAAATGCCAAGTTATGATTGAAGTAGCGAATAGATTGCACACTGTAGAAGAATACTATTTCTCAAAAAAATTAAGAGAAGTCAATCTCCTTATCGCTAATGGAAAGCCCATTATAAATTTAGGAATTGGTAGTCCCGATATGCAACCACCACAAAAGGTGATTGATGCCATTACAAATAGTTTTTCAAATACTAATGCACATAAATATCAAAGTTATCAAGGCTTGCCAGAACTTAGAGATGCCATGGCGGTATTTTATAAGGAACATTATAATGTGAAATTAAATCCAATATCGGAAATATTGCCTTTAATGGGAAGTAAGGAAGGTATTATGCATATTTCAATGGCATATTTGAATGAGGGCGATGAGGTTTTAATTCCAAATCCCGGTTACCCAACCTATGAGTCCGTAACCAAATTAGTTGGGGCAAAACCTGTTTTTTATGAATTGGATGAAGTAAAAAATTGGGCGCCAGATTTAAAAGCATTGTCAAGGTTAAATTTAAGCAAGGTAAAAATAATGTGGGTTAATTATCCGCACATGCCAACAGGAGCACTGCCTAGTAAATTTTTATTTGAAGAATTAGTTGCGTTTGCTAAAAAGCATAACATACTCGTTGTAAATGACAACCCTTATAGTTTTGTTTTAAATGATGCTCCAAAAAGCATCTTAAGTGTTGCCGGAGCAAAAGAAGTTTGTTTAGAGCTTAATTCGTTAAGCAAAACCTTTAATATGGCCGGCTGGCGTGTGGGTATGGTAGTAGGAGATAGCCAGCATATTAGTAATATTTTAAAGGTTAAAAGCAATATGGATTCTGGGATGTTTTATGGAATTCAAAAAGGAGCCATTGAAGCACTTAAATGTTCTAACATGTGGTTTTCTACGTTAAATAGTGTATATAAACAACGTAGAGATCTTGTTTGGAAATTGGCCGATGCGCTTAATTGTACGTATGATAAGGAAGCCACAGGACTTTTTGTATGGGCAAAATTACCTGTAGGCTTAACATCTGAAATCTTTATAGATACAGTGCTTCAAAACAAGCATATTTTTATAACACCTGGAACTATTTTTGGCAGTCAAGGTGAAGGTTATATACGATTTTCTTTATGTGCTTCAACCGAAGTACTGGAAGAAGCAATAACAAGAGTAAAATAAGTATGCAGTTTGCAGTGACAGTAAACAGTAAAGTAATTTTTGAAGTAAATAGGTGTAAATTAATAATAAAAATTCTTCTCTTTGGGAAGATGTCTCAAAGAGACAGATGGGAATGAAAAATATATACATCATAGGCGTTGGGTTAATAGGAGGAAGTATCGCTTTAGATATAAAAAAGATACACCCGGATGTTACTATTTATGGGATAGATAAAAATCCGGCACATATAATTGAGGCAATTAACTTAAACATTATCGATAGGAAAGCTGAAATTTCAGATTTAAAAAATGCCGATTTAGTGATTCTTTCCATTCCGGTAGATGCCGCTGTAAACAGTATTGTTCAAATTCTTGATACCGTTTCCGATAATGCACTCGTGGTTGATGTTGGGTCGACAAAGATGGATATTTGTAAAGCCGTTGCCAACCATCCAAAAAGGAGGAATTTTTTAGCGATGCATCCAATCTCAGGAACTGAATTTTCAGGTCCAAAAGCCGCTATTCATGGGTTGTTTAAAAACAAAACCAACATTATTTGTGAAGTAGAGAAAACGGCGTTTAAGCTTCAAGAAAAGGCCTTAAAGTTATTCGAATCTATAGGAATGCGCATGAGATATATGAATCCAGAAGCACATGATAAACACATCGCCTATGTATCTCATTTATCACATATAAGCTCCTTTATGTTGGGGAAGACCGTTATCGATAAAGAACGAAATGAACGCGATATTTTTGATATGGCAGGCAGTGGATTTGCATCTACAGTAAGATTAGCCAAAAGTTCACCTGAAATGTGGACACCTATATTTAAACAGAATAAAGATAATGTTATAGAAACCTTAGAAGAGTATATTAATAATCTCACCCATTTTAAAGACATGATGAGACAAAACGATTTCGAAGCTATTTATAATGAGATGAAAAACACCAATCATATAAAAGATATTTTAAAAGGAATAAGCTGAAATTAGAAGTAAAAAGTTATTTGAATGTCCGTATTCATTCATAATACCATTTTTGTCATTCAGAATGGAGTGAAACGAAATGAAGAATCTATTGAAAATCAATGCGATTCCTCCTTTGTCGGAATGACAGAATTATTATATTTTTCAGACTTATGGCAAATTACGGACATTCAAAAAAGTTAAATATTAAAACTAAAATTTATAAATAGATTTTTCCCTTGGGGAAAATGTCTGAAAGACAAAAGGGATATGGAAAACAAGAAAGAGTTGAGAACCTGGTTAGAGGATTTAAAATTAAATCACCCGTTAGTGATTGCAGGGCCTTGCAGCGCAGAAACAGAGGAACAAGTATTAAAAATTGCCCACAAATTGAAAGACACCGATGTGAGTTATTACAGAGCCGGTATTTGGAAACCAAGAACACGCCCGGGCATGTTTGAAGGGGTAGGGGCGCTTGGGCTGAAATGGTTACAAAAAGTAAAGGCAGAAACAGGTTTAAAAACGGCTACTGAAGTTGCCAATAGAGCTCATGTGGAATTAGCGCTAGAGCACGATATTGATTTGTTATGGATAGGTGCACGTTCAACGGTAAGTCCGTTTATTGTTCAGGAAATTGCCGATGCTTTGCAAGGCACTGATAAAGTAGTGTTGGTAAAAAACCCGGTAAATCCAGATTTAGCCTTGTGGTTAGGCGCTATTGAGCGTTTAGCAACTGCGGATATTAAAAAATTGGGTGTCATTCATAGAGGGTTTTCAACCTACGAAAAAACAAAATATAGAAACAACCCAGAGTGGCAATTGGCTATTGAGTTGCAAACTAAGTTTCCGGATTTACCAATCATTAATGATCCGTCACATATTACAGGAAAACGCGATATGATTTTTGATGTGTCCCAAACGGCATTGGATTTAAATTTTGATGGCTTGATGATTGAAACACATTTTGACCCAGACAAAGCATGGAGTGATGCATCTCAACAGGTGACACCAAAAGCCTTAATTCAAATTATGAAAGATTTGAAAATTAGAAAAGAGACAGAACCCGAGGCAGAATATAATAGTAAATTAAATAATTTAAGAGCTCAGATTGATGTAGTAGATAATCAAATTATCGATTTACTTGGAAAACGCATGAAAGCTGCCGATGGTATTGGTGCGCTTAAAAAACAAAAAAATGTGGCCGTATTACAAAGCAAACGTTGGAACGAGATTTTAGGGCATATGGTTTTAGAAGGAGAATCGAGAGGATTGAGTGAAGAGTTTATCTTAAAAATGTTTAAGGCCATTCATCAAGAGTCTATAAACCATCAAGAAAAAATTATCAATGGATAATAAATCAATTATCAATTAGTTTTTTTAGTATTATTGCATTCAATATTAACTAAATTTTAAAATATGAAAAAAGCTTTATTTTTAGCAGCAATGCTCATGATCACATTTGTTAATGCACAAGGTGATAAAATTTTCAAACACAGTGGTGAAATTGTAGAAGGGAAAGTCATTAGGTTGGAAGAATATACAATAGATTTTGTATATGAAGGTGAGGACGCTGAAAATACCATTGGTAAATATGCTGTTGAAAAAATTATTTATGGGAAAAGCGGTCGTGAAGAAGATATAACCGAAAAAATTGATGTTAGTGGAAAAGATGGTTGGGAAAATGTAGTTATTCTTGAAGACAAAGGTTACATTGCGGGTCTTAAAAAAGGTGATGAAGTTAGAGGTAAAACAGGATTGATAAATTTTCAAACTGGAAACACTGGAGATAGAAAGGCTGAAAAAAAATTAAAAATGGATGCGGCAGAACAAGGTTGCCCATTTATTTTATTAACTGCAGATAAAACTACACTGGGAGCAAGCTCTAATAGATTGGGAGGCTCTCAAGCTATTAAAAAAGGCGTGGCTTATAAGTACTAATTTAGAGAATTAAGATTTTTATTATAAGGTTGCTTTACGGCAACCTTTTTTTATTGTAAAAGTTACAATATATTAGCTGAATGACAGGACTCGTTTATAAATCTACTGGAAGTTGGTACACCGTTAAAACAGAATTAGGTGAGACTTACGAATGCCGAATCAAAGGGAAATTTAGGCTAAAAGGTATTAAAAGCACGAATCCTATTGCCGTTGGAGACCTTGTGGATTTTGAATTGGAAACGGACAACAATCAAGTAAGAGGTATTATTCACACCATTCATGATAGACAAAATTATATTGTTCGAAAATCGGTTAATCTATCCAAACAAACCCACATAATTGCAGCAAATATCGATCAGGTTTTTTTAATGATAACCATTAATAATCCACCAACCTTAACCAGTTTTATTGATCGGTTTTTAATCACCACAAATGCCTATTCCATTAAAACAATATTACTGTTTAATAAAATTGACACCTATGGTGACGAAGCACTTTCCGAAGTAAAATATCTCGCACATGTATATCGAAAGATAGGCTATGAGTGTATTGAGGTTTCGGCAAAAACAGGTAAAAATGTAGATAAAGTAAAATCCTTAATGCATAATAAAGTGAGTATGTTTTCAGGACATTCCGGTGTTGGAAAATCTACGTTAATAAATGCTATAGAACCATCTTTAGATATTAAAACAAAAGAAATTTCGATTCAACACATGCAAGGGCAGCATACCACAACCTTTGCGGAAATGTTTGATTTAAGTTTTGACGCTAAAATAGTAGATACACCTGGCATTAAGGGGTTTGGTGTGGTTGATATGGATAAAGAAGAAGTCGGCGATTATTTTCCAGAGTTTTTTAAATTAAAACAACATTGTAAGTTTAATAACTGTTTACATGTTAATGAGCCACATTGTGCCGTAAAAAAAGCTTTGGATAACAACGAGGTAGCCTTTTCAAGATATCGCAGTTATTTGCAATTACTTGAAGGTGAAGATGAACATTACCGAACAGATAATTGGGAATAGTAGGCCCCCATTGTCCTGCGGACATTTCCCCAAAGGGGAAAATAAGAGAAAAAAAAAGAAAAGGTAAAAATCTTACCTAGTAATTTTTTAGTAAAAAATAAATTTCAACATAACAAGTTCCCTTTCCTTTGGAAAGGGCTATGGACAGGAATGAAAGCAGTTATACAGCGCGTTTTAAAGGCAAGTGTTACCATTGAAGGTGTAACGGTAGCCTCTATAAAAAACGGACTATTGATTTTTCTTGGTATTGTTAATGAAGATACACAAGAAGATATTAAATGGCTGTCGAACAAAATTGTGAATTTGCGCATATTTGGCGATGAGAATGACGTCATGAATCTGTCTTTAATAGATACTTCGGGAGATGCTATTTTAGTCAGTCAGTTTACGTTGCACGCATCAACAAAAAAAGGAAACAGACCAAGTTATATTAATGCCGCTAAACCTGATGTGGCTATTCCATTGTACGAAGCATTTTTAAAGCGATTAAAGTTTGATTTAGGCAAAGAGGTTTCAACAGGGCAATTTGGTGCCGATATGAAAGTGGAGTTGTTAAATGACGGGCCAGTGACCATAATTATCGATTCTAAAAATAGAGAATAATGGCATCAATATTTGGTCATAGTGTAGTGGGATATACCTTAACAAAAGTTATAGATAACAAAAACACAAAAGGGCTTTTAATTGCTACTGTAATTTCAACCATTCTTCCGGATTTTGATGTTATAGGTTTTAAATTGGGTATTCCATACTCAAGTCCATTAGGTCATAGGGGGTTTACGCATTCTATAGTATTTGCACTATTATGGGCATTCTTGCTAATGTTTACCATTGGCAAACAAAACAAAAAGCTTTGGTTTTTAGTGGTTTTTTTATCTACGCTATCTCATGGTATGCTTGATGCCATGACTTCAGGAGGGCGAGGTGTTGGTTTTTTTATACCATTTAATAATGAACGTTTTTTCTTTCCGTTTCGCGGAATAAAAGTCTCTCCAATTGGAATTGAAAAATTTTTTTCAGAATGGGGATTACAGGTTATTTTAAGTGAAATTAGGATTATAGTTGTTCCATGCCTCTTAATTTTATTATTTTTATATGTTTTTAAAAAATTAAAATGAACATTCAAAACGCACAACAAATAGTCGATAACTGGATTAAAGAACATGGTGTACGTTATTTTAATGAACTCACCAATATGGCCCAACTTACCGAGGAAGTTGGCGAAGTTGCTCGTATTATAGCGCGTCGTTATGGAGAGCAAAGTGAAAAGGAGAGCGATAAAGACAAAGACCTTGGTGAAGAACTTGCCGATGTGTTGTTTGTCGTTTTATGTTTGGCCAATCAAACGGGTATAGATTTGCAAGATGCTTTTGATAAACGCATGGATAAAAAAACCAAAAGGGATCACGATAGACATCATAATAATCAAAAATTAAAATAATTTATAAGTATCTTTGAGGCTGTCTAAAAAGGCAAAATAAGCCGTCATTACGGGCGTAGTTAAGTAATCTGTTGATTGATACTAACAACTTACAGATTGCTTTGTTCCTCGCAATGACGTAAACCACACTTTTAAGGCAGTTTCTTTAAATTGTTATATGAATCTTACCCTTCAAAAATCAACTATACAAAAGCAATCTTCTTTTAAAATCACAGGTTCTAAAAGTGAATCTAATAGGGTATTGTTATTACAAGCCTTATATCCAGAATTAACTATTGAAAATGTTTCCAATTCTGATGATAGCCGATTAATGGCGAAGGCATTAAAAATAACATCAGATGTTATTGATATACATCATGCTGGTACAGCGATGCGATTTTTAACCGCTTTTTTTGCAATTCAAGAAGGAAGAGAGATCATCCTTACCGGGTCAGATCGTATGAAGGAACGGCCAATAAAAATATTGGTTGAAGCGCTTCAATCGCTTGGGGCTGAAATTGAGTATTTAGAGAATGATGGATTTCCGCCTTTAAAAATATCAGGGCAAAAAATATCCAAATCAAAAGTGGCCCTTCAGGCAAATGTAAGTAGCCAATATATTTCGGCACTCATGTTAATTGCTTCAAAACTGGAAAACGGACTGGAAGTATCACTCAAAGGTAAAATAACCTCAACACCTTATATCAATATGACGTTAAGCTTATTAAATGAAATTGGCATACAAGCGTCTTTTGTTAATAACGTTATTGATATTAAACCTAATAATCAAAAATTAGCACCTAAAACCTTGGAGGTAGAATCCGATTGGTCGTCAGCCTCATATTTTTACAGTATCGTTGCCATGAGTGATGTAGGAACAGAAATATCGCTCTCATCTTTTAAAGAAAACTCCTTGCAAGGTGATTCTGCGTTAATAAAAATTTATAAACATTTTGGTGTAACGACCGTTTTTAAGGATACTATAATTACCATAAAGAAAGAAGCTTCACCTTTAAATCCGCTCAAATTAGATTTACAGAATGCACCCGATATTGCACAAACTATTGCTGTTACATGCTTTGGATTGGGAATTGCCTGTGATTTAACAGGTCTTCATACACTTAAAATTAAAGAAACGGATCGATTGGTGGCCTTAAAAACCGAAATCATTAAACTGGGCGGACGTGTAAAAATAACCAAAAATTCCTTGCATCTTTCTGTTGCAAATTCAATAAAAGAGATGGTTTCTATAGAGACTTACAACGATCATAGAATGGCTATGGCGTTTGCGCCTTTAGCCTTAAAAACGGCACTGATTATTGAAGAGCCTTTGGTCGTTTCAAAGTCGTACCCAACCTTTTGGGAAGACCTAGAAATCCTTGGTTTTAAAATAACAAAATAATAAACTGGCATTTACTTGACAAGGCCTATTTTCAGATTGTATATTTGCAACCTTTCAAAAAAGCAATAAAAACGAACAAATGAAATTATCACACTTTGGCTTCCATTTACCAGAAGAATTATTGGCAGAATATCCATCAGAAAACAGGGATGAATCGCGCTTAATGGTCTTAAATAGAAAAACTCAAACTATTGAGCATAAATTGTTTAAAGATTTAATTGATTATTTCGATGAAAATGATGTCATGATTCTTAATAACACGAAAGTGTTTCCTGCACGTTTATATGGGAATAAGGAAAAAACAGGAGCACGAATTGAAGTGTTTTTATTAAGGGAACTAAATGAAGAACAACGCCTTTGGGATGTATTGGTGGATCCTGCACGTAAAATTCGTATCGGTAATAAATTGTATTTTGGTGACGATGATACCCTTGTTGCCGAAGTCATTGATAATACTACGTCCAGAGGACGTACACTACGTTTCCTGTTTGATGGATCGTATAAAGAATTTCGCAATAAATTAAATGAATTGGGAGAAACACCACTTCCGAAATATATTAAAAGAGGTGTTGAGCCAGAAGATGAAGAGCGCTACCAAACAATTTTCGCGAAAAACGAAGGTGCTGTAGCAGCGCCAACAGCAGGTTTGCATTTTTCAAGACATTTGTTAAAGCGTTTAGAAATTAAAGGTGTTAAGTTTGCTGAAGTTACATTGCATGTTGGTTTAGGAACTTTTAATCCAGTTGAAGTTGAAGATCTTTCAAAACATAAAATGGACAGCGAAGAGCTGCGTATTGATGCTAAAGCTGTTGAAATTGTAAATACCGGTTTAAAAAACAGAAAACGTGTTTGTGCTGTTGGTACCACAGCTATGAGAGCTATTGAAAGCGCTGTATCATCCAATGGAAAGTTAAATGAAATTGATGGTTGGACCAATAAATTTATTTTCCCACCATACGAATTTAGCATTGCCAACTGTATGATCACTAATTTCCATACACCAAAATCCACGCTGTTAATGATGGCTTCGGCATTTGGAGGTCATGATTTTATTAAAAAAGCCTATGCCGAAGCTATCAAGGAGAAATATAAGTTTTATAGTTATGGCGATGCCATGTTAATCATATAAATTAGAAATAGCCTTGTTTTTACGAGGCTTTTTTATGGCATTCCATTTTGTAAACAAAATGTCGCGCTTTCAGCAGTCGTTCTTTTTTACAAAAAGGAACTCCAACAGGTGCTTCAATCGCTAATGCAAATTGGGCAATGCGCATAAACTTGTAAATCAAAGAGAGAAATTCGCAAATCGTTTCACTATTTTTGCAACACCTATGGCAACATTAAAAAAAGACATTCGCGCCTTAACAAAAGAACAACTTCGTGAGTTCTTTGAACAACAAGGAGATAAAGCTTTTCGTGGAAATCAAGTTTACGAGTGGCTATGGCAAAAAGCAGCCTATAGTTTTGAAGATATGACCAATATATCATTGGAAACCAGAAAAATTTTGGAAGCACATTTTGTTATCAATAATATTGAAGTAAGTACCATGCAGCGCAGTAAGGACGGTACAGTAAAAAATGCAGTGAAGTTACATGATGGCTTAATAGTTGAATCGGTTTTAATTCCTACTAAAACACGTACAACAGCTTGTGTCTCTAGTCAAGTTGGGTGTAGTCTCGATTGTAGATTTTGTGCAACAGCGCGCTTAAAACGTATGCGTAATTTAAATCCCGACGAGATTTATGACCAAGTGGTTGCCATAGATAAAGAGAGTAAGTTGTATTTTAATCGCCCGTTAAGCAACATTGTCTTTATGGGCATGGGCGAACCGCTCATGAACTATAATAATGTTATAAAAGCCATTGATAAAATAACCTCTCCAGAAGGTTTGGGAATGTCGCCAAAGCGAATAACAGTATCGACATCGGGCGTTCCTAAAATGATAAAAAAAATGGCCGACGACCATGTTAAATTTAACTTAGCGGTTTCGTTACATTCAGCTATAGATGCGGTTCGTACTGCTATTATGCCTTTTAATGAAACCTTTCCACTCAATGATTTAAAAGAGGCATTACAATATTGGCACGAAAAAACGAATCAAAAAATAAGTTATGAATATATAGTTTGGAAAGGAATTAATGACGCCAAAAAAGATATTGATGCCTTAGTGAAATTTTGTAAATATGTGCCTTGTAAGGTTAACATCATTGAGTATAACCCTATTGACGACGGGCAGTTTCAACAAGCTTCAAGTGAAGCAATACAGCAATACATCGATCAGTTAGAAAAAAACAGAATTGTAGTTAACGTGCGCCGTAGCCGAGGAAAAGATATTGATGCAGCTTGCGGACAATTAGCAAATAAATCATGATTTGTCGTTATGTACAGATTAAAAAACATTCGTAAATTATTACAATCTAAATAGTATCTTTGATTCTTCACATGAAGATTGTAGAACAAATAAAACAACCCATCAGCTTTGAGATGGAACTTTTTGAACAAAAGTTTCTACTCTCCATGTCCAGTAAAGTCGCCTTACTTAATAGGATTACACATTACATAGTCAACCGAAAAGGCAAACAAATGCGACCTATGTTTGTTTTTTTGGTAGCTAAAATGGTGTCGAATGGTGAAATTAGTGAGCGTACCTATCGTGGCGCCTCAGTGATTGAATTAATACACACCGCTACTTTGGTACATGACGATGTGGTGGATGATAGTAACCGTCGTCGCGGATTTTTCTCTATTAATGCGCTTTGGAAGAATAAGATTGCCGTTTTAATTGGTGATTATTTATTATCTAAAGGCTTGTTGCTTTCTATTGATAATAACGATTTTGATTTGCTTAAAATCATTTCTATAGCAGTTCGAGAAATGAGTGAAGGTGAATTACTTCAAATTGAAAAAGCCAGAAAATTAGATATTACCGAAGCCGTTTACTATGAAATTATTCGTCAAAAAACAGCAACCCTGATTGCGGCTTGTTGTAGTTTGGGAGCGGCTTCGGTAAAACCAGAATCCCAACATGTGGAGGTCATGCGAAAGTTTGGTGAACTCATCGGGATGGCATTTCAAATAAAGGACGATTTATTTGATTATAGCAACGAGCAAATAGGTAAGCCCACAGGGATTGATATAAAAGAGCAAAAAATGACGTTGCCATTAATATATGTGTTAAATCAAGCATCAAAAAAAGATAAAAGCTGGTTGATTAATTCCATTAAAAATCACAATAAAGACAAGACTCGTGTTCAAGAAGTGATTTCATTTGTAAAAGGCAATGGCGGATTGGATTATGCCATAACTAAAATGAAGCAATTTCAACAGGAGGCCTTACAAATCTTGCAAACCTATCCACCATCAGACTACAGAAATTCACTGGAGCTCATGGTGAATTATGTGATTGATAGGAAGAAATAATTTTGGGTCATTGGTTCGCTTAATGTGTTTCTTGTATGGTTGACTACTTATTAGGAGTATTTTTTTCATATCAATTTATTAATTTTTTGAATGT
>TARA_R110002167_G_scaffold339762_1_pt1 | contig 76647 bp, 60 predicted proteins | sample TARA_R110002167 | Tara Oceans TARA_R110002167 (sample SAMEA4398238) | marine metagenome | biome: Polar Biome; feature: [MES] marine water layer (ENVO:01000295) within the mesopelagic zone...; material: water (ENVO:00002006), including particulate matter (ENVO:01000060) such...
ATAAGCAATGAGTTGTGTTTCACTTACAGCTCCTACTGAATTTATTAGTACTTGACTAGTATGGGTGTCTATTATTTTATTGCCTGACTGAACAGTTCCTATAATCACTTCTCCACCTACTTTAATTTGAGTTTCATTTCCTGCTACTACTTTTTCTCCTCTCACTACTCCTGATACATCTTTAAATTCGTCCCCCACTACATTACCTAAGGTTTCTCCTTGTGCATTTTTTATTACTCCTGATGAAGTAATTTCACCTATTGGATTGTCCATTGCATCTGTTATTATGCCTGATGAACTTATGTTTGCTATAGTATCTTTTTCTCCTACTACTATTTGTTGTGAAAAAACGGTTGTTGTTAAACTTAACAACATAATTATCAATAGTGGTTTCATAATTGTTTTACTCATGATTTTAAATTTTAGATTATTGTTATGACTCATTTATATGTTTTTTGTTCCTTACCCCTTATCTCTTAAAGGGAAGGGGATTATTATTTATAATTATATTTAGATGTGTTTATTACTTTTTCACCATTTTGAGTCTCTTTAAATGTTTTTAGCAACTTAGCGGCATTATCATATTCATAGCGTGTATAAAAATTTTCATTGTTAATGGTTGCCATCACTAATCCCAATCTTTCATCATAAACATAACCTGAAAATTGTGCATCAACAGGATGAATTACTAAATCATCAAAATATGTATTTACACCTGTATCAGGATTTTCTAAATAAATTCTAACATCATTATTATTATTTGGTCCTCCGGTAGAAAGATAGTTAGATGGCACTTCAAATAGTAAGTTTAACTGTATCCAATCTCCTATTTGAATGCCCTCAGGGCTATCTTTTCGTATATTTTTACTATCGGTTATATTACCATCTAATTCAAAAACTAACCGTGCAGCACCAGGACTATCTTTATGTACCCATACACTGGCAATGTATGTTCTGCCCACTTGTATTCCTCTTTCAAAATCTTCTCCTGAAACAGTTACATTGTCTACCACTGCTTTAAACATACCACCAACACTCGAACTTCCTAATTCTAACATATAGTCTCCTGTATGAGGTTTTATTAATCCAACAGTTGTTTTTTGAACTCCACTACCTTTCTCTATCTCTCCATCAAAATGAATTATGCCTGTTTCTACTTCTTTTACACTTTCAAAACTTGAAAATGCGAAACTGGTATAATTACAATTACTTACTTCAGCTATTTTAAACCTATCATCATAGCCATATTTCATAGCAGAATAATTATCTTTCATGTCTTTCATTTCTACTATAAGCTCTCCATTTCTGCCTGCAAAAAGTGAAGTTGTAGAAAGTTTCTTCCAATTAAAATTACCGCTAGTTATCCCATTAAAAGCATACGTTTCTGTAGTTGTCCAAAGAGAATTTGCTGATGTTGTAATGTATTTATCATTACTATTATCCCAACTTCTGGTTAACAAAGAATTGCTCCAAGTAGATTTGGTTCCGTCAATACCTAGCCCATTTTGATAATTATGATCAAATTCATAATTATTCTGTTTTTTATATAAGCGTTCTTCTCTTACAGGTAATAAGATATTAGCATAAGTATCATCGGTGGTTTTAGCTCCCATAGCCGTATTGGATGAATATGCCATTTCCGTTATTTTAACACTATTTACAGTTGGTGTAATAGTAGCTGTACTTTTGGGAATACCTGTAAAATTATCTCGTCCATCGTACATAATAACGGTAGTTATACCATCTTTAAAATACGTTTGCTTTTTTAAATGAGACATGTAAGTTCTTTTCCAATGAATTCTTTTATAATAATAGTCTATTAAATGTGACACTTTTAAAAAATCATAAAAAAGTTCATCAACTCCTCCTTTGGCATCTTCATACTCAAAAATCATTTTATCTACATTTATTCCATTTTTATCGTAATTAGCAATAGCATTTACTCTTCCATACAAAGAATTGTCTTCTTTAACAGTGAATACAGAATAATTGAGTTTATAATCATAAATAGGCAATGCTCCTTCATGATAATATGTTTTAGCACTAGGAACAGTAATGTTAAAAGCATCAATATTATTAAAAGTGTATTCTGTACTACCTATATTATTGTTAATTTCTCCTATATACATTTTTACTTTTGTATATCCTACGGAAGCATTAGCTGCATGTCTATCGACCTGAGCATGAGATCTTTTTAATTGTATTCCATCTAATCTGGCATAAATATCAGGTTCAGTAGTTGCCATACCATCTTCATAAACATAATTTAACTCATAATTTTCTGTCACACTATTCTTTATAGCTATCGTTTTTACTCTTATTCCTCCGCCATACACATTATCTACTTCTAAATGAATATATCCTTCTACAAAGTCAGGGGGAGAACAACTACCTCCGTTATCAAAACATCCTGTATTAGTCGTTGGGACAAGCTCGCTAGGAGAACCCGTAGTTAGCGTTCCACTAAACGAATTAGAGTAATATGCATAACAAGCACAACCAGAATTAACGTATGAGACAAATACTTTTGTTCTGGTAGAAAGAGGATAATAATAATCTATATCGTTGTTATCAATATACATTTTAGATATCCCTACACTACTGAAAGAACCGGTAAGGTCTGCATAAGTCATTTTAAATACCCTAGTTGGTTTATAAGGCATTCCTCCTTGTCCATCATAACCAATAGCATTGTAACTATCAGATTCATAATCTATACTAATTTCTCCTTTTAAAGGAGTGGTAATTTTTTTTAATGACCAAGCATCTACTTTATCATGATCTGTAGTTAAGTACCTATTTTTAGTAGTAGTATTATAATTATCTTTGTAATATCCATAAATATCATGAGTTTCATGATTATAATCAGGATTATTAGTTCCATAATTAAACAAATAACTGGGTGTAATTTGTTGGTGATTTAATTCATAAGTGGTAAGTTGATTTAATGTTAATTTACCGCTAGCTGATGCATCTGTTGTGCTTACATAACTCCCATTTTTATAAATTTCTTCAGACGTACTTCCAAAAGTGACAGCAGTTTCTGAAAAGGTATTATTAATATTATTATACAATTTTTGGCTTAAGTGATAATCATAATCAAATTCAATCGTTTTTAATGCTTTACTTTCTATTATAGTTTGATAATAATTATAATCTTCTGTACTTAATGTATTTGATGTATTGGCAACAGATGATAAATTGGTAAAAGACGTTGATGTTACTGCTTGCGGTGTTGCGAAAATATTATTATCTGTAATGTCTTTATTATCAAGTAATACAATTTGTTTTAAGAATAGTTTTGGTGTATAAACACCGCTGCCATTAGCTATACTATGCTCATCACTCCTTACTCCTTTAATAAAAAAAGCAGTTTGAGTACTTGTTTTAATATATTCAGGATAATATAATTCTGAATTACCTTCTGCTATTATTCCTTGATGTGTATAAGAATCTGGGACTTCATTATCAAATGGTGTTTTCCTTGTAGATAAGTTTGCGTTATAATTGTAATAGGGAGATTTAAAGTTATAATCACTTGACCACTTAGTATAGTTTACACGTATCCAAAAACCTTTATCACCCTCATCAGGAAAGTTATTCCCATTACTATCTTCATATCTATAATCTGTTATTGCGGTTAATTTCCAAGTATAAGCATACTTATTTAATTTGGAGTTTTTTGTCACTTTACTAAGTGTATTCCACTGAGTAAATTCTGCTGAGGTGATTTTTTCGTCTCTAGTGTAAACAGGAAGTGAATAATGATAAGTGATTCCGTTTGGAGTAGTTACCCTAAAAGCTCCAATTCCTTTAGGGTCATATTTTGCACTATTATTTCTATCACTATTGTTAATAGTAACCACTTCATAATCAATAAAACCATTTATGTGTGGTCCTGCTGTTGTATGGTGATTATAAATTTGTTCATTGGTAAAATATTCAATATAATTGGCAGCATCATATACATTCAAATCATTATTACGGTTAAACCAATCATTTCTGTTACCAGTTGCATCAGGGTCAGGAAATCGTTCATAATAAAAAGGAGCAGAGCCTGTCTCCGGTGTAGTATAACTCCTCCAAGAGTTATTTACAGAGAGTCGATTTTTAACTTCTGCCATAGGCTCAGTTACAAACCTAAAAATAGGCTTTTTAGAAAATTCTCGCATCACATCATAACTAGCTGCCTCTGTAGTATAATATTCAGTTCTAGATCCATCTACATAAGTATCCGGATATGCGGGATATTCAGCATAATCTAATAAAAAAGGACGCATTTCTCCACTTACTCCCGGACCACTAACATAATAAGCGTCATAATCAGGAAATTGAAATGGGAACTCGTCCTTAGGCATATCTCGTTTTGATACGTATATATCTATTTTTTTAGTAGCCCCTGAAGGTGGTGTAGCATTATAAATATCTGCAAAATATAGTGGTCCAAAATAGCTATCATTATCTGTATTTGACCATGTTGATTGTGAATTAGCTATTTCATCTGTTATGGATTGTGCATTAGTATAATCATCAGGTATTCCTTTAACAAAACGCTTTATTTCTCCTATATTTAAATTCCATCCCAAACCTACCCATGAAGCTTCTTCATTAACTCGTATTCCTCCTGAATAATTAATATCCAATGGAAACTTCTCACCATTTGGCCCACTCAATGTCAACAAAGGAATATTATATTTAAAATCTCCTGTAAATGGATCTACATAATTGGATAATTGTTGTGCAGGAGATTTTGTTTGAGCATTTAACTTATTTAAATTGAAAAACAAAAAGCTTGTTAAGAATACTACTATATATATTTTCATCATTAAAATTTATGTAACAACAATCAAAGTACTTATTATAATAATTTTTCCAAACGTAAATGAAAAATTATTCATTTCAAAAAAATGGTCCATCCATCTAACTAACGGTCGATTTTGACAGATGAACGGTCATTTTTTTATTTTTTGGGTGACTTTTTTCTTTTTATTTTTTCTAATTTTCATATAAACAAATAAATATTTTCCATCAAAAACTCACATTAACCTAAAACAATCCCGTATTAATTTCCATCATAGGAATGTACATGGCAATTACAATGAACCCTACAATAACACTGATAAATAAAATCACAAAAGGCTCGAGGAGTTTTCCAAACAATTCCGAGCGGTATTCTAAATCTTTGGAGTATTGCTCATCTAAGTTGTTGAAGATAGCATCCAGCTTATTCACTTCTTCGGCTACTTTTATCAGGGCTATCATCTTTTTTGGGAAAATAGGCATTGTTCGCATGCTTTCGTTCAATAATTTTCCGTGCATCAAATCATCTTCTACTTTTTCGAGGGCTTGTTGCAAAGGGTAATAATCAATCATCTTTTTTACCAACTGAATGGAATTTAATAAGGGATTTCTAGCACTGATCAGTAAATTCATAGAGTGACAAAAACGGGTTAAATATATTTTTTGAGCCATCTCCCCTACTACCGGAATTTTGATAATAAGCGTGGAGGTAATTTTCCTGAACCACATTTTCTTTTTATTGAGCATCACAAAAACAATTGCTCCCAGAATGAATAACACAATCAACAAAAAATAACTGCTTACGGTATCAGAAGCATCAATAACAAACTGAGTTACTCTCGGTAATTCTTTATTGAAACTTTTAAAAATGTCTTGAAACATCGGGACTAAAAATTTTAATAAAAATACCACCATTCCAAAAGCGGTTGCTAGTAATACAATCGGGTAAGACAAGGCTCCTGAGAGTTTTCTTTTTTGGTCTATTTTTCGTTTGAAGAAAGTAGCTAAATCAGTCAATACCAAATCTACCCGAGAGCTTTCCTCTCCTACTTTTAGCGAATAATATTCATACTCGGTAAATTTTCCTGTTTTCTGTAATGCTTCAGAAAAACTTGCTCCGTTAATGATGTCATTTTTGATGCTTTCCAGCAGCTTTTTATCTTTGTCTTTTTCTGTCTCTTCCACAATCAACTCCAACGCAGTTTTAATGTCTGTTCCTGCGGATAACAACAAGCTGATTTCGGAATAGAATTGTTCTTTCTTTTTATCGGGATAGCTTTTGCTAAAACTAATGTCTTGATTGAGCAATTGCAATATACTGCTTTTCTGCTGTTTTTCTTTAGCTGCCGATGGAACGGTTGTATTAATGTGAGATACTTTAATTGCCATACTTATTCTTCAATTTTAGCGATTGCTCCGTAATTTTTATAAAAAGAAAAATCGTTGTCTTTCACCTTCATTTTTACAAAGTCAACTACTTGTTCTTCTTTAAATTCTGCTATGGTGTTGATTAATATATCCGTTGCTGAAAAGAAAAATGTATCGGTTTGAAAATTTATATTTCTCAATACATATTCATGCTCAAATTGGTAATTAATGGTTTTATCGGTTTGCTCCATAGAAATCATGTAATCATTTGTTTTCACTACTTTTTTCGCTAATTCAAAATCACGACTAATGGTAGATGAGAACTCAAAATAATCTCTTACATCTGCTTTTATGGTGTTTAGTTTAATATACTGCTTGTTGACAAATATATAAACAGAATAAGCCGTGCTCATTACTACCCCGGAAATAACAATGGCAACCATAATTTCTAAAAATGAAAAAGCTTTAACCTTCATAGCTCAATTTTGTTTCCCGCAGATAACACTGATTATCGCATATTTTTTTCTCGCAAAGACGCTAAGACGCAATTTATTTCTACTATTTACTATAAAACTCATAATTCAAATTTTTGCCCGTAGATAACGCTGATTATCGCAGATTCATTTTCTCGCAAAGACGCAAAGGCGCATTTTTTCCACCTATAACTCATAAGTACTCATAACTCTTGATTCATTAGTATTATTTCTTTGCTTTCAAACAATTTTTCTTTGTCTTTATAAGCTTCTATTTGCAATATTTTTAACTCACCGGATAAGGGATGTGCTACTATCATTTTTTCGATAGTTATGTTTTCAAAAGTGATGGTTTCATCTAAATACCTGCTTTCTTGCAATGTTTCATTTCTGATGAGTTTTGCTAGTGCTGCTGCTTGCTGTTTTTCCTTGGTAATTCCGGATGAAGCAATGTTGATTAATGTAACAGATGTCAACCCAAAAGCAATCATTACAATAACCATAGCTACCATAGATTCTAATATGGTAAATGCTTGTATTTTTTTTAGTTTAACCATTTGATTATTTGATGTTGCTGAATGGCTTCTGTTAATGCTACCCCTACAAAATGTTCTGATAATGCCATTCTATCTATTACTACATCCATGAGGTGATTTTGATATACCGATGATGGTGTTTTTAATAAAAAGTTGTTGCAAAAAACACCTCCCGTAACTTCTCCTCTTAATTCGAGCATTTCGGAAGCATAAATTTGTCCCGTTATTTTACTGTTATTGCCAACACTTACCAACGCTTGATTTTTTCTATCATAGTTTTCATTGTACAAAAAAACAGACCCTTTGATTTTTACATTTTCAGCGATGCTGATTTTTCGTTGCGTAGTTGAATTTCCTTTTCCTAACACTGCCAAGACAGAAGGATAATTGAGTTGACAATTTTCTTCAACCACAATGGAATCTTGAGCAAAAAACTGAGCATTGATCTTACTGTTTTTTTCAATGATAATTCCCTTAGCATAACAAATGATGTTATTAATGTTGGAAGATGTTTCTATAATAATATTCCTATCGGAACGAATAATCACATTTCCTTCAATAGTTTTATTGGCTAACGAAATCGTAAATGGAGAGTACAACACCAAGGTATTTTTATCAAAGGTATTGACAATGGAATCTTGTCCTAAAACAGCCTCATAATCCACAATGCTATCGTTATTGGAATTCAAAAAACGATGGTAATTTTCATCTATTAATTCTTTATTAATTGGTGGCAGGTTTTTATTGCTGTTTTTTTTTGTTCCGTTAATCAAGCGTTGACCAACAAAGCTTTTTCCTTCTATGTAAGCTCTTTTCACCCCTGATTCAGGTAAATAACAATCTCCTGTAATGATGGTAAGTCCTGTTAAGAATAATGGTTTGTTTTGTTCTGCTAAATAAATGGCTGTTTTTTCGCCTGCATTCAAATTTGCTCCAATTAATGCTGTTTTTGAGGCTTTTTTATTTCGCCAAGTTGCTTTGGAAGAAATGACATAAAAAGCTCCCCAACTTTTTTTAGTTACCAAAACTTCATGTTGAGCATCTGCATATAAATCAATTTTGGTCGCTTGATTTAAAGGAAGTGTTTGATTAAAAACCAATCCGTAATTGATTCCTGAATACACATCCTGAAAAAGTTGATCTTGTTTAAATGCTCCTAACACATAAAAATTGTTGTAATAGTTCACCAAAATAATAGAGGAAGTGATAATTGAAATAACAATCACCAAAAACATAGCATATAGTAATGCTCCTGCCTTAATCATCTTTCTTTTTTTTAGTTTTTTTCTCTTTTTGTTCTCCGTTTTTGTGAGAATCAGTCTTAGTTTTTTTTACTTTTTTGGTTGTTGATTTTTTGTCTGTTTCATCTTTAGTTTTCTTTTGCCAAAATTGCCACCATTTTTTATTGGTTTCTTTATCTTCTTTAGTCTTAGTGTCGGCTACATTCTCTTCTGATTTATCTTTTTTAGTTTTCTCTGTTGTGTTTTTTGGTTCTTTAGCCTTTTTTTCTTTTGGTATTACTTCTTTGCCATTTTTATAGTTGGTAACACTAAAAATAGTATCGTTTTTATAGGTGATGATTTTTCCGTGCAGTTTGCCTTTTTTATACCTTCCTTTTTCTACCACTTCTTCGGCTTCATACTTTAAAAATGAACCGTGTAATCTCCCCGATTTATAGCTGCCTTCTTCAACCACTTTCCCGTCCACATACAATTCATAATTTCCATTTTTGTAGCCTTTATTCCATTGGTAAATAGTAGCTAGTTTTCCTGTTTTTTCCCATGTTTTCCATTTGCCTGTTTTATATCCTTTTTTAAATTCTCCTTTGGCGATTAAGCTTCCATCTGAAGTGATTACCTGATAGTCGCCATCTAACAATCGTCCTTTAAATCCTCCTTGGTTCACTTTAATGGCATTATTCTGATACCAGTAATAATCAATGTTGGTACTCAATCTGATTTTCTTCTCTTCTAATAAAACAGTAGCATTAACAGATGAATCTTTATAATGCACACTTATATCTCTATGAGTTACTTCTTTTATTTTTTGAGCATAGATAAATGCTATAGAAAATAGAAAAAATGCTACTACGGTAATGATATGTTTCACTGCTAAGTTCATTTGTTTATCGTTTTTTGTTCGTCTTGAAAAGAAACGGTGATGGTTGCTTTTTCAATTTTAACTACTTTTAGTTCGTTCAATGTTGTTCCTTCTTTTACGATGCGTTCTTTGCCATCAATATTTACTATTGCTACTCGTCTTTCTGAGTTATTATTTTTTATCATTCCTTTGTATTGTATGGAAGGCCATTTAAGTAATGTTGGAGGTGTGTTTTTTTTAGTTTTTAAAGTACCATTGGTTTTAGTTGCAACTTGATAATTTACTGTTTGAACCCTCTTTTGGCTTAAAAATGGGTCTCTGTAATTGGCAACGATAGAAAAAGTATCTTTTTTTATTTCGTCAATGTTAATAATAGTTTTCTCTTCGGTATTCGCATAACTAGGCGTTGAAAAAAAATAACCGTATAATTGGTAAAACACAAAGCCCCATACCAAAATCACTATGGGCATTAAAATGTATATGGTTTTTTTCTTCTGTTGCATGCTTACTGTATGGTTAATTTTCTGATGTTACTCATAGGTCCGATGTTTCCTGCTGCATCTGTAGATTGAACTCTCCAATAAAAAACACCAACGCCTAATGAATCCTGATGAGATGTGCCAACAGCTTGTGCAGATTTTATCAGGTTGGTTGCTGAAACATCTGAATAAAAGAAAATAGCATCGGTTAATGCTGTTCCTGTGTTTGCTCCTTGTGTCCAGGAGTAAGTATGATAACCATCACTCAATGTAGCATTATCAGCAGGAGCAACTAAGGTAACCATATTCGGAGAAGTGGTATCTATAGTGAGTGTTCGGATAGAAAATGCAGTAGAAGTATTAGAGGTAGCATTTCTGCCTTGAACACCCCAAACCAATGTTCCTTCAGGTAAGGTAGCAGTAATTGAATTGGAAGTGGTTATTTGTGGTCCGAAAATTAAGTTTCCTGTCCATGTATTTTCATGAATTTCTATTAAATAATCATCTGCATTTAGAAGGTTATTCCATGTAAATGTGATGTTATCATTATTGGTAATATAATTATCAATAGGAGCACTTAAAACTATTTGTTGGCTACTGATGTCTAATGAGCTATCAATGGTTACGGTAAATGTTGAAAAATTGGTTTCACTACCGTTGTTCATTCCTTTTACTCTCCACTGAAAAGTTCCGGGATATAAAGTATATTCAAATTTATTTTTGGAAATGGTAGTATCCAACAAAAATTTGGTTACGGAAGTAAAACTTCCTTCAACTACTTGCATGTTATATTGCTCTGCACCGTCTAACCAATTCCACCAAAAGGTATGGGTTAATTGTATGGTTGTTAAATTGTTGGCAGGTGCTAACAAAGTAATCGTTTCTTTATCAATGTCTTTTTCAATAAGATCGTTGCAGGCAATAATTGTTGCCAACAACAAAGTGATGATACTGTAGTTAACTATTTTCTTCATGGTTTTCAGCTTTTACGTTTTGTAAATAAATGGTAGAATTTAATTTTCTTGTTCGTGTTCTAAGTTCATTACTTATCTTAAAATCTAAGGCTACCAACTTTCCTCCTTGGTAGTTATTTTCTATGAAATTACTTAGTTTGAGTAATTGAATAAAGTCTCCTTCTACAATTACCAGTGCTGTTTTAGTGGTATATCCTTTATCTGATATGGAGAAAGGTTGAGGAAAGTCTTTCAACACCAAATTATTGGTTTGTACATAGCCTGTTACAGATTCTAATAATAATTGATGTACATCTAAATCATGAGCTACTTGAGTGCCTATTAATTGTTCTATTTTAGCTAATTTTTGTTTGATCACCGCAATTTCTTCGGGTGCATTTTTGTTATTGGCTACTTGTTCTTCCATCACATCGGTTTCCATAGCTAAATCAATGGTATCGGACAAGGCTAATTGGTACAATACCACCATAAATACTCCACTTATGATTAATACATATTGCAACTTTTTTTTGTATGTCAGTTTATTCATCATTGTTTTATCACAATTTGTAATTCAAATTCTCCCGGTGTTTTCAGGTTATCTTGTATAAAGGAGATGATATTAATATCATTCACCCATTCGTATTTTTTTAGTTTTTTTATCCAGTTATTTAATTCAATGCTTCTGCTTACCGAACCTAGAATTTTAACTGTATTGTAGGTGAAATGTATGTCTTCTGCTTTATTAATTCTTTTGGTTAATGGATTAATAAATAACTGATTCAACTGAATGGAAGCAGGTACACTCATAGCAATTTGATCGGCATAGAAAGTAATTTTAGCTGCTTTGGTTACACCACTGTTTTGAATAAATTCTTCTTTGATGAGCAGCTCTTTTTTTAAGATTTCTAACTCATCCACAAATTGTTGTTTGCTGTTTAGTTGATATTGTAACTCATTATTAGCAGATTCATAACTGTTGGCTATCATCATATTTGAAATAGTAAACACAAAGAAAAAAGCCAGCAAACCAAAACCCACTGCCGTATATTTATTCTTATGCAAATATTCTTCCCTAAAATAGGTTACTTCTTCACATGCTATTGGATGAATTTTAATTGGTAGAATAAAATGGCTTAATGCTGCACTAAAAGCAATTAATTCATGTGAATTAACGATTTCTCCTTCCATATTGTACTCTTCTCCTCCGGCAACGCTTCCTAAACTGTCTATCTGATTAATATGATTATCTGCTATCAGCAATTCATGGGTAGTAGTAGTAATTACTGATTTATTTATGAGTGAAATGCAATTCTCTATGATAAATGGTCCTAAATAAATTTGAACACCAAAAAGATGTAATGATTGTATTTTTTCAATCAATGAATTTAATAGGTCTTTTCGAGCTATAGAAACCCAAGATTCAAAAGTGGAAATAGTTGTTTGTTGTAAATAAAAGTCTTTTAATGTTGCATTTGGAAGTACTTGATTTAACAAATCCTGCTCAGACAAATGTTCGTTTGTTTTTACTTTTTTGTGTACTACGCCTTTACCTCCAACAGCAAAATACAAAGGAGCTTTCTTAGTGTTGATTTTCGCTAATTCTTCTAAAGAAATATCTGTAAACTTACGAGTTATCTGTACGCCTTCTTTATTCGTTGACAATACTAAAGCAATAAGTGTGTAACTGTCTTTGGAGTTATAAATCACCTCAACACCAAAAGCAGTTTGTCCTCTTATGAATTGATATTTATCTAAAAAATTGAGCATTAATAAATGACTGTGGGTTTTATAAAGATGTTGAGTTTACTTCTTGATTTTTCTTTGGTTCTGCTGCTAAAAAACCATTTGATAACAGGAATACGAGATAAAAAAGGCACGCCACTTCCCGATTCTCGAGTAGCTTTTTCTTCTAATCCGCCCAACAATACCATTTCTTGATCTTTTACTCTTATATAGGAGGTAAAATCTCTGGAGACACTTCCGGGAGGAGCTCCTGGCTCTATTTTTTCAGTAAAATCCGATTGATTAACAGATATTTCTAAGGTGATTTGATCATCTCCGGATACAAAAGGTTTTATGGTAATTGATAAGTCAGCATTTACTGATTTATAAGTCTTTGTGGTAATGTTTTGAGTAGATGTATTCGTAATTACATTGTTGGTTTGTTCAAAATAATATTCTGTATTTCCAATACTCATGGTGGCTTCATGCCCATTAAGAGTAGCCAACTTAGGGGTAGATTTTACATTCAAAATTCCTTGTGATTCTAACGCCTTAATATTCACATAAAAATTAGGAGTTACTTTTCCTAAATTTAATATGCCATACCCGTTAAAACTCTCTATTAAATCATTGATAGAAGAACTGCTCAACGACATATTGGTTTCCGGAAAAACTTTGCCGCCCGTTTCAGCAGGCTCATTGCCCAAGCCAACTTCTATACCTGTTGTATTGGCTCTTTTATTAGAATAATCAACTATCATCACTTCTATCAATACAACGGGAACTACTTTATCTATTTGTTTAATGAATAGTTCTATTTCTTTGATTTGAGGATGAGAACCGCTTAAAATCAGACTATTTAAGTCAACAAATTCCTTTACATCTACATTTTGCTTAATGTTAGCCGGAATATTTTCGGTTACCTTTTCAACAGATCGGTGTTGTAACTGTATGACTTTCGTCATTCTTAACCCTTCTGTTTTTCGTTCTCCAATAATGTAAATACCATCTCTATACTCATAAGTGATTTCTGTTCCTTGAAACAAATTTTCTAACAAGCCTTGAAAAGTAGTCGACTGCACATTTACCGTAGTTTTATCTTTAATATCGGAAACAAAATAGTAGTCTGTTCCTGTTTCACTTGCCACGCTTTTAATTACATCTGCAATTTGTACATCACTTCCAAATACCGAAATATCTAAATTACTTTTCGCATTAAAACTAAATTCTTCAGCAATACTACCACCTGAGTTACGATTGTTTATTTTATTAGCTTTATTGGTGTTTCTATTATCAGTTTTATTGTTATTATTTTCATTGGTGGTGAAGCTTTTATCTATCAAATAAAATCCATCTTCTGTTTTAGTAATGCTCAAATCATTAGCGATACCGAATTTTTCCATTGCATTATCAAAGGGCATGTCTTCTATATAGCTACTTACTAATTTTGGTGTTATTCCTGAAGCCAATACCATGTTCTTTTTTGATTTTTGAGTAATCAATTTCGCTACTGTTTCCAAAGAATCATTGCTTAAATCTAAAGACAATTTATCTCCATTCTTATCATAATTAATTTGAAGTACTTTTTTAGGTGTTTCAACAACAATCGGTTGGGGAGGATTGTACTTTACAATAGACATAATACTGCCAATAAAGTTAATGCTTAACTCATATTCTTTACAGATAAAAATCAGTACATCGGAAACAGTGGCATTCGCAAAGTTGTTCACCACCTCTTGTTTAATGGCAGGATCAACACTAATGTTCAACTTATGAGCATCTGCAATGCCTCGCATGAATTCTTGAATAGAAACTCCGCTTACCGACATTTGTACTTTTTCTTCCAATCCCGGCATTTCGGCAGTCATAGCTGAAAGTTGGTTTTCTATTTGTTTTATTCTGTCGTTGGCATAAGTGGTTACACTCAATAACAAGCAACCTACAATTCCTAATATGTATATTAATTTTTGCATCTATCAATAATTACTCATCAACATGGCATAAACTTCATCTATAGAGGTCTCGCCTTTTTCAAACAATTCAAAAGCATTGTCCATTAGTTGATTAATTTGTTTGGTTTTTAATTCTTCTCTCACATTAAATTTTTCATTTTTTATGCATTCTGATAATTCATAATCAATGGGAATAACTTCATATACTGCTTTTCTTCCTTTATACCCTGTGTAAAAACATTTTTCACATCCTACAGGTTCAAAGTGTTGTTCCACTGCTCTCGGAGCTTTGTAGTTATTAGGAAATAAGCTTGCATCAAAAGCTTTTTGTTCTTTACAATTGGGACATAACAGTCTTACTAATCGTTGAGCAACACTTAGTGTTAAGGTATTTGCTAATAAATAAGAAGGCACCCCCATATCCACCATTCTGGAAATGGTTCCCCAAGCGGAATTAGTATGAATAGTAGATAACACTAAATGCCCTGTTAAAGATGCTCTTATTGCCATTTGAGCGGTTTCTCCATCTCTAATCTCTCCCAACATAATTACATCCGGGTCTTGTCGTAAAAAGGAACGTAAAGCGGAAGCAAATCCTAATCCGATATCTTCTTTAAGTTGTACTTGATTAATTCCTTCTAGTGTATATTCTATAGGATCTTCAATAGTAAGTAAATTGGTTTTCTCTTCGTTTAATATTTTTAGTGTTGCGTATAAAGTGGTTGTTTTCCCTGAACCTGTTGGTCCGCTAATCAAAATGATACCATTTGGTTTTTTGATGCCTTCCAAATAGTCGTACAATTGTTTATTGTCGAAACCCAATGTATTGATGTCTATGTCTGTAGCATCTTTACTTAACAAACGCATCACTATTTTTTCACCATGTAAAGTAGGTAATAGCGAAACCCGTATATCAAACTTACTTCCTCCATTAGTAAAAGTAATCCTGCCATCTTGAGGCAATCTTTTCTCAGCAATATCTAAGTTGGCTTTGATTTTTAGTTTGTTGACCAATGCAGGGTAATCATTAGCTGGAATGACATATTTTTCAATGAGTTTGCCGTCTATTCGAAGCCTTACTCTGCAACGCTCTTCATATTTTTCTATGTGAATATCGCTACATCCTAAATCATCTGCTTCGGCTATTAGTTTATATACAAAATCTTCAGATTGGTTGGCATCAAAACTGATGGTTTCTGCTCTTTTATTTTTATAGGTCAATCTGTAGTATTTCCCTAATGTCTGATGAATCAGTTGCGTAGATGTAGGAATAATTTTGATGGTTTTACCAAAAATCATTTCCAATTCATCACTTAAACTGGAATCCATTTTATCTTCATCAGCATAAAAAACAAAGACATCTTCATCCATACTTTTAGGTACGATATGATAGTGCCACGCCTGATCTGTGGAAATGGTCTGCTGAATTTCAGCACTCAGTGGTATGTGTTTACCTTCATTCATTGATAATCAATAAATCTTGATACAGGTGAAAAGAAGTACTAAATTGCTGCACAAGTAGTACTGCTATTAACACCAAACTCATTGCTCCTGCTAGAGGAATTAAGGTGTTTTTTTTTTTGCGAAAAAGCATTACTCCTCCATAAATAAGTGTTATTAAAAAAATGCTTCCTATAAAAAATACTACAAAATTGATGGGAGAAAATAAGGTGGTTAACACGATAAAGAAAAGTACATCTCCCAAGCCTAAATAAGTGTTAATGATATTTTTAATTCTTTTCTCTTTTACTGAAATAATAAGCGTTACCCCCAACAAATTCACCAATACCAACAATAAATTTATTACTGAAAAAATAGTCAATTCTTCTATGTTGATGGTCATTAACGCATTTACAACGCCTACAATTAAAAGCAAAGGAATTAAGAACCAACTGATGGCTCTGCTTTTAAAATCTTGATATACTACTACCAACAAAATAGTTATTAATATGACTAATAAAATAGGCTGCATTAGTCTTTTATGGTTTCTGTTAGTTTTCTATCCTGATTGATTTCCCAAACATTGAACACTCCATCGCCATCAAAATCTTGTACGGCAGTAGCTCTAGCGGTAAAAGTAGTAGTACCTGCCTCTACAATTTCTATTTTGTATCTTGCTCCACCCTCTTCTGTCACCAAGGTTTGTTGGTCAAAATCTATTTCTTCTAAATCGGGTGAGTATTTAGAAAATTCCAAAAAATATAGTCGTTGTAATGAATACAAATGTTCTAACTGTGTTTTTGCTTCTCCTTGTTTGGCTTTGGTAACGGCTTTCATAATGGATGGTACTGCCAAAGCGGTTAAGATACCTGCAATTAATATAGCTCCCATGATTTGGAGCATAGAATAGGCTTTTAATTTTTTATGTTTCCTCATTTTTATTAGTTTTTTAGAACTTCTAAATTAGTAGTAGTAGAAATCTAAAAAATGGAGTGGTTCATTTTTTTTTTTAACGGTAAGAGAGCCAATTCTTGCTGTAACTTTCTTATTCAATAAAATAAAACAATAAAAATATTGGACTATATGTGTGTTTATTTCGATAATATAAATGTAAACACCAACATACAAGCAAAATAAACTAATAAATTTAGAGTAAAAAATTGTATTTTAAATAAATATATATATCTTAGCATTGTGTTAAATTGTGCGGAACTTATGTCTGTTCCCTCAGATAAATTAAAGCTAATGATACAATCATACAGTACTCCTAAAAAAGAACATCAACCTATTTTTTCTGCTCCTAACAATGTTTCTAAAAATAAACAATCTGTCCAATTTAAGGACAATCGTCCTGACGCTACAACACAATTAAAGGTACAGCAAATAGCCAACCAGCCAATTCAACGACAAGAGAATAAAACCGGTATGCCCGACAATTTAAAATCTGGGATTGAAAACTTATCGGGAATGGATATGAGGGATGTTAAGGTTCACTACAATTCTGCCCTACCCGCCCAACTACAGGCTCATGCTTTTGCACAAGGCAACCAAATTCATATTGCATCAGGGCAAGAGAGACATTTACCACACGAAGCTTGGCATGTGGTACAACAAAAACAAGGAAGAGTTGCTCCTACCAAACAATTAAAAGGAAAAGTAAATATTAATGACGATACAGGTTTAGAGAAAGAAGCGGATGTTATGGGGGCTAAAGCTATGAATATGAGTGGAACCAATACTAATTTCCCTTCTTTTTTAAAAGAAAACACAGTTACAACTACTATTCAACGACTAGCATGGGATAAAGTTAATACCGGATCTACATATGTTGTTCGAGTTCCTTATGAAGGAGAAAAAGTTCTTAAGCTTCAATCAAAACGTAGCGCACGAATCAATGCCACAGGAAGACCTTCATTTATATTTGTTGACCCTATTGATAGGAGTGTCCCTCCAATTACAATAGAATCTGAGGAAGATATTTTAAGAGAGGCCCCTTCTGCACATAGAAGATTAAGAACAGAATCTCCTGAACTTATAGGGCGTGGGGTTTCTTCTGCTAGTCGAGTGGAGGAAGAAGAAACATATCCATTTCGAGAAGATTCAACAGTAATCGGCCATAATGTTTTATTAGGAACTAAAGTAGTTTCAAGATCAAAAAAACTATTTACGATTATTAAAATCGATACCTTTAGAGGTAAAACAGTGTACACCCTCAAAGATAATGGTGGTAATGAACCTATCGTTGATTACGATAATCCAAATTTTCAATTACTCAATGAATCTGATAGGCTGCCACCACCTTTAAAAGAACAAATCTTATCAAAAACGGATACACATGAAGTAAATAGAACGGTTGTCACCCAATGGTGTGACGATATTGAAAATAAAAATGAAAAAGTATTACGCATTTTTAATAAAGATACCACTACAGAAGATGTTACACAACATCCTTGGTTTTTGATGGATTATGAAGATATTGTGGATAGCCAAGCTGAAGAAGCAGGTAAAGTAATTAAGGATAGCGTTTTAGAATTAATACCTGATCAACGTAACAACTTACATATTGTAGCCCCTAAGATTCGGGAAGATTTAGCTAAACATTATCTTCCCTTGGTTGTTTTACACAATATTCAACTAGATAGCTTAGAGGAACGAGAAGCTGTTCGTGTGGATTATAGTATAAATCCAAGTTATAAAAAATACATAGATACTGGTTCTGGAAATGAGGCAGTCAATATACTGGGGGATTCAGTTGATAATAAAGTTAAAACAGATATACGATTTCTTCCAGGTAGTCTTACTTTAGGTGACCAAACATCTCAGGTAGGGAAAGCAATGGAAGCGAAAACATTAAGTAAAGATCATCCTATCGGTTCTATTGCTGGTAAAGACAGTTCTCAAGAAGGATTGATGGGCAATCTTGTTAAAACGATGGGAGATAAAAAAACAAAATACATAAAAGGACATTTATTAAATGATCACATAGGTGGTCCAGCAAGAGCCTATAATCTTTTTCCAATAACTGAACAAGCCAATAACGACCATCTTGTTTTTATGGAAAAATACGTAAAAGCAGAGGTTGCAAAAGGCTACGTAATGTATTACAAAGTCTTAATAACTAATGAAAGTATAAAAGATGAAAAACCCCTTCAAGTAGGTTATAAAAGGCGTTATACTGTAAATTCTGATATAAAATGTTGGTCAGCTAAAATCAAAAAAGATGGTGATTATACAGACCAACATAATATTACGGTTAAATCAATTTGGCAAGGTGGAGAAGTTTTAGATTCAACTGGTACACGAATAAGAAGAAAAAGTGATACCTCAGGTATAGGAAATCCTTTAGATACCTATGCAGCCTACACTGGAAAATTAAAAACAGGTATTCCTAATGAAGCAGGTGAGAACCCAGATGTTAAAGCTCCTGATGCTTCGATTCACAGAATTTTTAACATAGCTGGATACAATCAAGATGATATGCACAAAGGTAAGTTAAGCGATAGTGATTTTGATTCGACTACAATAGGTCCAATTCCATTTTCTATTAGTGGTGACAAGGGAAAACTTAGTGATGCAACGCAAGCATCTGTTGCAACAGCAGTAGGAACACATATAGCTGGTTTAATATGGGGCAATGCTAGTGTAAAAGATAGTACTACTGGTAAAATTAAAGCAGGAATAACCGAATTAGGATTACGTGCAATAAAAGGGGTTGGCCCTGCCACTGTTGAAAAGTTAAAAAATAATTTTGAAATTCAATAAGCATAAAATGGTGTTGAATATATTAAATTACTCACAGACGTGAAGCTTAAAAAAACATTAAAACATTTTTTAATCTAATTCTTTTAAATTTTATTTACCCACACTACTCCCCTTCAACTCATCCTTCACCTTTTTAATGCCACTAATGGCTTGCAAAGCGGTGATGATGGACTTTAAAAACATGACTAAGCCGTAGAGTGCAATACCATGGTGAATAGACAATCCTTTAACGTTGGATTGATAATTATCAATTAACCCGGTAATGCTGGTGTATAAAAACAGTACCGCCAAAAACATATTGACATAAGGACTGTTTAATATCGTTTCCGTTATGTTTAATACTTTCTCCATTTTTTATTCTGCTACTGTACATTGTACTTGACCTGCTGATGTGAATGAAATTTCTCCTCCCCACATGCAATTGCATTTACAACTATTATTTAAGGCGGGTTGTTTCGCAAGTTTTACTGTGCTTGAACCCGGTGACCACGGTGAAGTGGTTGCAGGAATACAGGGTGCCGGAGTATGCACCCCAAGAGCTGCAGCTGTAAGTGCAATTACAGCGGGATTAGTGGTTGAATTACACATTCCAAATGTGGCAATGTTTACAATGGGCTTATAATCCTGAATATTTGCAGCAGGCATCATACTGGTTGTTACTTTATTGGTTGGCAGCACTACCAAAGGGCATGGTGCCACTCCATATGAGCAAGTCATCATTGCTCCCATACATACTTGATCTGGCATAATTTTAAGTGTTTTAAGTTCATTAATAATTTTTGTTAAAATTTCTAAGGAATTGTTTCATCAAATAACACATCATTTTCAGTGAGTATCCATAATCTTAATGAACTTTTACCCTTCCAGTTAGTCAAGCCTTCTTTATATGCGTTATTTAGTCTATTTTTCCAACGAGTTACCATAGCTTTCTTTACACTAGGTGACATACCATTTAGATGCTTGAAAGCTTCGCTATCTTTTGATATTTTCACCCTCGCTATAAGAGGCACCCCATTATACTGGTTTGCCCTTACTCCTTCTGTTAGTTGAGATAGAGCACTGTTTATGTTTTCTACAACTTGCGGAAATCCACCAGATACAATTTTATTTTCTCCAGCGATACCGACATTATTCTTAGCGTCATATCCTACTCCGTCTGCCTCTTTAGTATCATTAATTCCAAAACCTATATGAGCAGCATCATTTACATTAGTTCCATCTGCTACAAGTTCTTTAACAAGGTTCCATTCATCTAACTTTCTATTTGCAGCCCAATATGTATCATTAGCCCACTCTTTTGACCCATAAAGCTGATTTCCTCCTCCTGAACCATCTGATAATGTCGTTTTTTGTATATCAGAAGAAACTTTATTTACTTCACTTTCTAATTCTTTAAGTCCTGGTGGCACTGCAAATCGTTGTAATATAGCATGAGATGAAATGATTTGAGAACTATTTTTGTAAGCTTTTTTTACCATATTATGCATTTGCCTTTGAACAATAGCTTCTGGTCGATTATCGGTAAAGCCAAAATCTTGTTTCATATAATTTATATTCTCTTTGGGTTTCATTTGCAAAGCCTTAGCACCCATCACATCTGCTTCTTTCTCCAGCCCCGCATCATCGTTAATATTAACCTTATCTTTAAGTTGTTTGGTGGGAGACACTCTTCCTTGTTTTTGTTGTACCACATGCCAAGCTTCGTGTGGCAAATGTTTTTCTTGCCCTGATGCAATATGTATCTGGTTGCCTTGAGCAAAAGCATGAGCCTGTAGTTGGGTTGGTTGAGGAGAATTGTAATGTACTTTTACATCACTCATATCCATTCCTGATAAATTTTCTATACCTGATTTTAAGTTGTCGGGCATTCCTGTTTTGTTGGCTTTTCGTTGAATTGGCTGATTAGCCATTTCTTGTGCTTTTAATTGTGCTGTATTTTCAGAACGATTGTCTTTAAATTGAATCATAGCTGGAAATGCACTTTGCTCAGGAGTGTTATTTCTTTCTTGATTATTATTTTTTTGAACCCTTTCCATGGTAAATTCTTTTTATTACTGTATATCACTTTATTTTTAACTCTTTTAGCCCAATATCTATAGGTATATATAATTGAAATCTTCAACTCTCATATCGTTTTATTCGATTTATTATATTCTCTTCGAACACCAATAATGATGTCGTTTAATTCTATTATTCTTTTATTTCTTTTAGCGGCTTCTAAAGCACAATACCTCAACACATTTATCATTTCTCCTCCACTCAGTTCATAGTCGTCTGATAGGGTTTCTAAATTAATAGCTGATTCTAGTTCAAAGGTGTCCTGAAACAGTCTTTCCCACAGCAACTTTCGTTCTTTTTTACCGGGTTTCGGAAAGTGAATCATACTTTGAAATCGTCTGGAAAAAGCTTCATCAATGTTGGTTTGGATATTTGTTGCCAACACTACTAATCCCGAAAAATCTTCAATTCGTTGTAGTAAATATGCTACTTCCTGATTGGCATATCGGTCGTTCGCTCCTTTGGTAGATGTTCGTTTTCCAAACAAAGCATCAGCTTCGTCAAAAAACAAAATCCAGTCTTTGTGCTCTGCTTCATCAAAAAGTTGCCCTAAGTTCTTTTCTGTTTCTCCAATGTATTTAGAAACCACCAACGAAAGATCCACTCTAAAAACCGGGCGATTGGTCGCTTTTCCCAATAAAGATGCTGCCATTGTTTTTCCTGTTCCGGGAGGGCCATAAAACAGCACTCGATAACCGGGTTTTAATTTATTGTCTAATTCCCACTCATTGAGTATCAAATCACTGTACAACAACCAATCTTTTACTTCTGTTAGATCTTCCATTACGTTTTGATCTACAATTAAATCTTCCCAATTTAATTTGGTAGAAATTTCTTTGGCAGGAAACTTGGCTCCGAATTGTGGTAAGTACTTTTTTCCTGTAGTCAATAATCCTAAATATTCATTGGAGATTTTTAAGGGTTGGTGCAATCCAAAATCCTGTTCGGCATCATAATCTAAAATGCCCATTTTATACATAAGATGTTCTTTCTTAATGACACTTAAAAAAGTAAATCGGGCATTAAAATCATATCCTCCCAAAATAAAACAAGCGGTTTCAAGGGTTGGAAAAAATCCAGACTTGATGGTCGATTTAACTCCTCCAAATTCAGAAAATTCACAATCCAAATTTTGATTTTTAATTAAAAACACATCTAAACATTGTGGTTTTACATGGGGAATTAAGGCTAATATTAATATCAACCTTTCTTCAAATCCTAATTCATATTCTCGAATTAATTGAGTGTAAGGAGAATCAACAGTAACTATTTCTGGTGGTTGATGGGCATAAATGGAATCAAACTCACTTTCATTTTTAAAATAAAGTGTGAGAGCTGTATCTACTACTCTTTCGAACCACATTACTTCGTGGTAAATGGTATGTGCTGATTGCTGTATTATCTCCATTCTATAATTAACATTTTTTGCATCCAACTTAATTTAATTCTGGTGATGTTCCATGAAATCTGATCCAATAACATGTCAAATGCTTTTTGTTCTATTCTTAAAAAATATTGTTCGTTCTCTTCTTCGAGTTTACCATCTCGTTGCAAAAAAGAAAGCTGTAATCCTTCTATCGATGTTCCGTTTAAGGGTTTCCATTGCTGTGTTACAGCTGTCAATAAACCGTTTACTATTTCTTTATCTGTATCGGATAATTCTATGTTTCGTTCTACAGGATCGGTTACATTCATCCCACACAACAATTTATTAATGACCAATTCGTGTTCTTCTTTTCCTGTTTTTCCGGTAGCTGCATATTCTAATAAGTGAACGGCTTTAAATTTACTTTCTTCGTCTATAAATTCTCCTTGAAGCATTAATCCACATTTCTCGAATAGCATTCCTAAATAAGGTGACAAAATAATTAGTCCTGCATTTTTAATAAAAATAGGGTCTAAAAATTCTCTTGGTGTTTCTTCTCCTAACTTTCGGTAATCTTCTTCTTCCTTCTTTTTAATAAGGGCGGCTTCTAATTCATCCTTATTCATAATTGTTCGGTGCATCTGATCTAACAAAATGATTCCACTTTTGTATTGATCGCCCTTCTCAGCCAGCAACTTTCCATTTATTTTTAATAAAACTTCGTTGCTTTTACTTTCGCCCAACACATTTTCCATGCATTGCAATAAAAGTGTACTCCAATTTTCTATTGTCCAGGCATTAAAACCACCTGTACTTAGTTTTAAAAGAATTAATTGAAAATATTGTTTTTTTAAGATGCTCAACTCTCTTGACGAAATAAAAGGAATGCTACATTCTATTACTGCCATCGATTCTACTAAAAACTGCTGTTGGTTGGTATTTAAGTGAAGGTGAATCAGTTTTAAAAACGCTTGTTCGTCCAATTCTTCCACTAAACTTTCTCGTAATGTGGTTTGATGTAGTATATTTTTCCACTCCACAGCAGCTGTTTGTCTCATTTTTTCTAGCTGTGCTAATAATGACAAACTTTCCCATTGTTCAGCAAGGGCATGGTTGGCTAAAAACTCCTGAACAGAATTAGCAATGGGTAATGTGGTACTTGTTTTTTTGTTTTCAGAAATGTTGGCAAGCTCCTTCTCCCATTTTTGGATTTCATTTTTTAAATCAGCCTGTGTAACTGTTCTTCCTATTTGTTGCATGATGCGAATGAACAGGTTTTTAATAGTGGTCTGTTCTGCTTCGTTAACGGATGATATCCATTGTTTAATAAAGTTAAAAAGCAGCTCACCTGTTTTTGCTGAGGCTTGTTGTTGTGCTAAAATTTTAAAGGCTTGTTCATTAAACTGATGATATTCCTGAAGGGTAATAATTCCTGCTGGTAACATTTGCTGTTTAAACAGCTCATGAATTTTCACCATTAAAGCAGTATATATTTTATGGGATGATCTGTCCAGTTCTTTCCACACCTCCTCTAAATTAGCTTTATTCAATATGGTTGGTAACGAAATCTTTCCTGCTGTTTTATGAAGCAATTGAATTAACTCTTTTTTACCTGTGGAAGAATTCCATAATTGAGTAAAGTCAAGGTTAAATTCATCCCAAGAATAAGCCGCTGCCCACCACGGTAATAATCCTTTTTCTAACACATAATAAACCTTACTGTGTTGATGTTGTTCTTTTTCTTTTGTTGCCACTTTTTGGGTAAGAGCTGTAAAAACGGTAGAGGATTGCAAGTGAATCAATTGCTGATACAATCGTTTTTTTTCGGTAGCTTGCTTTAACTGTTGAACCACCAATTCAAAAATGGTGGTAAACGGAATGTTGTATTTTTTACTGATTTGCTGAAATAGCTCAACCACTTCTTTGCTCCACTCCGAAAATAGTTTCTTCTGATTCACTATGGCTGAAATGTTCTTTTCCAGTAACTCTAAAATTAATGGGCTGATCACTGTATTTTTAACCTCCAACTTCTTGTTTAAAAAGAAGTCCTTTTCAGTGAGTTCACCTTGTGGTGGATATGAATCTGCAGAAGCTGTATTTTGTTGAAAAGCTCTTATTTCCAGTTGCTCTATAAAAGTGATGATTTGAGGCTGTGCTACTTGTTTGATTAACTGACCTTTTAGCAGGATTAACAGTGCATGCTTTTTTAAACCTGTTATTACCATCCATTTTGGCAACTCTTGATTAATCCAATAATGCCACAATTCTACTTCATTGTTATTGGTAAAATCACGAATGGTTTGGGTAATATTTTCTACTATTTTTTCATCTGCTATAGGCTGCTTTTTTTCGGGATGAACGGTAGAAAAAGTAACCAAAAATTTCTCTATTGCCTGATGATATTTTACAGGGAGCTTTTCTTGAACTTCTGTGAGTAACTGAAAAAGAACAGCTTGTTTTGCATCTAATTCGTGTTTTAAATTTTTTAGTAAATCGGGGAACACCTCTTTTCCCAAGTATTGCTCACTTACAAAGGAGCCAATAATAAGTCGAGCTTTTTTTACTTCTATTTCATTCCATAAGGCACTCGATGAGGATGAAAGTATGCTTCTGTTTTTCTGAATGTGTTCAAAAAAATCGATGCTTTCGGTTACAAAAGGAATGGAAACATTTTTTATGAGTTGATTCAATACCCTGTCATTAAGGATTGTCAATAGTCGTTCGCTTATTGAAGAATTGTTGAGCCAATTGGTAATATGATGAACTAAAATTGAATCCTTGGTGAGAAGTATCCATTCAAATTGATGGTTAAATGCTGTTTTTGAGGTATATTGAAAGTTGGAATGAAAGGATCCAAATTTCAAATAATGCTCAACTTGGTCTATCCATTCTTTAACCGCTATTTTTTTAGTGGTTGACTTTGCTGATTTGCTTTCTTGTTGTTGATGTTCTGTTTTTAGTTCAATAATTATTTTTTTAAACTCTAACTCATTGGAGGCTTTTTGTTCTGAGGCAACTCCCTCCAAAAGAGCATTCAACAATAACTCATAAGTCAGATTATATTTCTCGGCAATTTTCCTAATCAAGTATTGTAAAAAACTTTTCTTGTTGTAATAACTGTTCGATTCAACAAATAAATAAGCCAAAATAACTTCCCATACAGCATTTCTAAATGTGGTGTATGCTGTATCTATAAAGTGTTGTTGTTGCTGATGTTTCAGCATATTTCTTTTATAAGAAATAATATAGATGCTTTCTGTTTTTGCTACTGCTGTTACAATACTTTCCAGCGGCTCTTCATTGAACTGATAAATTAACCTTTTACGAACGGATTCTTTTTTTCCATGTTCATTCAACAAGTTCACTAAATCTGTTTTATTCTCAACAATCAATTCCTTTAAAAGTATTGATGGAGCTTTAGCCGCTGATGATTCCCAGTTGAGATGTCCGTTTAATATAAAGTGTTCAAACTGTTCCAATTTACGATCATTCAACACAATTACTTTCCCACTTCTTAGTGTGCCGTTGTCGGTAATATTTGCATTAAAATATTTGGTCAATTCTTCTTCTAAGCGATAAACCAACTCATTTTCATAATTGGCTTTTCTAATTACTCCTAAATCCAGTTCTATGCTATCAAACTGATAAATGTTGTCTTCATTAGAAAATCTATTTAAAATCGTCTCCAACAAACTATTGATTCGGGATTCTTGCAATACACTAATTTGAGATTGTACTTGATGTGCTTCTTCTTCTTTGTCAAGTACAATATGATATTGCTGTGCTTTAATGATATGTTCTATTTTATCGGTCAATTGTTTTTTTGATGATAATGTTGTTGAATTTTAGTGATGAGTTCGTAAGCATGATTCATTTGCTCTTCTTCATGCTTATTATTTGAAACCAATCCCAACCATTTGTAGTAACTTTTCTCAAATTCTGCCATTGCCATCAAATCCAACCAATACGATTGAAAAGCAATGTGTATCGGTGCTTGTTCATAGATAATATTCTCTAACTTGGTTCTGAAATTATCGTCCTGAAATCGTACCGGCCATGAAGGCATTACAATACTCATTTGAAATGAGAAAAATGTTTCATCTACTTTATTCTCTCCGTAATGGGCAAAATAATTGACTGAATTTTTAAACTGACCGGGCTCAAATGTATAGAGTTGTTTTACGATATTGTCAGCTTCATCTTGTGCGGCTTGTTTCTCACTGTAAGTATTAGTGGTTTCGGCCAGTTGCTCTCCTGCTTTGGTGAGTATCTGAATCATGTAATGATCTTCTTTACCAATTACCCGAAATTGTAAAGTACCTGCTCCTATTAAATTATTGATGATGGTATTTACACACGTATTTCTATCTCCGTTAGATTGTAATTTTACCTGATTAAATTCCACTTGTTTTCCATCTGCTAAAGGAACAGCAATAGAAAATCCAAAATAGTTTCCGTGATACGGAGGTGCTAATAATAAGTGCTCAATCAAATAAAGTCCTTCACTTTTTTGATTTAAATCTACCAGAAAATTAATGGAGTAATCAATGGCTTGTTTGGCCTCTTCTTCTGAATCGGAAATATGAACTACACTGGATTGTTTTTCGCCTTTAAATAACACATAAAAGGCATTCTTTTTATCATTGGTTGTTTGTTTAATTTGGTAATTTTCTACCTGAACTCCATTTTTGAGTACTTCTTTTAAAATATGGCCTGAATTTCCTAAGTAATAAAAAGAATCTCTGAGGTTTTCTACCGTTTCATCAATAATAACAATATCATCTATGGTAGTTACCTCAATGTCTGCTTTTGAATAAACAACTTCCAGCCTTTCGCTGATGATCTCCATCCCTTCTTTTTTCTGATATATTTTGATTCCGAAATCGGCTACTACTTTGGATAAAAAACGGGTTTTATAATTTTTAATTCCCATTAAAATAGCTGTTTTTTGAACAATGCCGGGGGTAATACTGTTTCTTACATCTTCTGCCTCAACATCATCTTTTATGGTTAATTGTTGAGTATAGTCATAAGCTTTTGCTCTGTTATAACTTAACTGCCCGTAATTAGAAATTAAAGTTTTTTTCCATCCTAACAGGTCATCTTCAAATTTTTGGGTGGTTAATTTTTTTCCGTAACAATTAATGTGAATCTTTTTTAGGGAATAGATAGGAAATTGCTCTCCAAATCTTGCCAGTATATGGTCTGCCACTTTATTTAAGCGTTCAAGAGCTGAAGTATCAATGCCTGTATTTAATTGCTTTAATGTGTTTTTCCAGTTAGTTAGTGCATCTTCATTGCTTTCTTTTTCGTGGGATTTTATCAAATGAACCAATTCGGGCATATCTTCTAATTCCTGATAGAAATAAGAATGGATGTCTTTTTCGTTGGTATCATAAATTTGATAAATATTGGCAATTTGAGCCAAAAAATCAGCCATTAACTGGTCGAAAGGCATTAAATACCCTTTTAATTGATTGGCTTGTGCATACCTGCTTTCAGGAAGTCCGGTAGGTAATCCAAACTCTCCTATTCCATAATTTAATGGAAATTGTTCTCTAATGGAATAATAAGAAGACAATCCTAATGGCTGTCCTTCTGGTATCTCTATGGTATTATATGATTGTGCTACGGATTTAAAGCTTCCATAGTTCATTGCTTGAATATAAGAGAGTTGTTTTTGTACTTCTGAAAGATCGGGAAAGAATTTTACCCCATCGTGCTCCAGCACCAAATGACTGCTTACTTCAGGAAATAATAAAATAGGTGAATAGTTTACAGGAATAGGAATACTATCTTCTGTAATAACAGTACGACTCTTATTATTGGTGGGATCATCTTCATACGATAGTTCAAAAAAATCGACACTAATTACCCCTTCTACTTTTGCTATAATCTTAACAATGTCTGACGGAACAATAACATTTAATTGGTCTTTTAATTCGCTGTCGGATATAAATCCATTTTCTAATAAGGGTCCGTTAAAAATGGTATTGATATCCTCATTTTTATTTTGCAGTTCCCACAACGAATAAAAACGAACTTCGTGGGTAAGGTAATCGTTTACTTTAAAAAATATTTGGGCAAATACTTCTTCTCCACTTGTAAAATCGCTTAAGGTTAATTTCAGTTTCATGTGTAACTGAAAGGGTTTTAAAATGGTAACATCGTACAAATCTTCACATAAGTTTCTATGTGCATGATACAGTTCTTTTACTTCTCCAATAATGCGATTTTCTTCTTCCTGAAGGATAACAGGATCGGTTGCGTAATCATACATTTCGATAAAAATATGATATAAACCTTTTAAGTTTTTTTGATGTTGGGGTTCTGAACAATCAGTATTCTGCTGTATTTGTGGTTGTAACCAAACATTCTTTACATTGGTAATGTCGTCAATAAAAATTTTCCTAAAATCTTCTATAGTAACGGGATTGGTGGTTAAAATATCGGATGGTATAAAAAAACCATTGTCTCCCGATTCGAGTTGGTCACCTTTAGATTCTGCTAATATATCTTTAATCGGCAAGTTTGCTTTGTAGGAAAGATTGGTCATTGTGTACACAATGTTTTCCAAAATGGTAACCCCCGGATCGTGTTCGTTATAATCTGTCCAATGAGCACCAGAAAGCTTTTGAAGCAATTCAATTCCTTCTAAATAAAGGTCTTCGTATTCTCCCGAACCTTTGGCTTTTTTAGTAATATATCCTTTATTGATTGCTTCCGACATTTTATTATTGTTGGTTAAAAAGTCCCATTATTTCATTATCCCAAAGTTTGGTAATGTAAAATTTAACTTCCTGATCGGCTCCATAATTGGACCTGGTTTTTAACTGTAGCGAATAATTGTAAGTTGTACCTGTCCATCTTAACGCCAATTTATTCCACCACCAGCCATAATGTGCTTGTGTTGTTTTAATTTTATTTCTCGATTTGCCAAATGTGCTCAATGCGTGAGCATGTAACAGTGCATATTTGCCTGTTTTTTCTTTGCCTACCTGAGCCATTATTTCAAAAGCACAACATCCGTTTAGTTCTGTAATTACATCGTGCCAGGCTCCATCTGCAGGGATGGTTGAAATTTTATAAGTTCCTACTCTACTGTTAGTTCCTAATATTCCATTTACCTCAAATGTGGTTTGGGGTTGAGAGGTATTTACACCTATGTTTCCTCCTTTTTCAAAAAACAATCTTGTTTTGGTTTCAGTAGGAGTTATAGGTTCTGTAATTCCCAAGCCTTGTTGTCCTTCCTGAACCAATTCTATTCCCCACTGAGGCAAATCGTCTTGTATTTTTTCATAAAAACTGACTAAACGATCAGATTCTTCTCCTTCGGGAGATAGTATTAATCCATCTTTTAAATTTTTAGAAATCCCATCATCTACTTTATTTACCATCGAATCAATAAGACTTCCGAAATTATTTTCATTCGGCCTACTTCCATTACTGAAAACGGATTTTAAGCTGTCTCTATTAAGTGGTTTTTCTCCCATGTCTTCAATTATTTATTTTTAAATACCAAAATTGCATCATTACTAATCTCTGTCTCCTTGTCTTCCGGATGAGTAGCTTTTATTAATGATTGAATTACAGTAGCATTATCGTTATTATTATCTCCCAAAATAAGGTCCAATCCTATTTCCATATTACCAACTCCTACTTCTAACAAATCGTAGTTTTGATTTTTATTTATTACACTTACAATGTGATGTTCTTTTACGGGTGATAATATGGACCATGGTTTGGTTGTTTTAATTTCTTCTCCATTTTTATACACTCCCAAAGAGTAATTATTAATGCCTTCTCTTACAATGTGTTCTATGGTTAATTTTTTTATGTTTTGAACGTAGGGAAGGTTTTCTAAAAAACTGACCAACATAGTTGGCACTACACTCCCTCCTATTCCTCCCAATCCATTATCAATACTGGATATAGGGGACAAAAAATCTGAAATATTTTCGTTTAACAGGTTCAGGTAATAACCACCATTATCTTCTGGTTTAAATTCTACTACACAATTAGCCAATAAATATTCTACTGTAGGATTCACTACTTCAATATCAACAAAGGGTGTAGATAGTTTTTTTAAGAAAGTTTTCATTTGCTGAAGTCGATCTCCATCAAAGTAATGTCGTTCATCATTGGTCCAATTTGCACTTAATACAATTACTTTTACTTTACCTGGCAAAGCGATAAAGGTTTCATCCAAATTGGTACATTTTACTACTTTTACATCGTTAAAATTGCTGAGAATCAAGTGTTCATAATCCCATATCGACAATGCTCTTCCTTTATGTCTTAGTCTTTCGCTTATTCCTGTATAAAATTGATCTTCTGCTTCTTGCAATACGCCTCCTGATGAACTTACGGGTTGATTTACTTTTTTAATGTCGGGAAATTTTCCCACCAATTTTGTAATACTTTCTGCGGGTACTTCTTTGCCCATTACCAACCCATCATCACTTATACAAATTGCTTCTACAGCGTTTAAATAAATACCTTTTATTTTAGGATAGTAAGCTGTATTTTTGGGTGTAGATATTCGTATCCAATACAATTGCTGATTTCCTTTTTCTCCAATACCTTCTACTTTTGGCAACAAAAATTCTATAATTCCTGACTTTATAAACCCATTGGTTTTATCTAAAATAATATTGCCTTCTTCAAACTTAACCCATCTGTTTACCTGATAATACTCCCAAGTCAATGCATCTTTATCAATATTTATTCCGGTGCTGGATTGTAAAAAATGAAAAAAGATAGCTACTGTGGTATTGCTTTTTACTCCTTTTAACCCCATAAACAAATATCCTTCTTGCTCGTAATCGCACACTAAAGTATGTTCACTTACATTCTGGTTGTTAATGATCTCTTCTATGCCAAAAGGTGTAATGTGCATAAACTGTGGTGCGGCTTCTATTGAATTTGATGTTTTTGATAACTCTTCATTAAAGACTAGAGTATCAGATGCTTTATAATCAACCGTTACATCATTTATTTTTGGAATAAATGGTTTGTTAGGATAAGAAAGTTGAGTTTTATTTTTAGCATTATAAGTGGCAACTTCTATGTATTCTTTTTGATACAAATCACTTCCAAAACCAAAATTAGGGCTTGTTAATGTGAGTTTAATAAATCCACTTTGAGAGGTCACTTCATATTTTAATGGGTCCTGTAAATTAAAATTTTGAGTGGTTCCAAATTCACTAAACTGAGTTAATTCAATATCAGTTGAAGTGTTTAATTGAACACTTTGATAACCTTCTGGTGTAACACTGTTATGGGTGCCAAATAAATTAAATGTAGGTGCAAATTTAAGGTCGGTAGGTAACCAATAATTATTGGAAAGTGCTGTTATCTGAATATTGAATGAATCATTGGTAATCTCTTCTGAATAGGCATCATAATAGGTATCAAATCCTCCAAAATCATTAGGAATAGAATCCCAATCTAAATGGATAGACATTGATTTCATTTGTTTTTTAAAAAATTCACTCTTACCTACCATTAAAAAAGAACCTACAGGCGAAAAAGGACCAAACAAATCAAACGACTTTCCCAAAGCTATTTTACCGATATTGTTATACAATGAAAGATTTCGTATCCGCTGAACATCTACATCAATATCAATAGTATTAATTGCCAACCCTTTCCAAAAAGAATAAAGATAAATGGGTGCAAATTCGTTGAGCTCTACTTTTATGGAAGGCCATTTTAATTGTTGTTCTATTTCAGCACTTGGCTCTAAGGCAGGATCAAAATTCTCTAGTACCAATTGAATAGTAAAATAATTAGCTGCTTCATTATATTCAATGGCATACTCATTAAAGTTGACCCATCCTTTTTTGGTGGTGTATGAAATTTTAAGGCTTTGATCAAAAACAGCTGAAAAAACGGTATCCATTCCAATTTTTCTATTGGTTTTAATCTGATTTAAGAGGTTCCAAAATGTATTTTGAGCTGAAACAGGTTCCATATTTACCTGAATGTCTATTGTTCTTTTTCCTTCACTTAAAAAAAGTACGGAAGAGCCTATTATAAATCCTAAGTTGGCAACTTTACCTTCATTAATTTGAGTGTTCTGAAGTGTTTGCTTATTGGCTCCAAATACAAACCATTCATCCTGAGGGGTTACTTCTTTCCCCTTAATAATTAAATCATTTTTGGATATGGATGAGATTAAAGGTTGATCTGTACCCACTCGAATATAGGGATTGGAATTAAATGTTAATGTTTGCAATTCTACCAACTCCATTTGGTAAGCTACAATGGGTTTTTCTGTTTGAAAAAGTACATCGGTTTTACTTCCAAATAATTTTCCGGCTGTAAGTTGAGCCCCTTTTTCTATTAATGAATATGGCACTGTCGGTAATAAATCAAAGCTAACAACAGTTTGAGTAGGTAATCCCTTACTTTTTTTCTGTTGAAGAATATCTTGGTAATAAAAATCCAAATGTCTTTTAGAAAGCGTATTAATGTTGCTTTGGATTTTCTTTAAAAGTAAGGCAAATGCAATGTACATTGCATTGTTGGGCATGTGGTTATTGGCTGTTAAAATATTCTTTTCCAAATAGTGTGTGGTAAAGTTTTGAATGTGCATAATTACCTTTTGGAAAGTATGTATCATTTTATCCAAATCAATATCTCCCGTAGGTTTTGGTGGTGGAGGCATTGATTTTAACAGATGAGTCTTTGGAGTCGATTCGGTTTTTTGTTGTTCTCTAATTAACTTTTGTTGAAATAACAGGAGGTTATTTTTAGGGGCATCTAATACGTCAGATAATACATTCTTTATTTTATTCGCTAATCGATGTTCGCCTTGGTTAAGAAGATTTTCATACCATTTATTAATTTTATCATGCCAATTCAATAAATTGGTTGCTATCTCTAAATTATCAACGCTACAAACCTTAGTCTCATTTACACTCTGAGCCATTTGGTTTAAATTGGTTAATGGTTGATTAATTATTACCACCATATAAATAATAGGATCTCCTTCTATCATAGCTACCCAATCTCTACTCGGCTGATTATGGAGGTCGTAATAATTAATTTTTTGCAAATAAGAAGATATGTAACCCATTATGTCCCAAAATGATCGTTGATCAATTTGAAAGGAATTGTCTAAAAGATCCTGGTTTAATCTTTTATTTCTAATGGTTCCATTTCTTCTTTCTATCATAGTAACTCTTGTTCTGATGCTACCACACTTTGTGTAACTTGTTTATGATACAATTGTGGGATTCCTGTTCCTTCTACTTTATAGTAAGGAAATACTAAGTTAAATCGGGTATTGGTCGTTTCTATCGTATAATCCAGTTTAATTCGAATAATGCCATCCTGATAACTAGAATGATCAATAATAACTTCATGTAATTCTATTCTAGGTTCATAATTAAGAATGGCTGACCGAATCATTTCTTGCAAAAGATGCATTTTGGAATCGTTAATCGATTCAAATAAAAACGATTGTAAATCACAACCATATTCGGGTAACATAATTCTTTCGCCTTTGGTAGTATTTAACAATATTTCTAATGATTGTTTAATGTCCTGTTCTTTTTCTACCATCTCCACACCAACAATTCCGTTGTTATGAAATGTGGGTGGAAAGCTCCATCCTTTTCCTAAAAATGAATTATTTTTTGCCATAATTAATTTATTGCTACTGTTGATCCTTTTATTGCAGTAGATCCATCTGCACTTACTGAAATGGAAGCTCCCTGAACATCTACTTCTTGGGCTGCTTTTAATGTAAGTTTAGATTTACTGTTGATTGTTATTCCGCTGCTGGTCATCTCTATTGTATTGTTGCTTTTATCTGTGAGCGTAATTCCAGCATCTTTCATTTCTATTTTATTCTTATTCTGGTCGGTTACTGTAATTCCTTTATCCTTATCGCTAAATACCATGGTATTTCCTCCCGGAGTAAGAATTGTAAACACTTTGTTTTCATCGTCAAATTTTAATTGGAGTTTGCTCGATGTTATCAATGTTTTAATGGTGTTCTTCTCATCAGGTGTTTCCGGGGCCGGAATTTTACTACTAAAAACATTTCCTAAAATAATGGGATAGGATGGATTATCATCCATAAAACCTAAGATGACTTCATCATCTACCTCCGGCATAAAATAAGCTCCAAAAGTATTGCCCGCATAAAATGTTGACAATCTTGCCCAGATAGGGTCACTATCATCTCCTAAAATTGGCAGTTGCACCTGAACTCTAAACTCATTGTTTGGATCGGCATTTATTTTTTTTACAATTCCGGTTTGTAAGCCATGCACCGGTGGACTCACTCCTTCTGATCCAGGATTTAATAATTCGTTCTTTTCTGCAAATGATTCGGAAGACATTCCTATTTCTGCGGTAGTTGTCCATCCACCACCACTAATGCTATGGGTAATTCCTGAAATATAGGAATCGCCATTAAATCGATCACTTAATCCCAACAGTTTAATCAATGAATTAACTTTTGCTTTGGGTGAACCATGAAAGGTAACTGTTCCTGTAAATTGAGATAGACGTAATCGTTGTAATGTAGCATCTGCCCAGGCTTGTAATTCATCCTGAGGTAAGGGTGCTGATTTAGTGAGTTTTAAAGGGTTTGCCGATAATACGGAAGATAAGGTAGATCCTGTAAGGTCACCTTCTTTATTTACTGTTGGATCTTTAGCTGTTGCCGTTATCATTTTTTGAGTTGCCGGATCAAATGCACTACATTCTACACCTGAATATTGTTCTGTTGCATTTATTTCAGAATCAAACTCAATCATATCATATCCAAACTGAATCTGTAGTTCGGGGGTAGATGAAACATCAGGAACAGCCACTGTAACTTTACCGGCATCGGTTGTCACTATCATTCCGTTTTTTTCTGCCAGCATATTAATAAAATCCCAATCTGATATTTTAGGTTTAACTATTTCTTCGTTCACCAAAGTGGTAGCTGTAACATCAGCTGTTAAACCAGAAACATTTCCAATAATTTCTTGAATAATTTCACTGTCTTTTTTCTTTAAATAAGTTGCTTTTTCTTTGTTCATTGTTAGCACTTCTGCCTTGTCTTTACAACTAATTTTCAAGCTAGAAACACTTCCTTCACTTACCGTAATACTTTCTTTGGTCACTACTCCTTTAAAAATGCTATCATTTTTAGATTGATAGCCCAATTTAATTTCTATTTCGGTACCCGGTTTAAAGGTGTCTGAGTCTGTTACCTCAAATGTTTGGCTGGCACTGCTTCCGTCTCTTACTGTAATTTCTGCACTGGATAATTTACTAATCCCCATCGTTATATTCATTGACATTATCTCATAGGTAGAAGGTATTTCACTTCCAGCAGAAAGAATACTGAAAGAGAAAACATTGGTTTCTTCTATTAACGGGGAGATTGGCATATTTTTATTTTATGGGTGGTAAATACAATTTTGTACCCGGTACTAATTTTCTAAAATTGACCAGGTTATTATATCTGGCTACTTCCATATAATAACTGGGATCGCCATATACTCTGTTACAAATTAAAGGCAAGGTATCTCCTTGTTTTATTTCTATTAAATGGGTTAAATCCGGAGATTTATTATTGGCTTCTTTTGCAATTGTTGCTGCATCTATTGCTTTTATAAAAGAGCAGGAAGCTTTTGCTCTTAATGGGATTCCGTTTTTTTGAAATAAGGTGTATTCCACTTTTAAGGAGGATAATTTACATTTAAAAACCAACGAACCCCAATTGATAATCAAATAATTAGGTTCGTGAATATCTCCATTATACTCAAAACATACTTTTTTAAAAAGTGTTATCTGTACACCTATGGGTATTTTGTTTACCGGCATTAAGGTAGGTGCTTCTATTGCTCCTGTGGCATCAAAATAAATATCAAAAGAAATGGTTTCCGGGGGCATTCCTTTAAACATCAAAGGAGTTCCGGGTGCTCCAATGGGCACATCTTCATTATAATTAACTTTGTGTTCATGGGTATAAGATGCCGGATTAATGACTACTACAGTCGCTAATTTAGGAGGCAAAGAATATTTGTTATCCTTAAACGCAGCTATTTTTAATCTGTCATGCATCTATTACCTTTCTTTTTTTCTGTTTAGTTCTCTCTTAATTTCTTTTTTACATTCTTTTAAAATCAATTGTTTTATTTTTTCTATGTCCAAGCGTTCACTGGTTCCTTGTACTGATTCTTCAATTTTAACTTTAATCACTAATTCTCGAATTTCTATTGCCATATCAGTTGGTGGATTAAAGAATTTTAAAATAGCTATAGGCAAACTCAAGGGTTTCTATTGCTATTTCATTGTTCATTGAATTAAAATCGGAAATAGACCATTTTACAGGCCAGGCATTTACAAAACTCCATGATTTTAAAGGGGTTCCTTGCTCATTTAATAATTTAACCACAATGTTTTTTGTGGTAATGGTTTCTGTTAATGAAACAGGTCCTAATGAAATCCCTCCTATAGGGTCTAAACACCATTTAGCCACTGCAGAGTCTTTAGCTACCAACCCTCTTTTCAATACCAGGTTGGTGTATTTTACAGCAGTGGGAACCCGATGAATATATGGGTTCCCACCTTCTGTAATTTCCTCTATCCCTCTTTCCAATGATATTCCCGATACTTCTTTAAAAGAAGCATCTGCTTTTCCGGTAACACCAGAAAAAGACAACTGGAAATAAAATGCTACTGGTGGATATATTTCACTCATTTATTAAGCATTTGCAATGGTTAATCCTTCATGAGCTAATTCTAATGTTTCCACTGCTACTTCATTCGCATCTGATTTCATATCAGGGCTTGAAATTTTAGTAGGCCAGGCATTAGTTAAAGTCCAGGTCATCGTAGGACTTCCTTTCTCATCTAATAACTGAATAGTAACTGTTTCCCTTTTAATGGTATTCATTTTAATGGCATCATACCATTTAAAGAAATTATTGTCTTTTACAAAAACGCCTTTTTTAAGGGTTACATTTCCTGTTTTAGCGATTCCGGGCATTTTAATAGTAGAAAATTGTTTACTATCTCCATGTCTGTATTCAATCGCTTGTGTTTCAGTTTCTAATCCAGAAATTTCCTGGAATGAAACTGTGTTGTCTTGTGAGCCTAATTTTACGGTAAAGTAAAACTTTGGTAGTGGCCAATTACTACCTTGAGCTGATCCATCATCTGCCATAATATTATAGTTTTAAAATTTATATTATTTAATTAATTATTAATTTGATTATCCTTTTTGCATTTCTTGTTGGAAGGTAATTTCAATGAATTCTGCAGGATGAGAAACAGCTACTTTAACAGCTACTCTCATAATTCCCATAAGAATGTCTTCTCCGGTCATTGTACTTCCTAATCCTACGCTTACTGAAAATGCGTCAGCGGGCTTAGGTCCTACTAATCCACCTTGTTTCCAAAGTCCGGTTAAGAAACTATCAATCATGCTTTTTACATTTACCCATGTTCCTGCATCGTTAGGTGCAAATACATAAGCTTTTGCAGCATCTTGTACTGATTGTTCGATGTAAATCAATGTTCTTCTTACGTTTACATAACGCCAATCATTGGAGTTTCCATCTAATGTTCTGGCACCCCAAACAAGGTTTCCTCTACCTGTAAATGCTCTGATGGCACAAACTGATTTACCACTAATTGGTACATTTAAATCTTCTTGTGCTGCATGATCAATTTTAATAGCAGGCATAATAGTGCTTTGTATTCCTACATTTGCCGGTGCTATCCATACTCCTTCATTGTTATCTACTGAAGTATAAATTCCCGCCATACCTGCACTCGGAGCCATCAAATTCATATTTGACATAATTGCTCCTGTTAACAATTGGTAAGATTTACTTAAATTTTGAAGTATTAAATCAGCTTTATCTAAGGTTGTTTGCTGAGGAGTTGTTTTAGGATCAGATGTAAAAGCTGAAATGATTTTACTCATATCCGCATTTAATACTCCATTTTTATCCGTAAACTCTACATTCAGCATACTCGTTACCACACCATAAGAAGCTTTATTGATGTTTTGATAAGATATTTCTGATGTTTGGTAAACCGTAGTGTGTAACCAAGGGTAATAAACGGCTGCATAACTATTAAATTTAGGGTCTAATGGTTCTACACTGTTTCTAAATTGTTGAACGCTTGTTGTTCCCACTAGTGGTTCACTGTAACCTCCAGGAATATCTAAGATAGCTACTCTGTTCATCATTTCACCGCAATGATTAATCATTTCATTTTGAAGTGAATAAGCATTCGCATATTTATCTTGTAGATAAGTGGCAGAACTAGGATCTGCTGTTGGATCCATAATTTCTACTAAATCAGGAATCACTAACATGGTAGGTTCTGTTTCCTTTTTCAACAAGGTAATAGCATTCATGAAGTCTGTAGTATCTGTAATGGCAGTTTTTGAATAATCGTAAGCACCAATACTCATTATGTAACAGTCTCCTCCTCCATTTTCATAAAAGAATTTGATACTACTATACATTCTGTAATTAACGGTAGTGGTATCAATATTATAAGCAAATCCACCGGTTGAGAAATCTGCATTTAAAGCAATATTATCCAACGTTGTTTGTGCTGCTTTTACAGCTGCTGCCAATTTACCGTCTGCATCTGCTAAAGTTGGAGGAGTTGCTGCCGCAGCTGCCTCTTGAGCTTTAGTTAATGCAGCCTGAGCTGCTAATAAAGCGGCAATATTTGGATCAGCCTGAGCTGCAGTTAAAGCTGCTGTGGCATTATCATTAGCTGTTTTTGCCGCTGCTGCTGCATCCGTTTGAGCCTGTGTAGGCGTTTTAGGAGGTGTAGCTTTTGGATCTGTAGCTTTTGTCACTGCTTCATTAGCAGTAGCTAATGTTTTTGCTGTTGCATCTACTACTTTCTGCAAATTATCTATCCGCTCGGGTAAAATGGCTGAAGTGATTTTATATTGAACCTGCGGTGCAGTAGGTCCAAAGATCATTAAAAACTCGGCTAACGAACTAACCTTTACTGCTTTATTCAACAGACTTTTTCCGTTGAAAGATGTTTGTGCTGTGTATCCAATAAATGCCGGTACGGCAGTTGGAACAGGTACGACAGCATTCCCAAAGGCATCCAGTTCCTGGATATAAACCCCGGGGGTTTTCATAGTTGTACTCATAGATTTAATTTATTAAAGGGTTAAACATACACTATTGTTGATGAGAAGAATGATCCTTCATTCTCTCCTTGATTATACTTTTTTATTTGTTCTGCATTGGGGTTAGGCAACTTAATCTCCATCTGATTTTTTCTGTTAGAGAAATCGTTGGAATAGGTTACTTGTAACTGGGGACTTTCTTCTAATTTATTTTGTAGTGGTAAAGGATTAGCCGTAGTAAATACTTGTGCTGTTTGCCCTCCTATTATCTCTTGTTCAACAGGTCCCTGATATTTTTCATCAGTGAGTCCTGATATATTCATTTCGATTACTTTAATTTTTCTGTTTTTTTGAACCACTACCTGATATTCCCAAAAAACGGAACGTGCATTAAAATTGATGGTATAAACTGTATGGCTAGAATATTGAGCAATAATTTCCTGCATATTAAGACGAACAATGCCTATGCAGTTTTGAGCTACTGCTTCGTCAGACATAAAAAATGTTTGTTGTAATTGATCATCTATCCATAATTGATAAATGCCATCATCATATTGTTTTAAGCTGATTAAGTAATTTTTAACTTTAGTGCCATCAATGGTTGTTGTTGTAAGTACTTCGTTGTTATTTGTTTTTATTTCCACCAGCACTTCTTTATCAGGCAATTGTATATTAAATGTTTTGGGTTTATATCCAACAAGGTCTTGCTGAGTTACGAATGCTGATTTCTGAAAAAACTGAGGGTTAGAGGTATTAACAGCATTTTCAAAATAATAAAGTTGTTGCTCGTTAACTGATGGAATGGCTGTATAGTTAAAAAATAGTTCATCTTTGTTTACCAGCTGGAAGTAAAGATCTGTTAATCCATTAAAGTTGGTATTGATGGCAAATGATTCTTGAATATTTATTCCTGCATAAAATGAAAAAGTACTTGCTTCTTTTTTCATTAAAATCTCATAATTTTTCATATCGTGTGAAGTACTTTTAAAGGGTATCATCCCAAAATCAGCACAAACCCCTTCTGTAAAGTAATTGTTCATTACTTTCAGCTGCATCCATTTATGATAGTTTAAATTCATATTAACTGGTCTTTGCTTGAGGGTTATTTTGAACGCCTGATAATCCCGGAACTTCTTTCGTAATTAAGTCTTCTCTTATGCTAATCATCCTTACTTTATAAACTATGGAAGGCACATATTTGGCTCCTATTCCACTCCAGATATGACTGAGTTCATTAATGGGTAAGTTGAATATTTCAAAGGTTAATTTTTCTAATGGAGATGGCATTGTTGGGTTTTTCTGTTGGGTGAAATAAGTATTTGCCTGAAATACTCCAATAACTGTTGAAAGCATTTTCAGTGCTTCTATATAGTTTCCTGAATCGTAATTTGCTGAGATAAGTAAGTAAATATTTAGATATACCGGAGGTGATACTTTTCCGAAATTATTATTACCTCCATTTACATAATTGCCTTGAGAGTTTACGGTTGTTTCATGCTCTAAGTTAATTACCGAAATCACAATTTTATTTTCTATGTTTTCCGTAATGGTTCCATCAGGGTTTATCAAACTACTTATCACCACACGATCTTCATCAATACCATAAGACATCTTAATTTCATGATTAAGAAAGTCGGATACAAATGTTAATGCTTTTGATATCATCGTTTTAGCTTTTTGGCTTGTTTGCCATTAAATTAATTGCTCCCACAACTGTTCTTGTAAAATAAATACCTGCCAGACTTACTGCGTAAGCTCCTATAAATAATGGCTTCCCGTTTAATAGTTTATTAATCATTTCCATTATTTTTTCAGAACCATATGTTTCTATTATATAAGTAATTATCAATCCTATTGGCAAGCCTAGTAATAATACAAACAGTACCCATAGAAATTCTTTTGCAAAGAATTTTTTAATGGCTGCTATCAGTTTTTTTAGCTTACCTTCTTCCTGTGCTAGTGCCGCTTTTTCTTTTGCTATTGTAGCACTACTCATGGTACATTTCTATTCAGTTTCTCAATCAACTTATTCACAAAATAAATCGCTATTGCTCCTGCAATAAATCCTATAATAAGCGCTACTAATAAATCGGTAATAATATCTGTCCACCTTAAAACAACTATTAAAAAGAGCAATACAAAACTGGTATAATAAACTCTGTATGCCATGTTACTAAAAAAGAACATTCGGGTATTGGGTTGAAACATTGCAATGACAAATCCTGCTCCTCCAAATAAAACCACCAAAGTCATCATAAACAGTAGTACTGTTTTATAGTTGGTCACCTGTTGTAACAGAGCTTCCACATTGGTTATAGTAGCCCAAAAACCTGTTGTATCACTACCTGCTGTACTACTTGTATCACTATTTAAAGTATCTGTATCATTGGTAACAGTTCCTTTATAGTTTACCGTTGTGTTAGTTAAGTTAACTGCTATTACTTCCCATAAGTTAGAATATCCTTTATCGTAGCCTAAAGCCCATATTCCCATCCCCTTTAACTTCTTGTATTTAATTAAATTTAGTTTAACAGCTATTGTTGAATCATTATCAAACCAACATTGTCTATAATGAGTATCGCCATCATCTACCACATAACTACACCATGCTGTATAACTCACAGTATCGTATTGAACAGGAGCGACCTTCCCTTCTACTTTAGTTTTTATATAATCATATGTTCTATTTCCAATAAATTTTTCAACTTTTGCTCCTCTATCCCCCGTTTTAGTATCCCACATCACACCATAGTATGGTAATGCCATTATTAACTTAGATGAAGGAACTGCATTAGCTAAATAATAATCAATTGATGTTGATAGATTATAAGGTTCCCAAATTTCACCACTTTCTGAAGGAGCAACAGGTCCGGCAACACTACTAGTGGAACCATAATATCCATACCCCATAATCACAAATTGATCTACTACCGGAATTAAGGCTTCAAAATCTAAACTTTTTGCCCAATCTACGCTAGGAACAGTTATGTAAATGAGGTAATTAGAGTTTTCTTTTTTTAACTCTTGACTGAGCAATGAAATAAACTTTGCATAAACAGCTTTCTGACTCCCATTAACGCCCTCAAAATCGAGACATACACCATCCGATCCTCTTTTTTTGAGCAATCCTTTTAATTGTGTAATAAGATTTTTTATAGCTTTATCATTATTTAAAAAAGCTTTATTATTTGATTGCCCAAAATTGGTAACGGTTAACAATACTTTTACATCATTCGCTTTTGCAGAATCAATTAAAGGTGTTGTTTCCCAATCATAAATTGTTGTTGGATTTCCGGTAGAAGGGTCTACTTCATATGAAAAATAAGCAATTGTAGTTAATAAAGAATAATTTAAGTTTTTATACAAATCTCCCTCCCAATTAGGATACCACCCAAATACTTCATAATCTAACTTAAATTTAGTGGAAGCTTTATAAGCCTGTACTTTAAGCTTCATTTTTTCATGGTCTACATTATAAGGATAATCTTTTTTTCCTTTGATTAATTGGTGATGTTGATGAATAAATTGATTTGCCAATTTACTGGAATCACTATGGTGGAAAAAATTCTTAAATGATAAGGTTTTTTCTATTTTCTTTAACTCTTTTTTAAAAGTACTCTCTTTTCCTTTAACCTTTACTTCTTCTTTTTTTATTGGTGATGATTTATCATTATCTTCAATTATTTTATTTCCATAAACAACAAAAGAGATGAATATTAGAAAAAAACACAACAGTGTTTTAACACCAAAACTAAAAATATAATAATCTTTATTCTTCACTATCTGATTTTCTATCTATTTGAAAAAAATTTGTTTACAATAAAGTTCAAACGTAAACTAAAAGATATTAAAATCAAAAAAATGGTAAATCCATCTAACTAACGGTCGATTTTGAGCAATGAACGGTCATTTTAAAAAAAATACCTTGGTAAATCAAAAATTTACATATAAGTATTTATACTTTTTATTGCTAAGTATTTTTTGTTAATACACTAAGTATTTATGTGTGTTTATTTTTACTTTAAACATTGTACATTTATCATACTTTATAGATAATCAAACATATAATGTTCAAAGTATATAAATTTAAAGTTAGAAAATTTGAATCTTATACTTGAAACTAATTAGAGTTTACGTAATAAATATAAATAATAATACTAACTAAAACCTTTAAAAAATGAAAAAAGCGATACTATCCGTAAGTTTAATTTTAGCAACAAGTGCTATTTGTTTTTCACAGTTTAATGTAAGCACATTTACACCTAATGATTTATATTGGAATCAAGGACAGGTGGGAATTGGTTTATCGGATCCAAAATCTAAACTTGATATTTCATTAAACACTAATTTTATGTATGAAGATGAATCCGGTTTTAAACTTACTTATCCGATTCCTTTTCTTAATCCAAACATACCTCCTATAAATCAAAATATTTTTGAAATTCGACAAAAAACTTTTGGCTCAAGTTTCTCAACAAAAATGGTAGTAAAGACCAATGGTAATATAGGGATAGCTACTGCTTCTCCAGATGCTAAACTTCATGTTAAAAATGTTAATGGATCAACACTAGATGCCCACCTTGAGGGATTTACACTTATAGATGGTAACAATGCTTCTGCTTTATTTGGAACAAATACCGGTGCTCCATATGGAGAATGGGGAATTGAATATAATAATTATGGACCAATTTCAGGATTAAATTTCTGGAAACCCTCTGGTAGTAATGGTTTTGGAAACTACTTTATGTTTATATCTGACCAAGGAAATGTGAGTATTGGAACAGATGATTCTAAAGGATATAAATTTGCTGTAAAAGGTAAAATGATTGCTGAAGAAATAGTAGTAAAACTTCATGGAAATTGGCCGGATTTTGTATTCAAAAAAGAATATGGTTTAATGAGTTTAGAAGATGTAGAATGTTTTATTAAAGAAAACAGTCATTTACCTAACATGCCATCAGCTAGTGAAGTTGAGGAAGCGGGTATTCCTTTAGGAGAAATGAATGCTAAACTATTGCAAAAAGTTGAAGAATTAACATTATATGTGATTGAACTAAAAAAAGAAATTGATATTCTTAAAAAATAAACATTATTAACTTAAAAAATAGATATTATGAAAAATATAAACCATATAGTACTTATACTAGTGTTTAGTTTTTCTTGTTATTATATTCATGCACAAGAAACCAATAATGTTATTTGGAATGAAATTTTAACTGCAAAAGAACTAAGCCAGAGTTTCCATAGGATATCTCCACCTTTAACACCTAATAAAACATATGAGAATAATGATGTTAAGAAGGAGTTAAGTAAAGTTGAATATTTTAATTATAATAATAATTCTATAAATGAATTGATGTCAAGCTCATCAAGCTTTGTAACGATTGAAATTCCAAATGTAGATGATAAAAATAATGTTTGGATTGTAGATCTTGCAGAAGTAAAATCTTCTTTTTATCAATACGATATTTCTATTAATTTAGGAGAAGCTTATACTGGTGAGTTAAATAAACGAAAACACTATAGAGGTGTAATAAGAGGTATAGAAGATAAGAGCTTAGTCGCTATCAGTTTCTTTGAAAATGAAATGTCAGGTGTAGTATCCATTAAAGATATGCCGAATGTGAATATTGCTAAATTAACTAAAAGTAGTATTCATATTATCTACAAAGATACTGAAACGAAAGAGCCTTCAAACTTTAATTGTGAGACAGTTGATGACCCCGATTTAATTTATGACTCTAGAATTTTACTTAAAAGAGCTAGTAATGATAAGTCTAGTAATGGTGATTGTGTAGAAATGGAATTTACTACAGAGGAAGATATATATTCTAACAAAGGAAGTGTGCCCAATGTTATTAATTATGTAGAAGGTGTTTTTAACGTGGTTGCTACTTTATACCAAAATGAAAACATTGAAGTTCGCATTTCTCACATTCATATATATATAGGAGGCGATCCTTATTCGGGAGGTAATTCATCAGATTTGTTAACTGAATATCAGAATGAAAAGAGTTCTATTAATGGTGATTTATCAATGCTTTTAACCTTTAGAGGTATTGGTGGTGGTAAAGCTGCTGGGTTTAATGGTTTATGTAATAGTAATGTTGATCAAAGTCTTGCAGTTTCAGGTATAAATACTACATATTCAGCTTTTCCTAATTATAGTTGGACTATTTCGGTAATCACTCATGAATTTGGTCATTTATTAGGTTCGAGACATACACATGCTTGTGTTTGGAATGGAAATAGTACTGCCATTGATGGTTGTGCCGGCTCTACAGAAGGATCATGTCCTGTTCCGGGGTCGCCTCTAGGGGGAGGAACTATAATGAGTTATTGTCACTGGACTACAGGTATTAATTTTAATTTAGGGTTTGGCCCCCAACCGGGTAATGTTATTAGAAACTCTGTAGCTAGTGCTTCATGTGTTACGCCTTGTTGTATACCTAATAGGAATATGACTATTAATGTTATTTCGGGTAATAATTTTGATTTTGAAGCTAGTAATCAAATTACGGCAGTTAATACTATTTTTAATGGTGCTATTGTTGATTATGATGCAGGCTATGAAGTTATACTTCAGCCAGGCTTTAAAGCTGCATTTGGTAGTGAGTTTTATGCTTTTATAGATGGTTGTGGTGGAGCAAAAAGATTAACAACAGAAAACGAACCTGAACAAAATAATGAATTACCAGAAACAGATTTTATAAGTAATGCTTATCATATTTACCCAAATCCAAGTATGAATGGTAAATTTAATATAGAAATGTCCGAAAATCCTGTTGGAATTTATGTAGAAGTGCTTAATTTGATGGGGGAATTAATATATTCTATCCAATCAGTAAATACTAAAATTACTTTTGATATTTCTGATCAACCAAATGGTATTTATTTAATAAAATTAACTTCTAATGAACGAATGACAACAAAAAAGATAATTAAACAATAAGTTTATAATGATATGAAAAAAGTCTTTATTACCCCGCAACGGTAATAAAGACTTTTTTTTTGAAATACAACAACAAAACCAATTAGCTTAAAAAAATAAATCCTGTAGTCTTTTTGTGATAAATAAAAACTCTTATGTCGGTTGGAGGTTATAAAATAAGAGACCAGTACGCTAAGCATTTTTTCACATTTACGGTAATTGATTGGATAGATGTTTTTACCAGAAAGCGTTACAAAGACATCATTCTTGATAGCTTAGAACATTGCCAAAAGGAAAAACAATTGGTTGTTCATTCGTATGTGATTATGAGTAATCATGTACATTGTATTCTCTCTAGTAAAAATGGCAAATTAAGCAATACGATAAAAGAGTTTAAAACGCACACGAGTAAAAAAATTATTGAAGCTATACACGAAGAACCTGAAAGTAGAAAGGAATGGATGCTTGCTTTGTTTAAACGTAAAGGTTTAAATAACGCTCGAAATAAACAATTTCAGTTTTGGAAACAAAGTAACCATCCTATAGAGTTACATACCAAACATTTTACCGACCAAAAAATGAACTACATTCATAACAACCCTGTAGAAGCGGGTTGGGTAGAAAAACCTGAGGAATATTTATATAGTAGTGCTAAAAATTATGCCGGTGAAGTTGGGTTGATTGAGGTGGAATTGATTGTGTGAAAATAGGAAAGTTGATTCGGTTTAGTTGAAAAAATAGGAAAGTAATTCAGTTTGTAGCTACAAGCTACAAACAGGATTCGGAACTGTTAAGTTTATTTTGAATTAATCTTCTCATGGCTAGTTTATCCCCAAAAATAGATGTTCAGACATGCGATAAGCATTAATAAGCTTTTTGAAAAACAAATGGTTTTTCTGTTTAATCTTTTTAAGTGAGTTCTTAAGGTTAAGTTTTTTCTTTCTATGAGATTTATGTTGTATTTTTTGCTACAGTGAATTCCTACGGGTATCAGGCTTTTGTAAATATTCAGCTTATCTGTGTAGATTGTTGTTGCTTCTGATAACAGCAAACTGTTTGTAATTTGTTGTAATGTTCGTTTTGTTCGTGTTCCTACTGCAAAATTGACTACTTCTTTGGTATCCTTCCTTAAACTATAAGCTACCCAACGTTTTCTTTTTTTATTGCCTATGTATGTGCATAATTCATCTACTTCATATATTTTACCTCGTACTATTGATGGTCTTTTTATTTCATTTGAAATATTAAGTATTCTCCTTATTGTGGTGGTTGGAGAAATAGCTAATAACCTTGATATGCTTCTTATGCCACAACCTTCTTTTAGTAATGATACTAGATTGCTGTTCACATCCTTTTTATACGCTTTGTATAAATAATTTTCTTGTTGTGTTTTTTTACATGTTTTACAATAATGCCTTTGCTTTCCTTTTATTGTTTTGCCATGTTTTATACATCTTTGATTACACGTTTTACAGTTCATTTTTTACCAACATTTCTGAAACACTACCACCTAAACACTACCCTTTATTTTTTTTATTAATATTCTCCAATATTTCATCTACCTCTGCATCTATATCTACATCACGCCATTCATATTGCTCAAAATAATATGCTTCTTCAAATGAGTTAAAGAAAGATTCATCTATAGTAATATTAAAATGGTTAAGATATTCAATAAGAATTTCATTGGTTAAATGATAATGAGCAAAATCACTTTGGTTTTCAAAATCTAATTTCTTCCCACTTTCATAGTATTCCCAACCAATGTCTTTTAAATATTGTAATACTCTTTCTTCTTGTTTTCCATCAACCATTTTTCCATATCTAAAATTATATTTACCTGAATTACTATTTTTATCTAACCCATTAAAAGTAACATCAATAACTTCTATATTATGAGCAATACAAAAATTATTAATCGGATTAGTATATCCATCACCTACATTAGAAAAAATTACAGTAATATTTTTATTATTACTAGGTGTCCACATTACTAATTTAGGATAATAACCTTTAATTTCGGGAGGTGAAGTAACTTTACTAAAATCTAATTTATTTATTTCAAAATTCCATTTACCTGTTGTATTTAAATACTCATTAAAAGAAGTAAAAATCTTATTTCTTTCTATAAAAAGAATGGCTATAGGAAATATTTCATAATCATTATATATCATAAATCAATCTTTTTAGTATCAAAATTTTGGTGCTGAAGGTCGCACCTTTGGTGCCTTTATCAATGCCCCTGCCCGAATAATGAAAAACAAATTTTGACTACTTGAATCTTTCAAAGGAATTGTTCTTTGATGATTGAAACTACTTTTTATTTCTGTATCTATTTCAATGTTATACTTTTTTCCATTAAGATTAAATTGAATATCTGGTCTGTTATAGCCTACTGTATTTCCATCATAATCAATGTGCACCGCACTGTTATGTGTATGCTTGTAGCTACACATTCTGTCTTTACCAACTCCAATTTTACCATTCACTTTTTTTGTTTTTTTAACTCTACACTTACATCATCTATATAAAAATAAGCATCCTGAAAATCACCCTCAGGTGCATCTGCAGGAATTTTATAAAGGGTGTAACATTTGCTTAATTCTTTATAAAACTTCTTATAATCTTTATTTTTCATGCCTTTTTCTATTAACTCATCATAATATTTCACTTGTGCTTCGGTAAACCGTGGATAAAATCCAACTAAAATATATTTTTCATTGCCTGTGGCTTTATACTCTGTTGTATAGGTTTTCCACTCTGACCTATTATATATAGTTGATGTGATATCAAACTCGGCTATGCCTATTGGCTTTTCTCTTAACTGATGCCATAGTTTTATGAAAAAAAACGGTTCCCAAGGTCTTGAGTTTTTTAATGTGTCCGGCATAAAAACTACACTAAAGCTCTTTACATTATGCGTACTGGTTACAGGTAAGTTAATGGCTAAACTTACGGTATAAATACTGTCTTTTTGTAAAGTATCTCTTAATTCTCCACTAGCAGGCTCCATAGCACCTAATACAAAATTACCTTTCAAATTTAAACATATTGGATACCCTCCAATAAAAGCACTACCAGTTTGTGCTTCTGTATAAGGATCATTTTTATATTGACCTGGATAATAAAATCTATCATTAAAACAGCCATTATATTTAATATTAAAATAATCTGTACTATTTGAGTTATGTATTCTACTCCAGTTTTTTAAAGGAAATTGTTGCTTGTTTTTTTCTGGACAAGGGTCATAATTCTCAAAACTCCCATCAATTACTAAATTCTGCGAACTAATATACCCTGTTTGTATCAACATTATTATTATAGCCCAATTCTTCAACTTCATAACTGTCTACTTTGTTCTATAATTCACCTTTATTCTATAACTATTCCTGTCTGCTGGGGTGCTTATAATAAATGGGTCAAGAAATTGAATACGAAATTGATCCATTGCTTCTGTTGCTTTTTCTATGGCTTCTCGTAATGGTGCTCCAATTTCATATTTCAGCTCCAACATCCTCCTTTCTACTGTCAAAGAACTATGTACTCTTAGTAAGTTTCCTGCTTTAGGGTTAGTCAATGGTGTTATATTTGGTCGTAACTCAGATCCTGCTATAATAGCTTTACCTTTAAACCAAACCCCCAATGCAGTGTTTGCATCTGTTCCTGTTTCATCCTCAAAGTAAGCATCACTTACTTTTCCATATACTTTCCCGTAGTCAGGAAGTACATGGGTTTGATTATAGTCTTTATCTGAAGTTGCTTTATAAGTCCAATGTGTTCTTGCTTCAACTTTAGCATACAACCTTTTTGCCCATTCTACTTCATTACCATTTTTATCTATTGTTTTATCAGATAACTCTTGTAAGTATCTATCTGTTACAAAACCTCCTACAGCAACCCATCCCGACATATCCCAATTTATTTTATTTGGTCTCTTCGGTCCTTCTACATCAGGTGTGCACCGCACCGTTATGTGTATGCTTGTAGCTACACATTTCATCTTTACCAAATCCAACTTTACCATTTATCATTTAAAAAAAACATTTCTGAAACAATACCTACATATGAATGTCTTCGTTACCAATGTATCCTATGAAATTAGTCTTTATACTTTCAATCTTATTATCTTTAATTATATATTCTAATTCAATAATTCCTTTATCATAAAACCAAACAAAAGTTCGTTCGTTAGATTTACTTTTATCAAAAATATTTTGAAAATTTTGAATTAATTTGTGTTCTGGGTATGGATGGTTAGTCTTTTTTGGGCTTTCATCAATAATCAAACGAATATCTTCTATATCATCAATGACTCTATATGAGTTCGTATCCATTATAGTTGATAAAAACAAACAATATTTATCAATAATACTTTCATTATCGATATTTGGATAGAAAACAGTAAGATATTCATTAAAAACTTCTTTATTAATAAGATATGAATGATAGTTTTCTATCGTAATGTTTTTGTCATTAACAGGTGGAAATTCTATCTTTAAAGAATTTAATTTATTACCATTTTTCAAAAAATAATATTGGTTAGAAGGGTTATATTTCTTATCATTTAGTTTAATCAGAGTGTAGCTTCCCTTTTTTTGAATTTCTTTTTCCTCCATTCTAATAGATTCAGAAGCTGGTATCAGTCTAATTAATGAACATAAAATATTGTTTGATTCTATTTGATAAACAGCAAACTTAGCCGATGTAGGTGGTTCACCATAATAAGTTCTTATTAATATAAGAGTAACAAAAACTCCCACAAAGAAGCCTATTAAATTTTTTATAATAATTTTTAATTTCATATTATTAATATTAGTTCTTTTACATTAACGCTACCAAAATAAGATTATTACTTTATTGAAAAATACTTATCTCTAAAGTCTTTTTATCTTAATCTATAAAAATCTTACAGAACGATAAGCTTCTCTCACAGGAGCTGCTGATTTAAAAATACTTTTAACGGTGTTAATTATTCCATTAACTGCTCCTTGAATAACTGCTCCATTTTGAATTATACCCTTAGCTGCACCAGAACTAGCATCAATTCCATGTGCTCTTAACCATATTGCTTCTTGTTGAAATTGGTCAAAATCTGCCTCATAATCAAACTGATGATCATAATCCATAACTCCTACCCCTGTTTCTGTATCTCCTTCATCATCATGCTCAAAACCATAAATTGCGTGTCCCAATTCATGCATTGCTGTATTTACAAATTTCCATAATGGGATAGGTTTAGACTTCTTTGTTGGATTAAAACTAATCAAACCCGTATAAATAACTGCTTTATGACTATTGAGTTCAGCTTTTCCCGAGCCAGACTTATCCTTTAAGTTTATATTAAAATCTCTAATGATTAATTCACCACTTTGATTATCTTTATACTTACCACTCCACCAATCACTTATTTTTTCCGTAAAACTATAATCCTCTTCAAAAACAACCTTTGTATTAGGGTGAGTGTGCACCGCACCGTTATGCTTTAGCTTGTAGCTAAGCATTTAATTTTTACCACCTACCAACTCCAATTTTCCATTTTTAAAAGAACGTTTTTACTAAAAACCTATAAAACCTTCTCTAAAAGAGCGTGTTTCAAGCAAATCACGATAATCTGCTATTATTCGGGTAATATACTTCCCTTCTTTATCAAAAATTAATTTTGTGAAATAAGAACTGGCTGCACTCCCTCCATATATGTATAAATAAATATAATCTCCGTTTAACGAAGAATAAAGCTCCATTTGACGTTTAGAATATTCTCCTTCACACGTGTAAAAATCAAATAAATCATTATATACGTCCTTTGGAATTGTTTTTTTAGTTCCATTAAGGGTGATTTCAATGCTTTTTATTTCTTCATAAGGTAAAGGCATTTCATCTTCTTTATAAGGAATTTTTCCATTAGTAATACTATAACAAAAATCTGCTCCATAAGGGTTTTTTCCGTTTATAAGTCGACAACCATACCCCTCCTTTTCTACTAATGTGATTTGATTGGCAGCTTCATCAAATTTTCCTATATTCATTTTAAAGTGAATTTCTCCAAGTCCTTTTAAACTATCCTGAAACACAACCTGTGTTGTATCACACAATTTTCTTTTTATTTGTGGTAATAAATTTCTGTTAGAAATGAATTTTAAATGACTGGTGTCTCTTTTAATCATGGCTTGTACTATAGCCAAATTAGCATTGGTAGTATAATACATCCTTACATCCTCATATACTTTGAGCATTTCAAAGTAAGTAGTATCAATCGATTTTAAATGTATCCTATATTCTTCTTGCTTTTGTCCATAAGAAAGCATAGGCACTAGCAAGAAAAAGAATAATATTGATATCATTCTTTTTATATGTTTTCTATTCATAAGATTATATTTTTAATTTGTTATTTTTTATGCAAGTATTCTTCTGTCAAATGTGCACCGCACTGTTATGTGTATGCTTGTAGCTACACATTCTATCTAATCCTCACTTCCAATTTCCAATTCACTTTTTTTTAAAAACGTTTTATTTGTTTTTATTAGAGTAAACACTACTTTAATTTTGATAGATTTTAAAAACTGTTCTTCTATTTCTATTTTCCACATCATCACCACCTCCCAATTCTGTTTTGTAAGACTCCTTTCCTCCAATCCCCCGACATTTAACCCTGCTTTCTTCAATTCCTTTTGACACAATATATTTTTTTGCTTTAATAGCCCTTTTATATGACAATATTGTGTCATCAACACTGGATTCTGTCAAATTAGAATGTCCTATAATTATTAAATTATAATTTTTATTATTTTTCATCTCATAGACAACAGAACTATCAAGCCTAACTTTATCGTTACAACTTAATTGCGTTTTTCCATTTTTAGAATAATGAACTTCAAATAATGTCGGGCCTTGAAAACCAAACAATATAATACTTATAACAACTACAGAAATAATTTTTCTTATTTTCATTTTTAAATAATTTTATAAAAACCTTACTGAACGATACGCTTCTCTAACTGGTGCAGATTTAAATATGTTAAATACTTTACTACCTAAAATTCTTAAAGCTCCATTAACAGGTCCATGCGGCTTAACAGTACGTTTAAATGATTTTTCTAAATATATACCCATATCTTCAACATCTTTATTTAAAACTTGATGCCCTTTAGTTAATACTCCACCACTTTTTAACTCTTGCATAATAGTATTCACTAGACCTTCTAATTGCTTAGTATTTGAAAGTCCTGTATTAGGATATCCCATCACATCATCTGCATAACCCTTATGTGGTAAATCTATACCTTTTCCAGCTTTATACCTATCTGCTAAGCCTACTAAATGAAGAAATTCATGAGCTGCTTCACTAGATAAAGCATTAGCATTTTGAGTTGCAATTGTAACAGTATTACCTATTTCCATTAAGACATCTGCTGCACCAGTTACTTTATTAGGGTTTATAACTTCTCCTTGAGAATGAGCTACACCGCTCACAATATTTTTCACTTCAAACACATTTTCTCCTGGACCTATTTCATTATTACCATCTTCAAACCTTTCAATATTTACATCAAAAACTATTTCATATTTTCCAGCAAATTCACCATCACCAACATTTACTGAGTAATCACCATTTAAATAGCTATTTAATGAAGCCTGCATACCTTTAATTTGAGCATCTGTAACATCCTTTCCTACTCTTATTGTGGACGACAATGTTATTTGAGTTACTCCATTTGATAATTTTTTAACTGCTACAATAGCATCTTCACCATCTGGGTCCATAAAATAAATTGGATTATTTAAGCTAAAATTATAAGGCGAATGTCCAGAATATTTAGTTGCAGCTGGGCTACCTAACACTACCCCTATTTTTTCTTTATATAATCTTCAAATTCATCCTTATCCATCGTAGCTCTGTAATATTCCCTTTCTAAATTTTCAGCGGCTGTTTTATTTGATTTATCTTTATTATATTCTTTAAATGCTTTTACATATTCTGGATGGTTTCTCATTGTGAATTCTATCACTACTGTGTAAGGAATCAGTATTAAAATGAGACCTAACAAACTCAACACAGATGTTCTTATAATTACATTCTTATAAAATTTCAATCGATTTTTTTTGTATTTAATATATGAAATAACAAAAATTATAATATTTAACAGAAGTCCTATATACAATGATGGTACATTCCCTGGCAAAGATTTTATTTTTAATACAACCCCTCCAATTACAAATAAATGTACAATTCCCAATCCTATTGCACCAATAATTTTACCACTCGAAATGGATTTAAATGATATTGTTTTTAGACTAATATTGTTAAAATATAAAACCCCAAAAATTCCATAAAAAAATACCAAAAGATAAGTCGAAAGACTTAATAATGTTTCACCTGTAGGAACAAAAAACAACTTAAAAAGTAGAGCAATTATAGTAATTAATATCAATATTTTTTCCGCTAACTTCACAACTAAAAATGTTTCATTTTATACAAAGTTATTTTCAAATTCTTATTGATAAAATCACTTTAATTTAAAAGTACTACATATTTCATCGAAAAAATCTACACTCTTACCAAATTCACCATATTTATTACCTCCTAAACAACTTATCACATATAGTTCTGTTTTATTCTTAACTAAATAAATGATTCCTCCTATTGATTGATTTTTATCAACATCAGCAGCATAAGAAACCCTTTGTGCAGGAACCCCATTCAATTTTAAATCAGAGTACTCCATTAACTTAAATTCTAAATAGAGTTCTATTAATTCATTCATGTTTTGCTCAGAAATTTTATCTAAGGTTGCTTCTTCCTCTACAGAATAACTAACAATAGTAATACTTGATTTAAAATAACAGGTATCACATGCATCATCATACATCACAATATCAGCTTCTTTATAGCCCAAATCATAATCCCACCCTTTAGGGTTTTGTATAATAAAATCCAATGAATCATTTTCAACATATTTTATATCCATCTGTGAATTTTTTTCTTCTGAACTTTTATTAGTATCTTCAAAGTCTAAGGGATTCTTATCATTACTATTACCGCATGCAAACAATGCAATCAGAGTGATATAGCTTATTATTTTTTTCATGTTATTATGGTTTTTTATCTTTAGCTCCGAATTCCACACTAATATCTAAGCCAATTAGAGCTGCTACTTTTGCTCCAAATTTAAAAGCAGACTTTTGCTTTATGTTTTTCTTATTATTAGTTATTGTTGTTTCTACGACTAAAAGACTAATTGTTTCATCTGTCTGCAATTCTACTTTAGGCTTATTCATTTGAGTTATATCTTTCACAAATGTTTTTTGATATTCATATCCCCCAAGTAAAGCAACTCTCCAACCCTCAGTACTAATAACTTTTCCATTTTTACCCCAATAATTAATGTGCACCGCACTGTTATGCTTTAGCTTGTAGCTAAGCATTTAATCTTTACCACCTACCAACTCCAATTTTCCATTTTTAAAAGAACGTTTTCAAAATTAAAAAACAGATAAATAGTAACACTACCCACTACCATATTTCATCAATAGAGTAAACGACTCCCTTTTCAACAGTTAAAAACCATTTTTCACTATTATTTAGATTATGATTTAAGTTAATAACTCCAGCATCTCTAATAATTTCACTATTAATACCATCTTCTTCAGGTATAGTCTTTAATTTTATCTGAACACTATCTGCCAACTCAAAGATTATATTATCCTCGTTTCTATCAAAATTAACAAATATGAAATATTTAGAATCATAACTTACAATTTTATTAATATAGACGTTTGTATCTCCTGTCAAAACATAAATTTTTGGCTCATTACTAAGTAATTCAATACTATCATCTATTGTTAACTTTTTTCGTTCTTGACTAGTTTCGACAGAACAACTAACTATAATTAAACTCACTATTATTAAAACATTTCTAATAAACATAATATTGACAAATTAATTAATTTTAATTTTATTATTTTAATTTTCTAACCTCTTTACCCTTAGGTATCCGTGGTGTTGAAGGTCCATTTAAAAACGGTGCATTACCACCATTAGATATAAATCTACTACCTGAAGCTCTAGCAAAATCAAAAGTACCATTCAAAACTCTTTCAAAACTCAAAAGTTTTGCCGACCATTGTGAATTGGTGACAGCTCCTTTTGAACTATAAAAATAATCACCTATATTTTCTATAATATCAGTTTTATGCCTTCCTGTTGTTTCGTTCCATGAAGAATGAATGATTTGAGTGTGCACCGCACTGTTATGCTTTAGCTTGTAGCTAAGCATTTAATCTTTACCACCTACCAACTCCAATTTCCCATTTTTATTCTCGATATTTTGGGGCTTTTCCACTCTTAATATTCTCCTCTACTAACTTTTTATGTTCTTTAAAATTACCAAAACATAGAGCATCTAACATTTCATCTCTTGTCATATTTGGATTTTCTAACTTTTCTCTGATTTCATCTCCACATCTATCAACAAATTTTTCAAATCGTTCTGGTGCCCATACGTAATACTTTTCATACCAGAACATATCTGATTGATCCACAATAAATTCTTCTGGAAGCTCTCCTGAAATACTACCTCTTATATCAAGTCCTTCAAACTTTTTTGGTAACCACCTATGATCAAAAATTAAAGGATGACTCACAGCAATAACATAAGTATTCATAAGCTCTGCGATTCCTCCGATTTCTAACCCAAATTTTTCTAGATGTTTATATTTTTTTCTAAAATTATTTAATTTTTCTTTATACATAACTTTATTTTTTTATTTAGGCAACACAAAGAATCCTTTTGCTGGGAATGGTTGACTTATTGTAGCTTCATTACCACCACCTATTTCTCCATGAGCCTGTTTAATGTGCACCGCACCGTTATGTGTATGCTTGTAGCTACACATTTATTCTATCCTCTCTTCCAATTTACTTTCCTCACCCTTTTTCACACCATTATTATATTCTACTTCATATATTTTTTCCCCAGAAAAATACCTAATTGTTTTGCCATGTAATTTATCATTTAGATACTCCCTTTCCATAATTTTAATATCATCAAAAACTCCAACAAAATTACAGTCATAATAAATTTCTTTTCCATTTTTTAATCCTTCAGTATAATTTTCAATTTTAAATACACAATCTTCATTAAAATAATACTTTAATTCCCTTGTATTATTTTCATCAACCATATAACCTTTAAAATCAGTCAACTTACCATAGTTAAAAATTTTCTCATATTTTATTTTTTTTATCTGACATTTTCCATCTATTTCACAATTTTTTAATGTAAATATAATATTCCATATATCTTGTTTAACACCATTTTCAAAATAGCCATATCTATTTTCAGTCATAGGAAGAGTTGAAAAAGATAACCAATCAATAACTTCTACCCATTCACCTTGTTTTATACCATTTCTGACAAACCCATATTCAAAATAAGGAACATGCTTACTAAAAGGTTGACCCGAAGAATATAAATACCATCCATTTTCTAATAATGAATAATCTTTTTCGTAAATAATATTCATATTGGCAATTCGCTTATTATCCTTATATAAAATAATACTATCTAAAATATTATGTCTCATATTTTGATAATAGTACCACAAACCATTTTTTTTATTTTTTTCATAAGAACCGTTCATTTTATCAGATATATGAAGTTCTATAATCTCTTTTGTAGATAAATTAATTGTAAATAGTGAATCTTTTTTATTATCTACAGCAGTAATAAATTCTTCATAAGATTGATTAATATCATCTTTACTATTAAAGTTACACGAACTTATTGTTAGAACAATAATAAATATTAAACATAGTATTTTCATAAAATAATTATTTAATCCATTTCAAGGATATATTGTAAGTTAGATTTAAAAAATTTACCGAAATAAGAATCTAATAATTTATCGAAATTAATAGTTTGATTTGGGAATGGGTCTGTATCAGCAGCACTTTCCACAATTGTAATTCTCATACCTTTATATAAACTTATTAAATTATTTCTAAGCTTAATTTGGTCTGCATTTGTAAGGTTAAAAGGATTTTTATTAGGGGCTTTTTTAATAAAGTCTTTGATTTCATCTTGTTTTTTACGAATAATTTCTTGAGGCAAGATTGTTTCTCCTACTTCATCAACTCTATTAGGAAGAACGACTATTGTTCCCAAATAATAATCTTTAAAGTAAACGTTATAATGAGTCCCATCATTACCAACTAATCCAACTTGGTATGCAGCAACTGTCGGCTTATACTCAAATCTCAAATTATTCACAAAAATATCTTCTGTTTTATTTGGACCTACGGGATAATCGTTATAAACACGATCTGAAGGAGGTCTTGGAATACCTGTAAAGTCAAGGAAAGGTTCCTTAAAATCACTCATATAAGATGATGTTTCTTTTGGCAGATTATCAAGATAATAAGCTTTTAAAGTCGCATCTCCCTGTTGAAATTTAGATAGAAAAGCTAATTTATTCCCCAAACCTATTCCTTTAATCTGAGTAGATATAGGTCCTCCAAATTTAGAAGCAGTTGTAACTGTTCCTCCAAAAATATTTTTTAAAAACCCCGCACCTTTTACCCAATCTCCTTTTGGATCAGCAAAATAAATAGGATTATTTCTAAAAGCAGTGTGCACCGCACCGTTATGTGTATGCTTGTAGCTACACATTTCATCTTTACCAAATCCAACGTTACCATTTACCATTATTGTTAAAAAAAACTTTCATTTACACCTTGACTTTGTCCTAAAAATCAACTACCTTCGTTTTTTTTCAGCGGTGTTCAAGCTACAAGATTTCACGAACAGTGCCGAGGCACACCGCACTGTTATGTGTATGCTTGTAGCTACACATTCTTTCTTTACTAACCCCAACTTTACCATATCCCATTTTCTCATTTTATTAAAAACAATATTTCTGGAACACTACCCAACACTACTCACAACGTTTATAAAACATTTTATATCCTTCATATGTCCGATTAATCAGCACTAACTTATTACTATCCAATTTATCAATTGTAAAGGCTACTTTTTTTACGCCATATTTATAATTTGGTTCATAGCCTTTAAGTTTTGATTTTGTGATACGATTAAGAACATAAGATGTATCTATAATGTTATGCGGTAGAGTTATACTATATTTGTATCCTTTGTAATCTTCTGTAATAACTAAAACAGATGTTTGTTTGGGGTCAAAACTTTCTATTTCAGATTCAGAAGTATTTTGTACTCCTGACCAACACCATTTACCAACAATAGAATACTCCTGTGTTTTACAACTAAAACTAATTGTTCCTACTAACACAATTACAATTATTAAACAGTTTTTTATCTTATTCATGTTATTATTTAATTGTTCCCTAGTTATTATAAAAATCGTACAGATCGATACACTTCTCTTATTATTTCTTTTTTAGGGAATACACTCTTTATTATTCTAATTCCAATAGTAATCCCTACAGCATCCCTATTAGGTTCTGTAAACTTAATCCCTCTAAATTCATCTTGTCGATAAAAAGCATCTTCTGCTTCAAGTATTTTTATACCTGGATTATCATTCCATTCAAACTGCTCCACTACATAATTTGCTCTATCTTGATTAAAAGCTTTTAAGGTTTCTTTTTTTGATAACCCATAATAAGGATTTCCTGGTTCATTTCTACTAGGGTCAGAATCCACTTGTTTGGCATTGTCGACTTCTATATTATTATTACCTACTACAACAGCTTCTACTTCTGTACTGTTTTGGTTAATTAATTCATCTATTAACTTTGTAACTTTAACAAAGTTAAATTCTAATTGTTTAAACTCTCTTCCTTCCTTTCCAAACTTTTGACTTCTTGATGAATACATAAAATCAGAACTCCCTCTCCTTGAAAAACCAATTTTTTCACCTAATGTTGTATTCTTAACATCTGAAAAATTTAAAAATCCTGATTTACTTCTAAAGTTATAGCTTAACTTTCCTGATGTGTTTTCTGCTTTAAACCAAATTTTTTGTCTATTCCAAAAAGATACTTTTGCTCTATAATGTATTCCACCAATGGTAAAAGAATATCTAAAACCTCTAATTATATCTAATGGACCTTCTCCATCTTCATCAATAAATATTATTGGATTATTTGCAGCAAAAGCATATGGAGACATATCCGGAAAATCTCTCCATCTTGGGTCAACAGATATAAACCTTGCCAAACGACCATCATAAATACTTCTACCTCCAAAATGATAAGCATTTCCGTTTCCTTTAATTTCGTTATCCAAAATTTGCCCATTAAATCCGTAAGTATGCCCTGCTGCGTTTAAGTTGTTGGCATTAGGCATAACGCTACCGAACGGATAATACATTTGTCGGCTCGTAATGTCTGCCTCATAAGCTATTATTTGGTTGGTGTTGTGGGTAATGTCCACACTTACATCGTCCCAATAGGTAGTGCCATAAGGGGAATATATACGCAGGGTTACTACTAAATTTTCTACTCCTGTTGCGGGTACGGTATAGTTAAAACCCAATTGCTGCCAATGGTCTACGGTTTGCGGGTTGGTAGAGAGGGTTTGCAGTTGCTGTGTGGCTATCACCTGCATGTCACACGCATCTTTTAACTCCAGTATAAAACTTCCACCGGATGCTGCAGGGTAAATGTTGCCCCAAATAGAAGCATTAATTACGTCTCCATCTTTAATATCGGTAAGGTCTATACGTGGTCCGTAACCCGAGCTGCTAGTAGTGGTTATGGCATAAGTACCTGTTTTTACGGGAGTAATCGTTTGCAGGGCGGCATAACTGCCTGTGGTAAACAGTTCGTAATCGCCACCTTCAAAACTGCTCGTAATAGTGGTATTGGGTTTAGTACCTGTTACGGGTAATTTTTTATCGCTTACGGTTGCCAATACATTGCCTAAATGGTTGCTTAGCTCTAAGTTCTTTTTACTTAAGGTTCTGTCCACCAAGTTGGGGTCGTCTGTTTTTATATCGGTATTGGTAATGTTAATGTTGGTAAAGCGTTGGTTGGCATCAAAAGTAGCACTAAAGGTTTGTTCTACCAAGGTTTTACCCAGGGCATCCGTTCCTAATCTGCTGCTTCCGTAGAGGTTCATTTCGCTTATTGTTAGTATGGCTTTATAATTTCCTCCGCCTAAATTACTAAAAGTTTTTTGATATAGCGCTAAAATATTTCCTCCGGCATCGTATTGGTAATAAGTATAGGTCCAGTTATCTTCTGTATCTAAGCCACTTCCGTTGCGGGGTTTAACGAGTTTCATAATACGGTTGCCCATGGCATCGTACTTAAATTCTAAGTCTTCTTTGGTACTTGTAGCTGTTCGGGTAATGCTTTGCACTTTTCCATAAACGGTCCATTTTATTTCATCTATTTGTTCGGATGGGTCGGCTATTAAGTTCCCTATGGCATCGTAGGTATAATTATTACTTGCCATTCCGCTTTTAATATCGGAGTAAGAGGCATGGTCGAGAGCAGCATCGCTTACATCTGCCAATTTATTGGTACCTGTATAATAATTGTACGTCATGTTGTCCATGGCAGTTTGTATGGCACTGGTACCGTTTCTGAGCAAGGAACCAATGTTACCGTTGGCATCGTAAGTAATTTCGGTAAAATAATCGGTTATAGCAGCGGATGAAGCCCATCTGTTGCTGCCTACATCTACGGGGTCGTAAACGGTAGAGGTTATTAGTCGGTTCAGCTGGTCGTATTTATAGGCGTTGCCTAAAATGTTCATGCCTGTAATGGCGGTTACCATGCTTCGGATGTTGCCGTTAAAAAGTTCGGAGTTGCTTACGTCAAAAGGCGTTCCTGTAATTTGAGCTTCAAAATGGTCGGCAACAGCAGGTTGGCTAATGGCTTTGTAATCACCGTTAAAATAACTCAGTGTGTAACCAAACGCATCTTTCGCCACCGATTGATGGATGTTAGGGTTATTGGCTAAATAGCCTTGTGTGGCATCTTTTCCTATGTCACGGTCTTCATCCAATGTATTGGAGTTTACGCCTTTTAGCCATCCTTGTATGGTATAGGCGAGGTCTATGCCCTGCACTTTTTCATCGCCCAACTCAATTCTTGCCAGTGGCCCATGTGCATAGTAAAAATATTTGGCGTCTTTTTCCCAAATTATACCGTTTTTAGAGGTAAGCACTTCGTGTATTCTGTTATCGGCATCGTACCGGTATTTATGGTAATACTGGTCGGTTTCACCTTGTTGGAAAATAACTTGTTTTACATTGCCACTTACCAAATCGTATTCGTAGGTTAAGTGTTTTACGCTTGCTGTTAATCCGTCTAAATCGGTATTTTCCATTACTGCATATTTTACATTGCCTGCCATATCGTAACTGTAATGAATGGCATTATCGTAAGCTATTTTAGCAACATCAGTTTCATAATAAGCTACGGTAGCTACACGTAACCGCAGGTTTTCTTGTCCGTCAGCAAAATAGGCATCTATGGATGCATGTAGGGTTTCGTCATAAAGTGTGCGGGTAATCTCTGTTTTTGTTCCACTGTTATACCATGTGGTTAAAGAAGTTGGATCTTCAGCAACAGTCTTATTGATGGGATAAGTTGTTCTGATTTCTCCTACTTCTATGATTCTACCTATGTCATCATAAATGGTATAGCTATATGGTGGGGTACTATAAGTTGCTTCATCCATTTGTTTGGCATTTTGAGAAACTACTAACCTTCCGGCAATATCGTACCAAAATTTACCTACACCGGCATCGGGTGTTTTTTGCTCGGTAAGTTGGTTGTAAGAATTATAACGGTATTTAGTTTCCAATACGTGTGGTGGTGTAAGCACCCCTGAGTTATTTAAACGGTAGGTATCTGCCTGAGGAATGTCGACCGTAGGGTTAGCAAAAGGTTTAACTCCTGCAGGAGGAACGGTTTGTACTAATCCACCCGATTGGTCGTAATAATACAGGGTAAAATGATGCTCCTGGTCCCAATAGGTCATGTTAAACGTTTCGGGAGCCAACATACATTTGTTTTTGAGGGCAGCGGTTACTTTGTTTTTTTCTTCTAATAGGTATTTTAAATAAGCAGCTAAAGCGTTATTTTCTGCTGTTTGTATGAGTGAAGCAGTACAATGGTCTTCTTCGGTAATTTCAAAGTTGTTTTCTTTGCAAATGGCTAAGTCAGCAACATCATCCACACAAGTAGCAATAGGATAACAGGTAGAAGTTCCTTCTATGGTAACTACTTCATCTTGTATGCCATCAATAATGGTAGCATCTATGTAAAAATCTTTGGTATTGGTACAGGTAGTTCCTCGCTTACGCAAATTGCTAAAACTGATAATGTTGCAAAAATTAATGTTGTAGCCGTTGGCTATGGCAGTGGTAAGGTCTAAGGTAATGGTGCATTGAGAAGCCCCTGCCTGAGTACCTACATTTAGTACCAAGGTATTATTTCCACACGCATTAGTGGCTGATGACCAATAGTAATAATCGGTAGTATGTTGCTCTAAGGAGGTGGTCCCTATGTAGGTCATTAGGTCTATAGGGGTGGTTTCGAATAAATCGCCCCAAGTGGCGGTTTTTTTCAAGAGCCATTCTAAGTGCAGCCTTTCGGGGGTATCGCCCCAAACGGTATTTCCCGGAGTGCCGAGGTAAGTACAGTTTTCAAAAAATTCTTCAATCTGAGCTACAGAAAATTCCTGGTTATAGGTAAAATTGATATAATTGGTTAAGAACAACTCATAATTAGGGTCAGAGCTTAGGAAATCATAACTTCCTGAGGCATCGAAATCTGCTTTAATAGTTGCCATTTGTGAGCAAGAGAAACATTCTTCACAAGCCAGTTCTTCCATTACTACCATGTCTAAATTAGTTAAATAAGCTAATTCTACTGTTCCCCAGGTAAAGCTTGGTGACCAGCTACCAGCATCGGCTTCGGCAGCATTGTTACACTCGCATACTAAATTTTGGTAATTAAGCGGCACAAAACCATAGGTATGGTTAAATAATTCTTCTGAGGTAGTAACTCCGGAAGGCAAAGGCGTTACGTTTAAGAAATCGTATTCGTTTTGCAATACTTTATCGCAACCACAATCTGCCAATTTGGGTGCATTATCTTCGGCATAAATAGGCATGGTGGGTGAAGGAGCCATCAGCAACCAGGTATGGCATCCTGCATCTGTTGGAGGATTAGCAGCAGCATAAAGACCGGAAATCCAATGGTCTATTACTTCTTCTACAGTAGCATTGCCATTGGCAGTAACCAAAGGAGGTACACTTAAGGGGTTGCATTGAATTTCGCAGAGTTCAATTAATTCAGCTTTAAGGCTGTTTTCTGTTCCCGTACTCATGCCACAATCGGCTAATTGGGTTATCCAAGCATCTGCATAATCGGCACAAGAAGCGATACAAAAATCATCAATATCTTGCTGCATTTGTGCATCTACAGTAGTATAAAGAGGAGGAAAATTAGCAGGAGAATAATCATCATACACGGTTCCGAAAATTTTAGTTTTATCGGCATAATTGGCGTAAGTAAGGTCGGAACAAGGTTGGTTTAAATTAAGGTTATGGTCTAAGGTGCCATCATAATGATCCGATTTTGTAGCACATGCAGGTGTCATCAGCGAATCATAGCAATTAAAATTAAATGCTGTTTCATCAAAAGTAGCTGTTCCTATACAGCCGTTGTAGCAACCGTTTTCAATGGCATAATTGGTCATTTCTATATCAAAAAACTCACTTTTTTTGGCAAGGTATAGTTTTCTGAACATTTGCCATACTTCATCTTTTCGGCAATCGTCAAGACCAAAATAAGCAGCAGAATGAGTACTAATGCAACTAGTAACATCTGTAGTACTAGTTAATGAACCGGGGCAATATACCAATGCAAATGCTGCTTGCCATATATCTATGGTACCATTAGCATCTGTAAAATAGGAAGTTAATGCGGTTTTAAAAAGGTTATCTTTTGCAGGAGTCAACTGTGCCAAGTACGTAAGAAAAGGGTCTGCTCCTGAAGTACTAAAGTTTAGTGTTGGGGTAGTTGGTACAGCATTGTTTAAGGGGTTTAAATAACCTAATGCTGCTGCATTCGCCTCATCAAAGCGTTGCACAGAAAGCATGTCTTGGTCGTATAAGTCACTGTTGTAAACGTGATTTAATCCATTTACATCATCCTCAGCATCGCATAAAAAGCCCAAGTAACAAATTTCCGGATGGTAAGACAGTAAGGAATAAGCCCAAGAGGGTTTCCAATTGGCTAAAAAGTCTTCTACATCATCCAATTCATCAGGATATACATACCATGCTCCTGGAGTTCCTGAAACGGTAACGTTCGACCTTACAGCAGGGTCATAAACGCTACCTCCTAAATCTATTACAGGTATAATGGAAGGTGTAGAACCATCAGCATCTAAATAAGGTGAAGCAGGACTCGTCCAGTTAGCTCCCTGACCTGCTGTGGTGTTTCCGTAATTATCGGGTAAATCATTTTCAATGTTAAAAACGGATAAAGGAAAAATAGACGGATCCACCACATTGTTAGTGAAATCATAATACAACCCGTATTGTCCTCCTTTACTCATATCCAGCATCATTTGGTATTGATAAGCTTCGCATTGAGATTTTGGGGCTTCACAAGCTGCTATACAAGCATTAATTAATGTATTGTAATCCTCAATGTCTTCAGTTGGATTTGCTAACAACCACTGTTCGGATGTTCCATATTGTGCTTCACAAGAAAGTAAGCAGGCACTTACATTACATCCTGAAAAATCTGTTGTTGCAATAAAGGCATCAAAAAAACTATGGTAATCGTCTAAACAAGTACTTTCGTTCATGTATTGGTCGGCATAGTAATCAATAGCTGCCTGATTCACCTCTAATGTTTTAGTAATGATATAAGAACCTATGGGTAATTCTACTTCCAACTCTCCGTTAGTGGGACTATTGTATAAGGTATTTTCACAAGTATTGTTTAAAGGGTTGTTGCCCCCAATGGTAACCACAAATGGTCCGTTGGTTATCATTTCTGCCATAGTATATACATCTTTTACACTAATAGTCAAATCATATACACAATCATAACATACTCCTTGTGGCAGGCATTCGGTATAGGTTTCGGGGTCTAAGCTATAAGTAAACGCATGCAATCCGCCTGCTTTTGAAATGTAAGCTTGTGTAGTAGTTAAAGACCCATAGCCATCCTGATAATCAACCGTATTATCTAAGATAGAAGCTGTAATTTGTTCTTTGGCTAAATGACTCGGAATGGCTTCTAAATTAGCAGGAGGATTTCCTGCAAGGTTGGTAATGATTACTCTTCCTGAGGCATCCATTACCGAAACAGAGGCTTGTCCGTTAGGGTCTATTACCATGGTTTCGCTATAGGCTTTGCTAAAACCAACATCTGTACCGAATAAAGCGGTAAGTTTATGCTGCAAGGGCTTTCCATAATAAAATGTGGATTCGTGACCTGAACCTATAGCATGGTTGGCACCTAAGCCTCCCTGACTTTTTACTCTTCCTGTTAAATCGTTGGTATATAGTGTTCGTGTAAAAGGGTATTCTTCTGCATCGGGAATGTAAGCATTTACTCCATCCTGATTGGGATTTAGAGGAGAATAATAGTTAGATGCTCCGCTATTGGTACTCATTTCCGGATTGGTCGGATTATCTATATCGAAATCATCCGCAGTATATTCCTGATTGCTACTGTTTTGGTTAAAAGCACTTCTGTATTTAAAGGTTCTTTCATCAATGGGTGTAGGCAACACACTAACGGCAGGACGTCCTTGATAATCGTAAAAGGTTTCTTGAACCACTACTTTATCTTCGGTATTTAGTTTGGAGAGGTTTTGTCTATTTTTTAATGCTCCATCAAAATAAGAAACTCCCTCTCCACGAATACCATTTTCTGTAAAGAAGGATTGGTAGCCCCAATTAAAAGCATCCAACTCATGAGGGTTGGAGTAGTACTTTTCTGTATAATCGTTTACGGTAGAATAGGAATATGCACTAGAAGACCAAGCTCCCTCCACACGTTGTTCAAAATCGGGAGATAGCTTTCCTACTCCTCTAACTCTATACAGAATATATCCTTTTTCATACACCAACGGTATTTCATAATAGTTATTTGAAGTGGTAATTCTGGTTGCATTGTTCTTAAAATCAATTGGCTTGCTCAATGCCAACGAATTATAATCGTCTATAAATGTCCACTCTAAATCATATTCTTCTGCCCCCGGTACTACCGGCCATACAAATTGCATGGTTCTGTCAATACTTGCATCCACATCGGTTATGTTGTGGCTGATAGTGGGGGGTGCTGTATGGTCGAAATTATAGTAACGCTCAAGGTCTATTTCCCCTTCTAACATTACTCCATCAGGCACTGCATTTCCAAGTAAATTGGTGGTTATTGATGTTAATGTAATGGTCATTTTATGAACATCTGAAAAATAATAGGTAGCTATATCAGTGGACGAGACTCCTGCAGCAGGATCATAATCAAGCTCAAGAGTGGTAGTGAAGTTGTTATTAGACAAGGATTGATCAATATAAGTGACGGAGATGTTAGCTGTAGCAGTAAAAGCCGGGTGATTGGTTTTATGTGTGGGGTCTAACTTTAACGTGATTTTACCTGTTGATGTTCCTTTTATTTTAAAGTAATTTTGCCATGTACCGGGATTGGCTACCATAAAGTTGTATTTATCATCTGAAACTGAAAATGAAGCTCCATTTGTTATATCACATGTCTCTATTTTATTCTTAAAACTTTCATTCCCTGCAAAAACAGATGTAAATGATGTAAGCGCTATATACAACATTACAAAGAATGTAAAAAGTAGGTTTTTGTTTCCTGAATTCATATATCTTTATTTTTTTATTTTTAATGTTCTTAACTCCCCTTCTCCCCTCTCTTAAAAGAGAAGAATAGAACTAAAATTTTTTAATTAAAAAATTTCTAAATGCACTTCTCGTTCGTTAATATCCTATATTATTTATCAGCTTATACTCTTTATATTTTTCTGTTACTGTAATTTCTGAATTGGAGACTTTAATGTATTGATATATATTAAAGTCTTTTTGTTCATCGGGTTGAAAAGTGGTGTTGTAATTGGTAATTAAAATTTCGACTTTAGAATAACTGTCTGCTTCATCAGTGTTGGTTATATTCGGGTAATAAACAATTTTTTCAACGTAAAAAGTTTCACTATTAAACCATAGTTCTGCTTTTAAATGATCGCCTGATTTAAAATGAAAGGTATAACATCCTTGCTTGCCTACTTTTTTAAAATCAATTTTAGAACTGCTGCTTTTAACCGAGCTTATTCCTAATTTTAAACTTTCGTCTAACTCATTTGGATCGTTTTCATCTAATAAAATGGTTTTAGAATTATGATCTACCAACACAGACACTCCTTTTGTTACCATTGTTTCTACATTAAAAGCAGTTGAATAGTAATTACTCCCATCTCTTTTTAATTCAGATGTAACAGATTCTTCTGGCTTTTTATCAGCTACATTTTTATAGTAGTTTATCTGTTTATGGATGATGACTTTTTTATTGTTATCATAAATAGATTCGATTTTTTCTAAATCACTATCCACATTTTGAGCCGTTAAATTTCCTGCTGTTACCATAAAAAAGAACAACAATGTGCACCAATTATATTTATTGTTATACTTCATATCTATTTTATTCTTTAACAATACTGCTTCTGGTTTCTTTAATGGTAACAATTCCCTTTTCTGTTTCTTTCTTTATTCTAACCAGGGTTCCTTCTTCATCGTATTCAAAGAAAGTAGCATAATTCTGATTATCTAATTCTGACATTAGCCTCAAATTAGCTCCATCGTACACCATGGTTTTCATGGCAGATTTGAATGGGTGCATTCTTACATCATCGAAATAAACATCCGGTGCTTCAGCAGTTCCATCATTCACCAACTCAATTATTATAAAAGCAGTACTGGCGTCAATATCAACAACTCCTTCCATACGTTGCCAACCCTCAATAACAAAACCTAAGGGTGAAATAACTGTTGTTGGTATTATTTCTGCATGAGTAGCATCAAACTGTCTTACTTTTATTACAGCATCAGCTACAGGAGTTCCGGGTATTGGAAAGATTTGTCTTGTCCAAGCACTCAACACATATTTTCCGGGGGTTGGTGAAAACTGTTGTTCACAGTCACAGTGTTGAATTAAAAAGTTATTGCCTTCATAAGGCCCCCCTTCTTCTTCTTCACAATTTTCCCGAATGGCTTTCCCCATGTAATGTGTAACTCCTTGTTCCACTCTTAAACTTTTCATTCCTGTATGGGCTTCATTGCTATCAATGATTCCTCCTGAAGCATTATTAAAATTAAAATGTCCTGGTATGTTTAACTGATTTGCAACAGCATCTAGGTATTCATAGTCTTCAAATCCATCAGACATCATTTGTTTTTGCTCTGTATTGGAAGCAATTGCTACAGGAACATTTTTAAAAGTTGGGCTGTAACCATATAAAGTAGCGGCATGCCTGTCGAGTATATCCTTTGTCTCTAGTATATTGCCATCTTTACCATAACGTGTTACTTCCGAGTTTACTTTCCAATTTTCCAAATTTCCGGGAGTAGAAGGATAAGTAACATCATATATTGGCACCAACTTTCCTGAGGTATTAAAATCCCAGAAAGGCATAAATGAAGTATAAGTTCCATCGTCTCTAATATCTGACGCACTAGCAGTTGAAGTTAACAACCTGTCTTGATTATACGAATAGGATTTTTTTAATCGCCATTTTCCTTTTATCCCCTTTGTATACGGGTTTACTTGTACGCCCGGAGTTGGAAGAGCATAACTTTCGCTAGCATACGGGTAACCTTGTATGTCAATAGTAAGTGGTTGACATACAGTTGTCCATTCTTCAGAAAATTCTACCGCAGAACTTTGTATCACATTGGTGAACTGTAATGTTCCGGTAGTAATTGGATTAGAGAGCGACACTACTGTACCTATGGGTAAATTCTGCATGTTTTTTCTTCCGGATTCCATAATTTTTATAGCAATAGGGTCTGCTGTAAAAGGAATTAAAACTCCATTTTCATCTATACACGTAATATTTTCAGCACTTATTGTCTTATCAACTTCTAACACCCAAGCTTCTACAGTAGTTGGAGTACTGCCGTAAGTAACTAATAAGTTATCTCCTTTGGTAAAATAATTTACTGATGTTGCATCGAGTGAAACAATACCATTGTGAGGTGTGAGAGGAGAGCTTAGTCCTGACAAATATATGGCTGTATTTTTATATGCTTGTCCTAAATTATCGTAATGCCAATGTGCCGGATATTGAAAATTATAAATTTCATCATCGTATTCATTTTTTATAGCGGTTAACAGTATGTTACCTGTTTCTCCATCATAAGCAATGTTTCTTAGTGTTTTTTTTGTGCCTAACTCTTCTGTTTCCACTCTATCAACCAATCCGTATTGATTGATTACTTTAGTTAACACCGTAGTGTATAATCTTTTAGAAGAATTGGTAACTGAAGAAGATTTGATTTTACCAAGCACTCCAAATAAGCTAAATAAAGAATATTCTCTTCCATCTGTTACTGAAGTAGAATATTCTGTATCAAAACTTTCTCTGTAAGCACTATATACATCAATGTCTTTTCCTATCACTACTTCTTCTGTTGTGCCGTCTTTGTTGATTATTGTAGCATTATTGTTTAACTTGTAGGTATTTCCATTAATCAAATCAGCTTTGTAATGTATAGTTGACTTACTCAATAAATTTTCGCCTTCATTATACACTTCTGTTCCTTTTTCTTTTCCATGCATGTCATTTTTAATGACTACAAAACCTTGCGAGGCAAAAGAAAAATTAACTGTAGGAACTCCTTTAATTAATTCTTTATCACTTGGAGTTGAGATAATTTTCTTTACTTGTTTTATTGTTTTATCTATAATGGTAGGAAAATCTTTTGAAGTATAAAATTTATTAATGGTATAACCGGTTGCATTTTCAGTTACACCTGTCTGTTCTATGTTACTGGTTTTTACTGATGAATAACCTACCACAGGACCGGGAAAATGGCTTTCTCCAAAAGGAGTTTCCTGATATAAATAATCAGATGGAAAATTTTGATTGTGTTTTATGAAAAATTCAGGCGTTTTCCATGGATTTTCTTCGTTACCTACAAATGGTTCGTAAGCAGCCACTCCTGAACTAATTATTCTACCGTTTTCTTCTATTTCATAGTTGTATATTTTACCATAAGTTTCAGATGTACTTCCCCCCATATTGCCCCAATTATCGGTAACTATTACTTTTTTAACCCTAGCTCCGCCTCCTATTTTTTTCTGAGTAGGATTCACTAATCTTATCCATGATTTATTTAAATCGATACTTTGTGCTAATGACCTTCTTTTATAGAGGTTGTTGCTATTTGCGGCACCACTCCTTACATAATTTAATGCTAAAAAATCATAGCCCCAATTACTAAAACTTCTATATGCTCTTGGCACTTGAGTTCTCAATGCTTGCCATCCGGCTTTACTAATTGGATTGGTATTTGAGCTCGGATTATGTCCATTATAGAAAGCAGGGTCTAATTTTATCCATCCGTACTGGTATGGTGAACCACCTTCATCAACTACTCCAAAATCGTTAATTTTTGCGTAACCTTCAACATATTCTTCCACTCCTGAATTCGGACTTAACTCCACCATGCTCTTAAAATACAAGTGCTGAATATCTTTAAAATAATTAGCTGCTAAATAGTCCTTCGCATCTGATAAGGAAAGTGTACCCGATAAATTTTCTTGTAGTTCAAAATAAATGTAATCTTTGCTATCGTTAAGTCCACTATATAAGGTATTGTTACCTGCAAAAGTAGCATCACTTCCAACCCCTTTTATTTTAAACATTTGCATAGCTCTCTTGTTCTGAACATAGGCATAATCATTTGCTTCATAATAAACATCAATTTTTGCTCCTTCAGGAGTAATTATGTTCGATAACCTCCAAGCTGCCGCATATTCATCTGCTTGAGATCTGTTGTTTTGTGCTACAAAAGGATATTCTGAATTTAATAATGTAGCATTATTCGGTTTATAATCTCCCCAACGATCTACGCTGTTTGGTGAGTATGAATCGTTGACATCTTGTGTTCCATCGTTATCAAAATCGGCATAATTGAACTTATATTTGCTGTATTTTCCTTTATCGGAATTACCGTACGTAAAATAAACTTCTTTTAAGGTCAACTTTCCTCCGGAAGGATTTGCAGGAATACCTTGGCACAAAGAATAATCATATTCCAAATGAACCGTTTTAATAGGTACAGCATCAGCACCATTTTTCATTCGGTCTTCCTTAGCAAATAATTTTATTTTATCTAATTTTTTTAAAGGTTTGGTTGCATCTTTTCCTCCATTTTCACCAAGCACAGAAAAAGCATCTTCTCTATCTGAAAGGTAAAACTCTGCGATGTAGTTTTTAGATTCAATGGAATGTACATACCATATATCCTTTTTCCCATAAGTGTAAGAGCCTTTTTCATCATCATCATAAGCATGGTGTACTGTTGAGTAGTTCGCTCTATTTACTTTGTAAGGAGTTCTCCAATGGTAATCATTATACGCTCTGCTGTAATTAAATTTAGTATAATTTCCATAATCATCTTCTGTTGGTCCGTCTCCTTGTAAATCTATATAATCATCATTGATTATGGATGTTAAAAGAAAGGAGGAGGCATATTGAGGAACAGATGTACTGTGAAAATAATTTTCGTAGCCTCTAGTATTTGACAGACTATTATCCCCTGGAACATACTCTACCAACTCTTCAGCAGCAGGAGCAGGTGATCTTCCTGTAACATTAAACGTAGCATTCTTTTCTTCGTAATTATACACGGGTATGCCATAAACATATTTTCCTCCTTTATCGGTTTGTACCACAATTTCTGAGGTATGATGATTGGGATGAGTAGTTCTATCTAATGAAAAATCTGGTGTTATAGTTCCATCAGAACTTGGGGGATACATTTGATAACTTCTAATTTTTTCATCCACAAAATTTTCTTCTGCTTCTCCTGCTTTTTTCTCAATAAACAACTCATTTCTGTACTCTCTTTTATCTTTTAATGTTGATAAGCTTCTGCTGTCAGGTAAATTTATTTCTGAATAAGTGCCATCAGTATTTTTTACATCTAATTTTGCTTGAGTCCCAACAGGCGGTTGAGGAAATACTATATCAAAATTAAAATTACCGAAAGGAGGAATAGATTGGCTAAAATTATAGGTATAACTATAAGGGTAATAGCTAAATTTAGCCTGTGCAGGTTGATCTCCCCCGTATAAATCATAAAAATCTTTATTATAACTTACTTTTTCTCCTATATTTTTAAAATAATACGGTTCATAATCCGGCATTCCCACCCCAGTTGTAAATTTCATTTGTTGAGGAGCGTAATTACCCGGATTTTCCCATTTAGCTACCCCTGATGTAGTTTTGTTTGTACTATTTGTAGTAGTTTTAGTGTAAGAAGATATAATACGACCTTTAACTTTAGATTTTACTTTTCCAGTGCCATTTCCTTCGTTTTTTAGCAAGGGTACATCATAAGTTCCCACATCATTTCTAAACGCTCTAAAATCACCTACCATGCCATCTCCTCTAACATGATACACATCATAAGTGGCATTCGTTACTGGTAAATTCTGCATGGTTTCATAAAATACGCCATCATTTTCCCTATTCATATCGTTTAGGTTTAAAGGAGCTATTTGTGAATCGTACCACCAGTTAGAAGAATTTAAAAAACCTTTGGTTGGTAGTTGTTTGGTGGTATTAATAACAGGTAAATTTGTCTCTTTAAACGAAAAAGAATTTCCTTTAGAATATATTAAAAAATTATCTCCAAGTCTATTTTGTGTCATCTTTGATTGTCTTAAGGTTTCTATAGAAATAGCCGGAGTATAAGTTGGTGTACCCGTTGTTATTACAGAGCCTCCATTACTGCTAAAAGACATACTTGGTTGTACCATAGTTACCAAATTGGCAATTTGAGATACTTTGCCTAACTGTGTTAAATTTTTACCTTCTTTTACCGCTCCAAACGCTCCAAAAGATAAAAGAGTTAATACAACGTCTACAGCGATACCAGTATATCCCATAGAGAATTCCGAAGATGTCCCTACTCCACGATGCATGTGTGTTAGTCCTGCATCAGAGTTATAAAACAATGTTCTTGATTTTGTTGTAGCACTCATCATTGATGGAAGAAGAGGAAAATCATTGTTTTTATTAAAAAATGTTTTTCTATAGGAGTGACCTTTAAAGGTATTAAAGGTCCATGCTTCTGTTTTACCATTCATAGAAAAATAATCGCCTGCAGTGTTAGTATTTAAAAGATTTTTTTCATACCCTGACCCTTGTTCATAAGCACTTGCTACAAAATGTAATTCTTTTTCTTTTGTCCAACTCCAAGAAGCTCCAATAATGGGAATAAAAGAAACCCATGTTCTATAAGATCCTGAACCAAACTTAAATTCCTGTTCTGTTTTCAAATTTGTTTGTTGAGTAATTACATCATTATTAAAATCATCTGGTAATCCTCTCTTTTCTCTATTAATAAATCCGGGGCTGCAACTCCAACCTAACCCCACCCAAGAAGCTTCTGTTTCCATGCCTACATTTCCATCATACGATAATGTAACGGGATAACCTTCAATATCCAATAGTGGAATACTGTAATTTAAGTCTCCCGTAAATAAATTAACCATGTCTGAAGCACCCGCAGGTATAAATGATTTATTTTCTGCTTGCCCGCTTCCACCTGATTGAGCAACTATTATTGTAGGAAAAAACAATTGGTAAACAAATACTATTGTTAATATTAAAGATGTAACTCTTATATGAAGTTTAGGAGTGTTTTTGTTCATAACAACCACTTTTTTTTTTAATTATATACTTTAAATTTTAAGACTTTTTTTTCATTTTTATCATTGCTTACCTCTAGGGTATAGTACTCATTAATGGTTAATGACAATGAAAAAAAATTAAGTCTGAATTTATTTTCACCAATATTGTTTGATAAAAGCTGAGAACCTGCTACTAAGGGCACACTATTCATATCAACACCTCCTACCAAATTCTTGTCTTTATCATAAATTTTATAAGCTAGTTTTTTATATAGGGTTGTTTCGTATTCTTCATCATATTGGAAACGTACTTCTTTATGAGAAGCATTATAATACCCTCCATCTAGGGTTTGGTTTAACAACACATAAGAACCACAATCGGGAGAAATATACGCCTGCATTCTTTCTCCTACATTAGGGGAGTAAGAAACTCCGGGTAAAAAAAGAACCTTTGAAGTTGCACAATAGTTTATACTCCCTATTATTGGTTGATCAACTACCACTATAACTTGTCCAAATGAAATTTTGCAACTTATTATAATGATAAGCTTTATAAAAAGTAATTTCTTCATAATTATATTTTAAAAGGGTTAGAAAGTTATTTTTTCTCTTTGATTAAGGCTTCTACTAACCTACTTTGCTCTTCAATTAGTTTTTTCTGTTCATCAATTTG